>Ga0208869_1000299_pt1 | contig 11399 bp, 12 predicted proteins | sample CryBogCBE27Jun08_FD_185506 | JGI IMG/M metagenome (GOLD analysis project Ga0208869, IMG submission 185506) | Freshwater microbial communities from Crystal Bog, Wisconsin, USA - CBE27Jun08 (SPAdes) | ecosystem: Environmental > Aquatic > Freshwater > Lake | place: Crystal Bog, Wisconsin, USA... | reverse complement strand
ACTGTTGCACCACTTGGAATTCCATGAGGTGTAGAAGTTGTTACTGTCACTACTGATGATGACCAAGTAATTGCAGTAATATTAATTGCTGGGTTAATGATTGATGTAAGACTACTCAAGCTAGTTAATAGCTGAGTAGAACCTGTAGCTAATGTAGTACCCCCTTGGCTAACAAATGCACCTGTCCTTTGAAGGGTATTAGGAGCACTGGCTACCTGCTGAGATACTACTACATTGACAATGTTGGGCATAATGCTTCCTTATTTAAAAAATTAAATGAAGCTGATAGATACAACTTGACCAGTTCCTACTTCGTACACGATGCCATTTTTACAAGGAAAATCAATTGTATAAGTACCTACAGTATTAGGGATGACAGCAACTAAATTTGAAGCACTTGCTCCACCAATAGTTGCAGAATCATAAATTCCACCTGTTGTTGATCCTGCTGTTGTTACATTGACTTTAGCGATACGACCACCTGTTGATTTAACTAAAGTATTTGCTGATACATTCAAGAATGTATTGATGCCTTGTGCTGTAATTAATGCACCATTAATTACTGCTGGTTGTCCATTTCCAATTGCCATGATAACTCCTTATTTAAACTGTTAAACACATAAAAAAAACTACACTGGTACAGTACCTCTTGTAAGCGTAATAAATGCTTGCTGTATCAGTTTTAATGCTACATCATTTACTGTATTTTGATAATAACTAACTTCAAAAATAATTGACTTTTTCTGAGCAATAATACCAAATTCAGGTTGAGTAACCTTTTCATCAAAGATGATAGGCATATTCATCATGCCAATGTTATCAGTATTCAAACTGTATTGATAGATGTAATTTACGAAATTTAAGGCTTCTTGATTTCTAATTCCAAATATATTGATTTTTACTGTATCTTTGGCTAATTGCTGAATACTTGATTGAGTTGCAATTTCATTTTCCCCTGCAACAGCATAACCAGCAACAGCATATCCAGCTACAGCAGTTTTACTTTGATTTGCTATTGGAGCAATATTACTAACAATAGGAAATTGCCCTAAAGCAATAGTAGATTGAATGTCTACAGAAGCATAAGGTGGAGAAATATTCTGCCCTACCAAATATGATGGATACATTTGAAAGAATTGATTTAAAGATAACCAAATAGGTAAACTATTAGAAACAATCACACTGGTAGTATCAAAATCTGTCATCGAGTTAATCAACTGAGTATTCATAATCGAATACAAAGAATCGCCACGATAATGGTATAAATCTGCTTGTTTATAATAGTTATCTCTACGACTGAAAGCAAAAGTTAAATCTTCATACTGTGCTACATATAGCAAATTAGGATTTAACAGATTGAAATCTTGTATGAGTTGTGGAGAAGTGAAAATAGTATGGTTATAAGCTGTAGTGCGATCTTCCAACTGATGCATTTCAGTATTAAAATGAAATGATCCATTAACTGTAATTTTTCTCGATGGAAGGGTACTTCCTTTGTTGTTGAATTCAGCAAAGCCATAAGTCAAGGCATTATAGATTGCTGTATCATTTAAAAGAGTTGCATTTACCCAAAAAATAAATCCGTCTAAAGGTAAAATTAACTTCACATACAAAGTAAAAGTAACCTGTTCATTTCCTGACAGAGTTTGCATACCCTGAGTTAAACCAGCACCTAATTGTGGTTTAGCTCCTGAAGTTTCATTAACTGTGGTCATTATTCAACCCATGCTTTTAAAGATGCTTCTAAAACTCCTGAATATATAAAAGAAGGTCTACGAGCATTTTTAGTTACTTTTCGTACTCCTCTTTTACCTTTTACATATTGCTTGGCTGATACATTTTTCATACGATAATTTGTACCATCAAGAGCGGCTTGTGTTGGTACACCTTCTATTCCAACATTTTCAACTTGTTGCAAATAGATCCACTTTTTTAAATCTTCTTCAATCATGGATGCACCAGCATTAATTGAATTTTGATAAGGAACTCCCAAAGCCATTTGAGCAATAGCTTGTTCTAATCCTTCTGCTAGATGATTCGCTATATTTTCAGTTTTATTATCAACAAATGCTGAAAATAATGTATATTTTTCTTCGAGTAACTTACCAACTTCATAAGTTGTTTTTTCACCATAAGGTTCAGGGACATCAATAACCCCAAGGTGCAATTTCATGTTAATCCCCAAAGAGTTCCAATAGTTTGCATAAAAGCTAATGCTTGTCTGCCATAAGGATCTTTAATTGCTTGTAAATCTAATAATTGTAGATTTTGTAATCCTTTGCCTATTGTCAATGTTTCACTGGTGGAAACATCGCTTGCAGAGCTTATTACTCCAGCTACAAAATTATTCATGCCATAGGCTTGTCTTGCATCAGCAAAAAATGTTTGACCTGCATAATCTTGTTGCCACTGTATTAATTGACTACCACCCCAGTTATATACAGTTAAGGTATAAATATCAGGAACAGTATTAGCAAAATCTTTAGGAACAATGTCCAATGCAATTTGAAAAGCATAGGCATATCCTTGATCTGTAGGACTTATGACTACAGAATTCAATCCCATTACAGCTTGTGACCAAGCTACAAAACCTGCTAATGTTGGTGGAGAAGTAATGGGATCACTCATAATCAAATTGTACCTAAGTTAAATTAAAAAATCATGCTTTTCTTGGTCTACCTCTACCTTTTGGAGCAATACCTTCTTTTACTACTTCAATGGTTTGTTCAAATTTAGGTTCATTATCAGCATAATGCTTTCTTTCTTCGATGATTTCCACTTCCAAAGGTGCTTTTTGCTTTAAACCCATTTGTTGAGCTGTTTCAGATATTTTTTGATCTGATGCTACTGCTGTAATTTTTCTAGCTTCAGTTGCTCTATCAATCATGGCTTGATCTCTTACAGAAATGCCATTTTCAATAGCTTCAACATTAACAGGCTTGTCTATACGATAAGCCATTCCTGAAAAATTACCTTTAATTTTATCTACAGGTACTAACCCATAAACCTCATGTTGTTTTATGATTTGATCAATTTCATCTTTTGATCCTTGAATCTTAACTTGTGATCCAGCCCTTATTCTTTCCATAAAAGGTCTTGGATTTTCAAACAACATATAAGTAAATTGATGATCCTGTTTTGTACAATTAGCTATATAAAGTTCCATAATATTTCCCCAGTTGGGTGGGTGACAGATGATGCGGCACTCCTTTTGAAAGTACCCTGCCACCCATTGTTACAAACTTGGCATCACACAAGTCTTAATACTATAACATTAACTTTTTGAAGCTGGTGATTCTGATGTATTATCTTTTGATACTTCAGGAGCAGGAGTGTCATTCACAACTGAATCGTTGTTTTTCTTTCCCATAAACTCACGAACTTCTTCCATGAATTTTTCCAATTCTCTAAGAACATTTTCAATCATCATATTTTTTTCCTTTAAAAAAAACCCCACAATTAAGTGGGGTTAGTCTACTTCGCACATGAAAATTAATAAGCCGCAGATAACAAATACATAGCTTCAGGTCTTAAACCCCAACCTGATGTAGATCTCATTGTGTATAAAGTTGTAATGCCACCATCAGGGATTGGAGTAGGAATCTCTGTAGGAGCAGATACATCAGTAAGCATCAATGAAGTAGCTGTTGTATTAGGTGTTAATGTAGCAAAAATGTTAGTGTTGATCTGAGCATTAGCTTTAGGGATGTTGAGTTCAGGAGCAATTAAAAGAATTGCGTCTGTACCACCAGCACCTTGACCAATCAAAGTATCATCTACTGCAAAACTAACATCATCACCACCTGCCCACTTAGCAACTGTTTCAACTAAACCTGCCGCTGTTTCAACACCAGCACCAATTCTTTGGAACTGAGTTAATGAAACAACACCTGAATAGCTGATTTGGCTAATAAAGCGTTGTGGAGCTAAGAATACTAAACGCAATGGCTGACCAATTTGCAATGTATTAGTCTTTAAAGTACCAATCATATTCAATAGGTATTGAGCCAATTGTCCTGAATCCCACTTGGAATAGCCTGTATTACCATTAGTATCAGCACCTAAAGTAGATGTTGTGATACCAGCAGTATTGAGCAAGCCTTCACCATTTGAAGGATTGTATCCAAATAACAATGCATTACGCAATTGTTGAGCAATACCTTGACGAGCCGCTAATCGCATAGCTTGTGGTAATGCATAACCCCAAACACCAGTAGCCGCTTCATCAAAGTTATCATACTGTGCTCTAGTTTGAACACGATATGTAGCAGTGCTGATCATAGAAGGAATGACTGAAGCACTTGGCAATTGGTTAAATTGAGATTGGTTAGCTTGAACCTGAGTTGTTACTTGTAGCTTTTTAGCATACACATACAAATCAGCTTCACCCAATCTTGGCATTGGATTTTCTGTAGCAAGGGTTGTAAACGCACCTGACGCTAAACTGTACTGCATAATCAGTTCAGGCATCATATAGTGTGGGTTAGCTGTTACAAATGAGGGAGCAAAGCCTGACATAGTAAAGTTCCTTTATTAAATTAGGCAAAGAGCCACATATTGATTGTAAATCCAGTTGGCTGTATTTGCTCCTGAACTATAGGAAACAGTTTTATTGCCACTGGTGCTAACTGCGATAACCTTTACAGGGAAAGCAGATTGAGTTCCGGGTTGTGTTGTTGTTACCCAGTTGTTTGTGTAGTTAAAGTAAACAGTAGTTGAAATCAATTGTCCATCAATACCTACAGAAGCAGGATCAAGGATCAAAGGAATACGAGCACCACTACCAAAACGATAGAAGTTTACTGACATACCGGGGCTGTATAAAGGTGCTGTACTTTGTGGAGTAGTGATACCTGCATAAGCCTGATTGTAAACTGCAATACCTGTTGGATTTGCAGAGCCAGTAGCTTGAAGAACTGAAGAACCAAGAGTAGCAGTACCGGGCTGTACATTACCTGATAAAGTTCCTTGACCATTTTGTCCAACAGCAGAGAATTCCTGAATTGGAATACCACCCCATAATGGAGTAGTTGCTGATGTTGAAAGAATACCACCAGCTAAATAAAACTTAACTGCTGGATCATCTTGTGCATCACCTTGCGTAAAACCAGCAGAGTTGGTATTAAATAAACCACTCGCATTGGTTGTTTGCATAGGATTTAGTGAAATGAGTGCTGACATAATCTAATCCTTATCTTTTGAAGTTGTTGAGGTTGAATTCCTTAACTCTTTGAGCAGGAACTTTAAAAGCATCTAGCCAACCAAAACCACCTTTGAACTTGGTAATAGTACGACCTGAAGCATCTCTTTCCTTAATTTCATATTCTGCATCATTAGCATACAAAGTAGGAGATTTAGCGGCTTTCAATGCATCATTGAAAATTTGCTTTTCTGCAATAGAGAGCATCTTTTCACCCTTGATTTCTTTAAGAAGATTTACATCTTTATAAGTATCAGAGTATGCCTGTAATCCACGCAACAAACGCTTACGATAAGCAATTAAACTTTCGCCTTGTAATGGTCTTGAAGCAGATTTGCCAAATGATGCAAATACTGAATCAGCTTTAGCTTGAGCATCAGCATATTTTGCTTCTTCTTCATCCATCTTCATGGCTTCTTCATCTTTCTTAGACATTTTTTTGTCATCGTCATCATCGTCATCATCTTCATCTTTTTTGAATTCCATGTGACCGGGGTGTTCTACTTTACCTTCATCATCAGGCTTAATTTCTCCAGCCTTTCCATGTTCTTTAGGATCAGAGCCTTCAGCATCCATGCGATCATCATCGTCATCTTTACGCTTTTTAGCATCCATCTTTCTTTCCATGAATTTCTTGGCTTCTGATTCTGATTCTTCTTCATCATCATCGCACATTGCATCATCATCGTCTTTTTTGGCTTTCTTTTTGTCAGCCGCAGTAACCAATGGTGGTGCTGGTAAGTTTTTTTCCATACTATCTACACGATAAGCAAGATTGCTCAAGGCTGATAGAATGGCATCTAATTTTTCACCTTGGGCATCTGCCTTTGGTGCATTTACATTTTCATTCATATTTGATACCTCAGGGTTAGTTAATAAAACTCCGGCTGGATCGCCACCTTTATCCCATACTCCCTTAGATCCTCTAGCTTTGGTAACAATAGCTATATGATCTAAAAGAAATGGAACACCTTCTATTAAGAGTGGTTCACCATTCTCAGTAGTAAGTGTAGTGTTTCCTGCTGTATTGTCAAATACAACAGAAGGGGATGTACTAATTTCACCTTCGCAAATCTCATTAATTGCGTCTTGATCGTAAATTTTAGCAATACCCCAAACCTCGTCACCTTTAATATAAGGCAACATAATACTTCCAACTGCTCTATCTTTGAATTCTTTTCCATTCAATACAGCAGTTTCAGGATGATCCATGATCACCATTAAACCATTACATCTTTTTAAAAACTCATCATTCAAATACAGTGATGAATCTCTCCAAACATATTCACCTATAGAACCTCTATATGCTAATCCAGTTCCAGTAATGCGAATTGCCAATAGCATAATATTCGCATACATTTGTGGACTTGGCAAAACATTTGCTTTAACTAATTCTGCAACATCTAATTCAGTTTTAATGCTTGCTACTTTCATTGCTATTTCTAAACCGGGGTGCAATGGCTGTGGTGGTTGATTAACAGGACACCAATCGTATCCAGTAGATTCATAATTTAGCTTAACATCGCACTTTTCAAAACCTCTTGCGATATAAGTACAAAATTGACCATCATCATGCAATACTTCAAGTTTGCCCTTGTAATCAATCCCTGTTTCCTCGAAACATTCTCTACGAGCACATTCTTCTAAACTTTCATCTTTTGGGTTCTGATGACCACCGGGTACTGCCCATGTATAAGGGTAATCCCCACCATCACCTCTGCGAATCATTAAAACTTCGCCACCATCAGTTAAAAATAATATTCCTGAAGCTCTGCCTTCTGCTCCAGCATCTTTAGCTATTGGTTTAGATTCTTGAGCAGGAACTTGTTCTCCATGAATATCTGCAATACCCATAGCTGAATCAGGTACACAATTAGGAACTTGTTTACCATTTTTTTCTTTCATACCTACTTGATGATAATCTTCCCAGCATGGATCTTCATCAGGGATAGATTCTGCATAATCAATTAAAGCATCCAAGATATTGGTTAAATCATGCTTAACATCATCAGCATCACATTTCCACTTACGCAAGGATTTATTAATTCTTGAATCAGGATCATGGGCTGTTTTTTCTGATGTTAATTTTGCTTTCATGCCCTTCATACGAGCACAAAATGACGCTTTTCTTGATCCACCTTCAGGTTGTGGAGCTTTTAAATGTGCATGGTGAGTTCTATTGTAGTTTTCTCTACCTTTTTCATTTAATCCACCATTTTTGTTTTCACCTTTTTTGGTTTGCCAAAGTTCAGTATCAACACCAAATCTAGGAACTGGTTCACCATTTCTGACCATTACATCATCAGATTGCATGGCTTTTTGTAGGTAATTATCTACTTTTACACCTAGAATTTTACGACTAATAGCTTCTATTTCATGCCTAATTGAAGCAAGTTGATGCTTCGCTTCGCTTAATTCAGAGCTTTCATCTTCTATAAATTCAGGGGTACTTAATGGGGTGGGTTCTTCAGGGGATTCATCTTTTGAATGTTTGATGAATTTTTTTGCTACTTCTTTAGGGATGCCAATATTGCTTTTGCCACTTGCTGCGGCATACATAGCTTTTCTTTGAGAACTTGATTCAAATGGCATAAAAAATACCCTACTTAGTTTTTATTGATTGTAATGCCAATTCTCCCTTTTTTGTCAAAATATTTTTGCATTGTTTTAAATTGTATAAATACACATAATTGCATCTACAATACACTTCTTCACCGGGTTGCGTAATCTGATCAGTATAACCATTAGGATGGGTTAAATAACCTTCCTTATCAGCCCAAGATCCACGAATAACATAGATTTTTTCATCTCTCTCTTTGTGATCTTTACGATAATCATAATTAATTTGTTTCCAATGGCTATGCCATTTCCCAGCAATAGCTCCATTGTCTACTGCAACTATGTCATTGATATTAGATATTAATTTATGAGTTTGATCAATAATTACCCTTCTTTGTTCAAACCCTATTTTCCCTAAAGATTTACGAATATCCTTTTTTTGCTGTACACGATCTACAACTTTTGATCCACCAGCAGGAATAGATGTTGCCCATCCTTCAAATCTACGCAAAACTGTATTGATTGCTTCTTCACGATTTAATTTAATTAAATTCGCTGATGTGACAATCCTACGATTTAGTTCAGCTTGTAGTTTAGGTTTTAGCTTATCAACATCAAATTTACTGATGTTGCCTTTTACTAATGATCCTTTGGTGACTAATCTATAAAAAGCTGATCTAAGAGCTTTTTCTAATTCTTGCTGTATTTGAGATTCAGGGATAAGTTCAGCTATTGCTGATTTGTAAATTCTATCCATCCACATCCTGATGCGTTCTTCAGAATCATAACCATTTTCTATGATGTCATTAACAGCTTCAGTAAGAATTTCAAAAAATGTCATTTATTATATATTTCAATCTTTTACATCATCAATAACATCATTCCATTCACCAGTAACAATTAAATCCTCATCTTCTTGCCAATCTTTAAAGCTAGAATCAAAAAATTCTTTTTCTGTTTTTTTAGGTATTTCAAAATTTATATCTTTTGGAATTGGTAAAGTCATTGTTTTTTCCTTTTGAATAGTTCATCCACATGATCTTCTAATTCTTTTGGTAAAGTACCTCTTACATATTCAGGATGTGTTACTAAAGTTGCTAATTCTGCATCAGTTTCTTTAATATTGGTTGTTGCATATTGAGATATTTTCCATTTAATAAATTCATTAATTCTTGTATTAGCTTGCATGTTATCTTGTTCTGTAGGAAATCCAGTCAATTTTCCTTCATTGGCTAATTGTCGCATTAATACACCAAGTTTTTTTGGAGAATCAATATGAGGTTGCATACCTAGTGCATGCGTCATTTCATGGATGATAGTAGCCTGCATTTCATATTCAGTACCACTGCCAATTGTCCATCTAGGTTTATTAGCCTTTTCTCTATCTTCTCTACCTTTTTTCTGTTGTTGAATATATTCTGCATCAAAATACTTAGTGTGACTGATAGAAAAATATCCAACACCACCTTCTTGAAAAGCATGACCACACGCTTTACCAACACCTGCTGGAGTATAAGCAACTTTCGCTGATTCCATGGCTTCTTTAATGTTCCATCCACGATTTTCTAAATCAGAGTAAGAATCAGCAACTTTCCCAATAATTAATCTTTGTTGTTTTGCAGTTTTTGTATTTTCAGTAATATCTACTGGTGTATGTCCACGAATATGAGATCCAACTGATTTTCCTGATGAATAATATTCTTGTTTAGCTTTTTCATATTCTTCTTTATTTTCAGAAAATTGTAAGTTATACATTTTTTCATATTGTTTTTTTCTTTTTGCTTTGTTTTCTCCAAGAGCAATATCAAAATTATATTTTTCCTTTAAATCTTTTTGAATATCTTCAAAACTTAATTTTTCATATTGTTTAGCAGATTCATTAAAAGCTAAATCCCCTGCTGAACTAATTTTTGCTTTTTCTTTATTTACAGTAACTTTTAATTTGCTAATTCTATCGTACAAGCTCCAAAAAGTTGAATTAGCATTAGCTGTCTTACGATTACTTCTTAATTCATTGTAAATTTTTTGTGCATCTAATAAAGCATTTTCTTTATCTTCAAATGTGCTTTTTTTGGATAAGTTATCAATGTTTTCAATTGCTACATTACCAGCATTAGACAATAATTCTTGCAGTTGTAATTCCAACTCATCATATACTTTTTTGCTTTCTTCATCTTCTTTAGATTTTAAATCGAATAAAGCATGGGAAAGTTCTGTATTAATTTCTAACATCTTATTAATATCTTTCCCTTCAATTGCTTCTTCTTTATTTTTTGTAAGATTTTGTAATTTTTCTTGTAAAGGAGAAAAGATTGGCTTTTCTTTTTCTATAGTTTTTTCACCTGTTGGTTTGGGTGGATATTGTGGAATAGGCGGTCCATGTTTTTCTACATTTTTAGATTTAGTTTTAACATTTGATAATTCTTTGCCAGTCAATTTGCCACCAGCACCACCAATAACTTTTCCCTGTCCATTAATAAGAACATGCTGTCCTTCTCCTTCACCACCATTTAAGGTAATCCAATGCTCTCCATCATCATTTTTTACAACAAGATAGTCTTTGCTTCTCAATAAAGCACAAACAGTTTGTGTATGTTTAGGATAAACAGTTACAAATTGCCCTGATTTTTTATTGAGAAATCGCATAACAGCACTCCTAAGATACTTTACGAGTTAATTTTTCTTCAGGCATTGTTCCCTGAGGTGGTTCATATTCAGATATTAAATCAGGATCAAGATTTAATGAACTTTCAAATAAATCTTCCATTTCATTAATATTATCCTGTGCCCATTGTATCAATGTTGCCCTGTTTTGTGGATCTATGACTGGTAAAACAGTACGCAATACTTCATTAATAGATTTAATCTTAATGTCTGCAACTTTAACTTTTTCGCTTGGTGGTTCTTCCATGAGAGAAGTCCAATCAGCTTTATATGCATTTTGCCACATATAAAAAGCCTGTTCATAAGTCTTATCCTTATAAATTTCAGGATATTGATTTTGAACTGCTTCAAAAAATTCTCTATTCCATGCACGATGCTGTACGATCTTGTCAAAGAATTTAAACAAGCTATCCATGTCATTTCTAATACCATCTATGAATTGAACTATGGCTTTTGCATCCTCTGTACCTTCTCCAAATCCTTGCGTAAATGCTTCATCTTTGAGCAATAATGCAGGAACATCAGAAGCAGCGGCTATGTTCGCTATGATGTTATTTCTAGCAGTTGTCATAGCAGTATCAGTATTACTGAGATTTAATGCTTCTATGCTTTCATCAATATCAATAGAAAGCACATTACCTGTTGCTCCTTGCTGAAGATATGTTCTCTTAATGCCAGCCGCCATTTGCATCAAATTATTAACAATTGATCCAGCAGGTTTTTGTTTTGAAATTAATAAACCAGCTTTAAAAGTTACCAAATCATCAGTGATCATGGATTGCACAAATGATTTCAAAGGATATAAAGCTCTTAAAAATACTGATCTACCAGTAAAGCCAAATGCTGAGGATTGGAAACTTAAATAAATTGGAGTGTTGTTAAATACAACTACTGATCTACTAGGATGATATGGTTGCCCTGCCGCTGTACTATAAGCCAATGGCTTTTGAAAATCAGGAGCATTAGGGTTTTGATT
>Ga0208869_1000291_pt1 | contig 11554 bp, 20 predicted proteins | sample CryBogCBE27Jun08_FD_185506 | JGI IMG/M metagenome (GOLD analysis project Ga0208869, IMG submission 185506) | Freshwater microbial communities from Crystal Bog, Wisconsin, USA - CBE27Jun08 (SPAdes) | ecosystem: Environmental > Aquatic > Freshwater > Lake | place: Crystal Bog, Wisconsin, USA... | reverse complement strand
GTATGCTATGTCCTGCCGTTGCTTAATATAAAAGCTATGTAAAGGATATATCATAATCATAATGCAAACTTTAATTTGATTATGGTAGCATCTTCGTCGTTTAGTATAAGTCCAAGAAACATTCCATTTCTAAAATCCCAATCAGGTTCTTCTATATTTTCTACTACCCAATTATAGACGTGTGACGGAATACCACCTATCCAGACTCCTGGTGCATTTAATTTTGGCAACCCTCTGAAGTTAATATATGTCATACAATAAAACTTAGTTTAAACATTAATGCAACTTGAGCTTCCTTAAAATAGATACCCTGTGCGTAACGATCCCCTGTACGGTATTCCCATGTTTCCCCTCGTGAACCTAAGTGCTCCTCTAACCAAATCATATAGCTATTCATAAGTCTAACCTTAACACCATAAGAGCGTGGATCATTATCTAAATCATGAAGATCAACATATGTCCAATTTGAAAAGTTTACATAACGTTTAGGAACACCCTTATGGTCTAGAGATTCGGAAATGTGATTGTCAATGGGAATCATAGACATAGTATAACAATGATTAAGTTGGATGTCAAGTGGGGAGGGTGGTTTGTATCTGGCGTCGTAGACGCGCCGTAAGCGCAATTTTTCTAGACTAGTTATCTACCGCTATAACTATTTTACTTCAGCGTGTATTACATTCCACCCAGGATTGCGTCTAAGCTCTAGGAGTAATTCTTGAAGTTGCATAATCCTATATTTATCTTGAGGGAGGTCCTATAGGATTACAGTAGAAAATTTGTGTAAAAATTTTTGGAGGGTAAGGATATTGTGACCGACCAAAGTTTTTCCGGGACCTATAGAGATAGAACGATTAGAAAGGAGGGACCTATAGAGATAGGCGAAAAAACATAGGGCACGCTTGCCCGCGCCTCTCTATCTTTACCTTTTTGTAAAATTACACGACTGACTGGGATTTTACAAAACTTTACATAACTTTACATAACTTTACATTACTGTGTCTCGCTTGCCACTGCACGCAACTAAATGTAAGTGCGAGGCAACGTGCTGCACGTTAGCACACGCTAACATACAGTCTCGCTGCTACTATGCACGCTACATGCATAGTAGCACGGGGGTGCTACATGTAACACATGTAACATAGCTTGCGCTATGCTACGTTATGTGTTAAGCAAACAAGCGCAATACAATTGCGTTTTGCGTTTGCACAACACTAGCGTTATATTGCTTTGCAAGTAGCATTAAGTTGCTACATACTTGCGCGTTGTTAACTTTAATGCTAACAAACTTAGCACGTAAGTTTGTGTACACGCGCTGCTTAAAGTACGTTGCTTGCACAGCACGCGCTAATGCTGCTACTGTAGCGTGCTGTGCTGCTGTGTACAGCGCAGCGTTTGCAGCGTTTTGTGCGCGTACTTGCAACAGCGTAATAAACGCGCTGTGCTTTACGTTTGTGTTAGCTTGTGTTTTAACAAGCTGCTGCTGTGCTTTTGTAAGTTTACGCATAATTGCTTTACTTTGTTTGTGCTGCACATTATTGTACAGTGCTTGTATTATAACGCTTTTTTGTGCTGCTGTGTGCTACTTTACAAACTGTTACACTTTAGCATTTCATGCTGCATTGCTCAAGTTGCACAGCGAGGGGTTAATGTTTTATGCGCTGCACACTGCCTCGCAATTATTTTAAGCTTGCTGAAAATTTTTAACGAGAGCTGTGCTATAATATGTTTAACGCGCAATGTATAACTGTAACTATACTTTTTGGGCCTCGCTTAGCAAATAGCAATAATGCAGCATGAACTTGTTAGATGTAACAGTTTGTAAGTTGCAAAAATACAACACACAAAACATAAAAAGTGCGCTATAATAATAACACTGCACAGCAATAATGCTAAGTGCAGCAACTTAGTAAAGTAAACAATTATGCTTACATTAGCTTACGCGCAAGCTGCAATTGCAGCGCACAAAAACAACAAAGTAAATGCTACGCGCATTAGTGCTTTGTTGCAACAATACAACAACACAGCTACAATCGCAAACGTAACGCAAGTTACGCAAGTGCAATGCAGCGCGGCAAACAAAAATGTTGTTATACAAAAAGTAACACGCGCAAGTGTGTTGCTGTTTGCTAACGCATTAAATTATGTTGCTTGCGTACAACGCAGCGCAGCTAAAATTGCAGACAACGACGCTGCTGCAATCGCGCAATTTACAGCAAGCGCAGCAAGCTTTACGCACGATGCTAACTGCTACAGCATTGTTACAAACAACAATAGCGCACAGCAATATTTGTATTTGCACTACAACAACGCGCAAAGTGTGTATGTTTTAAACAACACAATTATTAGTGCTGCAACTGCTGCAAGCTTTTGCAGTGCAAGCGTAGCAAAAGCAATGTTGCAAACAAGCAACACTACGCACAATGTTAGCAATAACGTAACGCATAGCATTTGTGTACGCACTGTAAAGTTGCAAAACATTGTGCGTTTAGCTGCGCTAAAGCAAGTGTTGCAGTAAAACAACAAGTAGCGCAAGCTACTTAACGCAAAGCGCACTATTTTAGTGCGCTTTTTTATGCGCGTTATAATCGTGCTGCATTGCTCAAGTCCTGCAACGAGGGGAAGTGCTGCTGTGTCGTGCTACTGTTTTTAAAGACGTACATGCGTGCAAAGCGAGGGCAACACATTGTTACATCTTGCTTTTAGGCTAAGCTTAGTCTACATCCTTTAAGCAAGATGTAACACACACGCGCATCTCGCTATTGTTTTTAAAGACGTACATGCGTGCAAAGCGAGAGGGGCACAATATTGCTAACCTATCTACCATTTTGCTGTGTCCGTGCTGCAGGTTTTTTAGGTATTAAAAACCTAATACGAGAGGGTGCTTTGACATTTATAAGCAACTGTAGTAAACAGCGTTTAAAAGCAATACTGCTACTCTGCTATTAACTTTTGTTTTAGTGCTGCTGTAGCGCGTTTTAAGCTGCTTGCTGCACGTTGTAAACTAGCTGTGTAAAGCAAGCACGCAACACAAAGGTGTGTCTCGCACTAGGTTTTTAAGGATAAAAAATCCTGCAGCGAGACTATGCGGCCACAATAAAAGGGACCTAAGTCCCTTTGTGTGTCGCCCAGTAAGGGCTAGTCGTTTATAATCAGCGCCGTGCAGTAAGCGAGCGCACTGTTTAAGCTGACACTGTTCATTGTGGGCTTGTAACGCCAGCCCATTGTGTCCTCACCGCTTGCGTCTTTGTCAGCGCCTGTAAACATAAACGCATAGCCGTCTATGCTGATGTATTGCCCCGGGGAGCCAATCTGCAGGTCGCTTGCCTCTGCGACGTAGGTTTTGCTGATGGGATTGTAATCAAACTGTTCTGATTTGAAGTTCATCTGCTGCTCCTTAGAGGAATGTGTAAAGGATGACAATCGCCATTACAACCAATACAATAAGCACAGGTTGTAAGTCCCTTACACCTATTAGGTCTTGTAGAAAGCGTTTCATGCTGCTCCTTGTTGCGATGTATGTATTATAGCGCAGTAGGAGCAGGTTGTCAATCCTCTTCTACGACTTTTTTCGCCTTAGGTGGCAGGGGTGTAAGTGCCTCGCCAAATAGCTTCTGGAGTTTGCGTTGGATTGCGAGAGCGGTGACATCACGCACCTCAGCGGCATCAAACTTAACCTTCAGACGAGCAACTGACTCATCAAGGTATCGCCTCGACACATCGCTCAAGGTCGTCTGATAGGCGCACGAGGTTTGCACCAGCGATGTGTCATAGCCTGCCAGGAGGATGTAGCCACGGTCCTTGTCGGCGGGCATAACGCGGATGAAGAGGGTTTGTATTTTCATTTGAAGCTGCTTTCAATCTTTTTGCAGAGTGCGTCATACTGTTCTTTAGTCAAAGGCGTGAACCGTTGACTCTCACTTCTGTGAACATGCTCTGCATAGCCCGTTGTGCGCTCCCAGTATTTGTCGTGTTGTTCGGGTGTGAAGTCCATCTGTGCTCCTTGTTGCTTACGCTATTATAGCACAGAAAACAGTGCTGTCAAGCACTGCCACACTTAATAAACTTCGAGCTCGTGTATGCAATAACGTGCGCCGAGCTGTCGTAGCGCAGCTCTGCAGGGTTCAGGCGAGACACTCCAGAACGTGTAGTCGATCTCTTGCTTAAGATCGGCTGTAATCTCGCATTCGTACAGTTCATAGATGTCATTGTTGCTGAGGTTGATGCACGCTTCTGCGAACTGTTGCATACTGTGAATGCGCTTTGCAAGTGCTTTGAGTTGCTTACGTGACATATTGTGTACTCCTTGTTGCGATGTGTTTATTATAGCGCAAAGGAACTGTGCTGTCAACAACTATTTTTCGCCTCGGTACCGATGCACGCAACTACTTTTGTCTGCAGAGACTTGCGTTTATTGCGTTCACGCTGTTGTGCATTTCTACGTAATCTTATTTCATCGGGTGTTAAATTTAACTTATTATGTGGTACTCTGCCCATCTTAGCGCGGGATTCTGCTGTATGTTTTTTACCGAACATATGATTATTCGAGCCCTGTAGTGCTACACTAATTTTAGCATTACGCGCTGGATTAGTCCATACTTCTTGCATTGATGCTGTATAACGTTCCATAGTCTCGGGTTTAGCATAGGCAGAACGATTGCTTATGCTCGAGGCTTGTTTTGCGGCATCTGTGTGTATGTAGCCACTGCTTCCATCTCCTCCATCGGATTTGTTACGAAGTATGCCAGTCCCATTGTCCTTTCTTCCATACCAGCGTATAATACGACGCTCAATAGCGAACGCACCTAACTCAGTAAGGTTAGCCTCAAGAATTACTATGAGAGCTCTATTAGTTGGAGGCGAGACTATGTGTTGTTTGCTCTTAGAGCGTTTTCCCTTACCTTTGCCTATATAGTAAGGTGTCCCATCCTCGCGTAAGTAAGCGTAGACATAGAACGCAAGGGACGAGACTATTTTATACATACGCTATTTATCGATTGTAAGCAGATGTAACAGTTAAAATAATGCTTGCTCGAAGTTGTTTTCTGCCATATAATAAGCACATGGAAACAAATAAAGCAAACAAAAAGCAAGCGCAAGCAAGCATGTTTGTTACAATTTATTTGTTGACATTGGAGCACAATGGTGCTACAATACATATATGCGCTAAACGGTGCATATTGTTTAACTAACGTGCTAAGGCACAAAGGAGAGCTATCATCGATAAAGGAATCAGACCGGCCGCGAACGCCAAGTTTTTGGAGTTGCTCCCCACCCGCGCTGAAATTGGCAACACCGGCTTCCGCAAGAACGTTATGTTTTACGTGATGGAGGAATTCGGCATCACGCTTGCAAGTGCTGCAACGCACTACAATCACGCTTTCCAAGCTGTTAAGCTTGCAACTCCCGAGCTGGTGGAAGGGCTGGGGCGTGCAGACGACAAGAAGGGCGGACGCAAGCCCAAAGCTGTTGTTGTTGCAGAAGCTGTTGCTGTGCTGCTTGGCACGCCGGAAGCTGTTGCAACACCCGCAGTTGGCGGCGAAGTCAGCAATGCAGGCGAAACTGCTCCAGAGCAGACGGTGTTTACAGTGAAGAAGAAGTCCGACGACACGGTGATCGGGACGTTCAGCTTCGAAGATGCAAAGGCGTTGGTGGCAAAGGCTGCTGCTGCTAAGAAGGCTGCACTTTATTACGTTTGATTGATAAATAAGAGCATGAGCTCTTATTACGTTTACGCTTACCTTAGGACAGGAAACCTAACACCTTATTACATAGGTAAAGGTAAGCGCGAACGTGCCTTCATAAAACACGGTAGAATTACCGTACCAAAAGATAAATCTCGTATCGTGTTCTTAGAATGTAACCTATCAGAGATAGGTGCATTCGCTATAGAACGACGTATGATTAAATGGTATGGTAGAAAAGATAATGGAACAGGTATTCTTAGGAACATAACCGATGGTGGAGACGGGTGTTCGGGTCGTATCTATAGACACACAGCAGAAACTAAAGCTAAGATTAGTGCTGCTCAGGTAGGAATGCTGCGCGGACCTCATACAGAAGAGACAAAGTCAAAACTCAAGGCAGCGAGGGCACTTAGACCTCCCGCCTCGGATGAGACTCGCAGGCGTATGAGTGAATCTCTCCGAGGAGAAAAGAATCCCAACTTTGGAAAAACTGCTACAGCTGAACAGCTAGAAGCTGCCAGTGCATTACGTCGTAATATACCTAGATCGCCTACTGCCTGTGCTAAACATAGCGCCACAATAAAAGGCATACCAAAACCTAAACTCACTTGCCCTCACTGCGGGCTCACTGGCGGCACCCCGCAAATGAAGAGATATCATTTTGATAACTGCAAACAAAAACCTATGTAGGAATGATACTCCGATCGGCGGTTATATCTATATACATCTGTTATGTCGATCCTGTGTAGCGGTCTGTCTTGACTACGTTGTTAATGTAGTCACACGCAGGAAGCACATACGCATTACTTACACATTTGTTAGTCTAAGATTAGCCTTTTTCTGGCTAATCCCTAGTCACCAAACGCATATACAAGCATAGGTTCGTCCTCTAAGCACTCAACGCGCACAATATCTGTATCGCGGAGCATCTCTTCTTGAAGATCACACGCTTCCATCTCATTGCATTGCTCAGCACACAGCACAGCACCCTTTGCACTGTAGCCAATGATAGTTACTGTTGTCATACGATACTCCAGTGTTAAAAGGGGATAATCTGCGTCTTAGCACGCAGGCCATGTTGCATCTGATACAAGCGGCATTCCTGTAGTGTGCCTATCATGTAAGCTGAACCAACTACTACACTACCGAACTTACCTTCATCGGATACAACCATGTACTTGCCCATACGTTACTCCTGTGTGTAGTGTGCTATGTATGTATTATACTGTCTGCAGGAGCAAAGGTCTATGCCTGTTTAGGCCTCTAGGCGGGAAAGTTGTGCCAGAACCTGTCGCTAGATCCCAGTTTTAGTTTCCAATTCTGGTTTGGACTTTTGATCTGGAAACCTAGGATCAGATTGACAGTTCATGCACTCACAGTCATAGCGAGTCATCATACACAAGGTGTCGGGTTCCTTCTTAGCATACTTCGGGTCACGTCTGCGGGCCTCGTCCCTTTGCTTGAGAGTACGCAGAACCAGATGCGAGGTTCCTACAATAAGCACAACGATGTTTAGGATAGGGGTAAAGGTTAGGATCAGCCAGGCTACAATGAACCCAATAGGCATAGTCTCGTACTCGTCTATTAGATCTCTACGATCATGTACCGCGACCGCAACGATGGTACCGCCGACAATGGCCACAGTGGCTAGATAGATGATCCAGAATAGACTCATGATAACCGATCAAGGAATTTGTTAAGTGCATCAGTAGAGATGCTGCCATAGATCTTTGCGTAGTTGATGTGATCCAGTGAGTACTCAACCGCTGCGGCAATAGCTGTAGCTTCGTCGCGGGGAACACCCGCAGACATCATGTTGTCTACGAGTGCTGTTATTCTGGGATCAGTTTGTGTGCTCATAGCGTATTATACTATCTATAAGCATAACTGTCAAGCTCTTATTCTTCGCTGTACTTGGGGTCGAAGCTGATAAGTGCAATGTCCCTGTTAGGTTGACGGTTAGCTGCTGTATCCAAGCGGATCTTGATTGTGGGCTGCTTCATTGTGCCGCCCACAACAATAAAGCACTTCTTGCCCTGCAATTCAAAGCCTTCCGTGTACTCCTTCTTGAGGTAGCCACCAATGCACACGCCGCTGCCTGCAACACGTTGCACAAGGGTAAACGCTTTAGGCAAAGGGTTGCCAAAACGGTGGGGTGCAAGTGTAACACCCTCTGCATCTACACCCACAATGCACACGTCAATGCCAGTCGAGATACACGCATTAAACGTGTTCTCAATTGACTTGCTTGCTGTAGCATTGGGGTTAAAATGGATTTGCATATGTACTCCTTGTTGCGATGTATGTATTATACAGCTACTGGAGCCGTATGTCAACAACTTTATGCCCGCAAAGCATTCACACGCACATAAGGGCCACTGGTGCCTCGCCCGCTGGGCAAGTAGTTGTCACTGTCTGTAACGCGAACTTTGTTGCTGAACCCTGCAGTACGCAGCGTCTTGTTAGCCAGTGCAGCAATTTCGTCTGCATAGGTTGTTCGATACGTCACAACACGCATAGGCGAATCAGGGCGGGACCAGGTCACAGGGTCTGTCCACGTGCTACCCTTCCTGCACTTCAGTTCGTCAAATGCCGCATTGATTGCTGCACGAACTTCCAATGTGTTGCCTTCTTTCATTTACTGTCCTTTGTTTGTTGCGATGTATGTATTATAACGCAGTTGGAACCAACTGTCAAGCAATGATTGCTAAACGTTCCGGAAACTTCATTGGCTGCTTGCTGTCGTTGAGGTACACCTTGTCGCCATCAAGCTTTGTAACGACCTGCACCTCAACAGTAACAACATCGAAAGAAAGCTTCACTGCACGGGCAACCTTTTGCCCCACTTCGAATGTCTTACCCAGTACGTCTTGTGCCATGCTTGACTCCTTGTTGCGATGTATGTATTATAACAGGATGGAACCACCCTGTCTACCTGTTAATCCACCAGCCGGATGATGAAGCTCTTGCCACCCATGCGATCCGTAGCGCGGATAAACATGCCGTACAAGTAGCGTCCCTGGAACTGCCGCTCCAACTCCTGTTGTGCAAACAGCGGAGCGTGGAAGATGTGCTCGCCATTCCACAGCTTCAAACGGCGCGTGCCATCCTTAGCCTTGTCGTTGAACACGGTGGGAGCCCAAGGGTTAGCTTGGCGGAAACCCGCATCCTTCATTGCTTGACGAAGCTTCTTTGTGTCGGACATTACTGTCTCCTTTGTTGCGATAACGTATTATTGCATCTATTATTGTAAAAGTCAACAATATTTTATTATAAATATATGATGTTCTATACATATGCTTATCTACGAAAACAGGATTTCACACCTTACTACATAGGTAAGGGTAGTGGTAGTCGTGCTTATAGAAAGCATGTTGGTGTATCGACACCAAAAGACAGATCCCGCATAGTATTTCTAGAGACTAATCTTTCCGAAGTCGGTGCATTTGCACTGGAACGAAGAATGATTCGGTGGTATGGTCGAAAGGATAACAACACAGGCATTCTTCGAAATAGAACAGATGGTGGTGAAGGGGTCTCAGGTAATGTTGCGTGGAACAAAGGCAGAACCGGTGATATACGTACGGATGAAACTAAGGGTAAGATGAGTGCTGCACAGAAAGGTATTCCTAAATCCGATGCACATAAAGAAAAATTAAGAGTTCCGCACGGACCACTGACTCATACACGAATAGGAACTAAACGTGGGCCGACACCCGAAGATGTTAAAATTAAAATAAGAAACTCCTTAAAAGATAAAACACATTCAGAAGAGACCAAGGCGAAGAGAAGTGCATCAATGAAACTACATTATGCAGCGATACGAGAAGCAACTATGAGAAACAAATCTGATCTGAAGGCCAACGGTCCCTCTTCTGGAACCGCCTTAACTCCGATGCATCACTGAACACGTTTGTCGACTGATACATTTCATAGGCTTCCGCCTCTTTGTAGTGCATAATGACCAGCTCTTGTGTACGAAATGGCTTGAATTGGGTTGCAGTTACGTCTACAACGTAGTCATCCACTACACAAAAGCAGTGACACTCATGCCACTCACTTACCCACATATGGATATCCGCCGCAATACCTTCCGCTGTTAGCCGCTTATGCAGCTCTGCAGAAGCAATTGCACACCATCCTAATAGGTCCTCTGGGTTGTAGTTCTTACGATCAGCCCGCTCTTGAACCCATATCCTGGTTCCTAAAGCAATAGCCGCGACTCTACCGTGAAGCTGTTTGTTCATACCATCATTATATAGACTTCCACCCTGCCTGTCAACCTACGCCTCGCTAGGCAAAGATCAAGGGCGGCGAACCTATAGTACGAGGTCTCTAAGATGTAACAATGGTAGACCATTCCATCCAATCACTGTATAATAAAAGTATTCGAACAAATTATGGGGATGGACGTCGAGGCTGGCTGTGTCCTCCAGAATCCACCTCGCTAACCTAGCCTAAGCCCTGCAGGCCACAAAGCGAGGTTGAAACTCTGGTAAGTAAGCCAACTTACCTTTTTCGAAACCCTGCAGCGAGAAATCCGAAACTCTAGAAGACCGATACCCTATAGAAAACCTTTTCGAAAAGAAATTCGAAACCCTCACGAACTCATATTAGATAGAAACTCGAAACCCTATAGAAATTTTTCTGATACGCTAATAGAATACCTAATAGGATTTCAAATATATAACATAGAAGATCACATGCTACTATATACACAAGTGATCCTATGCTATTAGTTCATCTTTATGTTTACAGTATAGGGCTTTATATGCATAATGCACCACTACGGTTAGCACGGTAGATAGATAGGATACACGGTAGACACCGTAGAGTATAGTGTAAACATAGGCCTCGCATTGCACGCTGACAACTGGGAGATCTATATAGCGAGACCTTATGCTAGGCAGAGTGTTGTATAATACATACACTAAGAAACATAGGTCAAGGCGATAGGGCCTTGAAGCCCTTTACAATGAATTTCAACTATATCGAAACTCTATACTAACATATCTCTAACGTTTCTATACGATGTTATTCGTGTCTGCTAGGTTATTAACGCGAAACCTACATAATGCGGTTCTATTGTAGTGAAACTCAATCACAAGTGTAGCCATTTATTATTCGCCTATCCTACTTCTAGCGAAATGTATATAAGATAGATACTCTAACTGCTGGCCAATGCCCTTAGGCGACTTTAAGAATAGGTGTTCTATGGTTCTATACAATGTTATTTATCATCGAGAACCCCTATGTTGATCAAGATAGATATTCGAGATGCATACTGCGATGCCTAGAATGACGGTTCGAAACGGTTCTAAGCGGTTCGAAACGTATATCGATAGGATTCCATACATACGCGCACCTATGCTTCCGTTTAGAAAACCTATACGCGCCCTTGCGCCCAAATCCACGCCTATACGCACGAATTCCGCGCTCAAACCTGCGCCCAAAACCGCCCGCAGCTTTCCTATTTGAAAACCTTAGGCAGGATTCCGAATCTGGTTTGGAAATCTGACCTAAACTCTTACCGAGAGAGGCTCATCAGAAAATGTCATTTAATGCTACGTTCAGGATATTGCACAATACCACACTTTATTGCACTTCATTGCACCTAGGCTATCGATCGTGCTCTCGAATCCTACGTTGTAGAGCCTTTAATGCGTATTCAATCCAGTAATTTTCATTGACACTATTTACATAGAAAGTCATTCTATCTACTGTGTTTCCGTATTCTTCTATCTTGAAGAATGTACTAAGCAAGCAGGTATCCTTATATGATTCACACAACTCTCTCCACCACTCATCCAATATATTGGACGGAATACGCTCTAAATCTTCTAATCGAAATCTGTTATCTATTGGGT
>Ga0208869_1000279_pt1 | contig 11844 bp, 16 predicted proteins | sample CryBogCBE27Jun08_FD_185506 | JGI IMG/M metagenome (GOLD analysis project Ga0208869, IMG submission 185506) | Freshwater microbial communities from Crystal Bog, Wisconsin, USA - CBE27Jun08 (SPAdes) | ecosystem: Environmental > Aquatic > Freshwater > Lake | place: Crystal Bog, Wisconsin, USA... | reverse complement strand
AACCGCATTATTACCTCCCAATCCAATCCTGTTTTAAGTGGTAACGTCAATTTAGAACTCTACGGCACCAATCGGTACAAAGCACAAGTGGCTGAAGACATGGTAGAGATGAGAGAGTTATGGATTTGGAATAGTGAAACCAGTGATTATCAAGTTGTGACTATGGCAAGTCCTGGTGTGTTACTTTACGATCGACCTGGCGAAACCATGTTCCTTAAAGGCGAATGTCCGTTTGTGCAAATCTGCCCTGTGCCACAATACGATTATTATTGGGGCGCCTCTGAGGTTTCAAAGTTAACCAACCTACAAACCTTGCGCAATACCCGTATGGCAGAGATTTTAGACATTTTGGCACGTCAAACCAAGCCACCAAGAGTGTTTTCGGGCTTGGGCGGTATTTTGGATGAGAAATTTAGTGCATTAAACTTTCCAGGCACCCATATTGCTTCTGATATGCCAGGCGCTAAGGTCGATAACCTTGCCCCAGAAATGCCCGCTGATTTATTTGAGGTCATCCACGAAATTGATGCCATGTTCTCGGAAGTATCGGGTATTTCAAACGTATTATCGGGTAAAGGCGAGTCGGGTGTGCGTTCACAAGGGCATGCTAGTCAATTAGCCCGTTTGGGTAGCTCAAGAGCCAAAAAACGTGCTTTAATTGTAGAAGATAGTCTTGAAAAAGTGGCAACATTGTTTTTAAAGATGATGAAACAGTATGACAACACTTATTTTCAAGATGTAGATGGAAAACCATTTATTGCCGAACAATTTACCAATGATTTTGTGGTAAAAGTGGATGCGCACAGTAATAGTCCTATCTTTACTGAAGATTTAAAACAGTTGGCATTTAATTTATTTAAAGCTCAAGCAATTGATAAAGAATCTTTACTTGACTTATTAGAGCCACCAATGAAACAATTACTAAAAGACCGATTGAAACAACGTGAGGAAAAAGAGAAGTTAAATCCTCCGCAACCAAAAGGCAAAGAAGCACCTAAACAAAAAATGGATGAATAATGGCAGTAGGAAATGTAGCGCCTCGTGCAGACCAACCAAGAGTATCAACGGAATCGTTGAAACGGGCGGATTCTACTCCAAGTTTGCAATACAGAAATACTGGTATTAAAAGTTTTAATCGGGGTTCGAACAAAAATTACGGACGAGCCACGAGGGGATAAAAACGGGTTTCCCGTAAGAAGGAAAAGGGTGTTGGCTGCCAGCCCTAATTGGTGGACGCTATCGCAACAGGAGCTTACCATGCGTAAAGGAAGAAAAGGTCGTAAAGGTCGTAAGTAATCCGCAAGGATCTTACGGTTTGACCGTTTAAACCTCCCTTTGGGGGTGGGAATAGAAATATTACCCCCTACTTGACATTTTTACAGAAAGGTTTAATCTTTCTTGTAATTAGATAGGAATTTATTATGAGCATGCCCCCCGATCAGTTGATGAGCTTGTTGAAAAACCAAAAGGACAAAGCGACTCCTACGGGAACTCCGCCTGTGCCAGAAACGGGTGGTGGCATTTCAGATCCTTCTTCACCTCCAATGGCTTCACCAATGTCTACCCCCGAACCAAAGATGGGTGAACGTGAAGCATCATTACTCAATATTTCAATGGCAATGGATTTGTTAGAACAAGCCTTGCCAGCTCTCGGTAGTGAATCCGAAGAAGGACAAAAAGTCTTAAACGGTATTCGTACCTTGACTACCATTTTGGGCGCAAAGAAATCCAAAGTGAACTCTTTGCAGCCGACTGAAATTATGCAAATGTTACAAAATTTACCTCAAGCGGGCGGTGCTACGCCAGAGGGTAAAGCAATGCAACAAGCACCATTAATTCCTGGCATGTCACCTGGTGGTGCGCCTCCTCCAATGCCTCCAATGGGCGGTGGAGCGGGCGGTCCTCCTCCTGGTATGCCACCACCACAACCTATGTAAAGGAAATAAAATGGAACTTTTTAAACCAAGAGGTGCAGCATCTCCAAGAAGACCAACTGACAACAATCAGAAAAATGGTCAAATTGTTAACACTCCCCGCTTTTCGCAGTTTGGCGGTTTAGATGGAATCAGCAAGGGTGGTTATAAAAATCAAATGACCACATCCAGACCTGGTGACACCAAAAAAGTTATTTAAACAAATAGGGGATAAATATGTCTTTAGAAGATCTATCATTCGAACAACGTGACGAGTTAGCTATGTTAGCCAAGCAATTGGCTGACAACCCAGAAACTAGGGAAAACTTTTTACGTTTGACCAAACAAGTTAAGCCAGACTTAACTATTCCAGAACTCGCTCTCAAAGATGACTTAGCCAAACAATTGAAGGTGTCGCAAGACAGTTATCAAAAGTTAGAAGCCAAGTTTAAGCAAAAAGAGCAAATGGAAAATTTACAAGAACTTCGTAATCGTTTAGTGGAAGACGGTAAAGCATCCAAAGCCGACATACCAGAAATTGAAAAATTAATGGTGGAAAGACAAATCAACGATCACGAAACTGCTGCTGATTATTTTAGATGGATGAAGCAAGCAGCCACACCGACTTCTGATGCGTCTATGGGTTACAATCCAAACGTAATGAAGAAATTTAACCTTGAATCATTTATGAAGAATCCAATTCAAGGTGCAAGAAATGAAGCAGCAGCGGCGCTAGCTGATCTACAAAAAAACCGTAGACCAATTGGCATTTAATAGTAAGTAGGGGATATTTACTTTAGGAGTTGATTATGCCAATAGGCGGAGGAATAGTACCAGCTTCGGGTAGTGCGCAATACAACGAATTAACTTATGTTACTCGTCGTGCGTTTGTCCCTAAGATGGTTGTACAATTATACAATAGCACACCCGTGATGGCTGCTTTGATTGGTAACAGTCAACAAGCGTCTGGTGGTGTTTCTCAAATCTCAGTTCCAGTACAAGGTGCGCCGTTTGTGAATGCGCAGTGGTCAGACTACTCTGGTAGTTTTACACAACCCTCAGTACAACAAGGTGCGTTCTTATCAGAATTTAACCTTAAACTCATGATTGCACCTGTACCTTTCTTGGGTATGGAAGGTGCAGTTCAACAAGACTATGCAATCATTCCTTTGATTGAAGCTCGTATGAACGATACAACCAACGTCATGCTTGATGCAATGGCAACTGCGTTGTTCTCCAACACAACTAATACACAACAGTTTATTGGTTTGCCTGGTGCAATTGATGATGGTACCAACTTAGCCACTTACGGAAACATTAACCGTTCTACTTACGGCTGGTGGAAATCTAAAGTGTATAACGCTGGTAATGCAAACCCAACTCGTCAAAACGTGTTGCAATACATTTCTGGTACGGTAAAAAACGGTGCAGAAGTTCCAACATTTGGTGTGTGTGGTTTTGGTACATGGACATTATTGGCTCAAGACTTTGTAGGTCAAGAACAGTATGTCATTACTCCAGGTCATGCGTTTGATGGCGATAGCAATGGACCGCAAGCTGCGTTCAGAGCGTTAATGGTTGCTGGTGTTCCAATTTATCCAGACCCATATTGCCCAGAAGGAACGATGTATTTTATTAATTCAAATTACCTTAGTTTATACATCCATGATCAAGGATCATTTGTATTTACAGGTTTTGAATCTACTTTACCTAACTGGCAGATTGGTTATGTTGGTGCAGTGTTAATGATTGCGGAATTAGTTTCTGTTAAACCAAAATCAATGACTCGTGTCACTGGTTATAACTCAATTTCACTATAAGGAGCGTATAACATGGCACTCGGTCTAAATAAAATTTTATTGGCAAACACCAATACAAATACTCCTGGCGCATATCCGCAAACAGTTATTATTTCTAGCATTGGTATTGGCAACGCATCTGCCATGAACGCTGGAACATTAACTGCGCAGTATGTTCCCGCTGGTTTGTATATTATGCCTGTCAACACTACTGCAAACGTAGCTATTGAGGTAAATAGCGGAACCAACAACAACAACTGGTCAACTTATGTTGCTTCGAACTCTGGCGGTACAATTATTTCTGATGGCTATAACGTGCGTGCAAACGCAACGGTATCAAACCAGACATTGACTTTGTACACTGTCAACGGCGGTCAAGCAGTAAACCAAACCTTCGTAAGTTAAGGGGTAAACAATGGCTAATCCAGATTCAGTTGGACAGTTTTATCTTGATTCGTTTAGTAACGGTCGTCTTGCAGTTGTTCGTGCAACCCAATTAAATACTGGCGGTAATGCAGTAATTACTTTGCCTTTATTAAGTGGCGGATTAACCAACGGTGGTGCAACGGCTAATTCTGGGGGAATAATTGTTCGCAGAGTTACGATTCAAAATCCAAGTGGTAGCGTTTCTTCTGCTAACGTGTCTATTTCTGCCACCAACAACAATGCCAACGTAGTATTTGGCAATACTGTGTTGTCAACACTTACGGGTGTTGGTACATGGCAAGACATTACACCGTCTGCGCCTTACACAACAAACGTGGTATCGGGTGTGGTGACGCAAGCATTATATGTAAACATTAACACCCCATCTGGAAACGCTAATACCGTTGACATTTGCGTGTATGGTGACGTAGTAAGTTTTTAATTTTTGAAGGGGATAAGATGTCAACTGTATTTGTAACGAATAACACGGACTATGAGGTTTGCGATGGATACGATGGTAAATTTTATGATTTTCCAAAAAATGAAACTGTTGAAGTTCCTATTGAAATTGCTATTCATGTTTTTGGTTATGACCAAGAAGACAAAAAACCATATTTGACTCGTTTAGGTTGGGTAAAAAGTGGCGCTGATTACAAAGAGGGTTTTAAATCCTTAGCGCTTGTTGATATTCAGCTTGAACGACCAAAAAAGAACCAATCGTTATCCCCGTTGGTGGAGAGAGTACCCTTGCCTGACTCACATCAAGCGAGGGGAAAAATCCTTAAAGCAGTTTAAACTATGAATAAAACATGGCAACCTTACAGAGCTATCTCACCGATGTTCAACGATTGTTGCACGATGCCAACCTTAATTTCTATACTCAACAACAGTTAACTGACTATATTAATTCGGCTAGGGAGCGTGTGGTTCGTGACACAGGGTGTTTACGACAAATTGCAGTAACACAAGTCCCTACAATTCAAGGTGGCACCCCTACGGCTTGGGTTGCCAATACGGCGGTCACTGCTGGACAATATGTCTTTAGCAATATTTTTATTTATCAATATAAAACAAGCGGAACCAGTGGATCGACTGCGCCACCTTATCCCGCATCGGGCGCTAATAATTATAGTAATTATCCGCCGACTACTGCGTTTGCGGATGGTACTGCCACACTGTTGTATGTAGGCAACTGTGAAATTATTACTTACGAGAATATTTCATCTATTTTGGCAACCATGCCGTTGTCTATTTCGTCTGGTAATACCGTGCTTGATGTTCTTAATATTAATCTGTATTGGGGTAATACACGGGTGCCTCTCGACTATGCACAGTGGTCTGAATTTAATGCCAAGATGCGTTTCTGGCAAAACTACATTGGCAGACCTTTAGTTTTTAGTATTTACAGTGAAAACAGAATTTACATAGGTCCAATACCAGATCAAAGCTATCAAATTGAAATAGATTGCGTGGTGTTACCTAATGCCATGAGTTTATCTACGGCAACAGTAGCCGATGTTATTAATGATCCTTATTCGGGGGCGGTAAAATTTTATGCTGCTTACTTAGCCAAGTATTATGAACAATCTTTTGGTGAAGCGGAAATTTATAAACAAGAATATACAACGCAAGTCAGATCAATTTTAAATTCAGTTTTCACCAGGCGGATACCATCGGTTTATGGCACAGGATTTTAAATGGCAAGCGCAGAACAGAAAAAATCTTACAAGGTGGTTAAGGAATTTAAGAGTCTTAACACTAAAGCCAACCGTACATCAATTGGAGATGACGAGTTTAGTTGGCTAGAAAATGTTCAGCCTGTAGGTTATGCCAACTTAAAAATCATTCCGACTGTATCTAATGCCATCAACGCAACAGGCAACATTGTTACTTTCAGTAGTACGGTTACTACCTTTGCTTCTGTCAATTTAGGGCAAAACGATTACATTGTTGGTTTTGAAAACAATGGTGGCGCACAATTTTACAATGTTCAGACTTTAGCAACGGGCAATGTGTCGGCTGCGGGTACATTTTCCAACTCTGGAATCAATTACTCACAATACAACAATGATCGGATGTTGATTCTTGACCCGAGCAAAGGTTTGTTTAGTTGGGATGGAAATAATACCGTTTCAATTGGCTCGATTGGCACAATTGCTTTAACTTCTGCGGGCAATGCTTATACTTCGGCACCCACAGTCGTTATTTCTCCTCCAGACCAAGTCGGTGGCACACAAGCCAATGCGGTGGCAACTATTTTGAACGGAAATGTCAGCACCATCACTTTATTGACGGGTGGTACAGGCTATACCAATGGTTCTAACGTGTCGATTACCTTTTCGGGTGGCGGTGGCTCTGGTGCGTCAGCGATTGCGGGTATTACTACCTTTGCCACAGGCACATTGTCTTTTGCAGTAGTCAGCGGTGGTTCGGGTTATACCAATACGGCAAATACGACTATTTCGTTTAGTGGTGGAGGTGGTTCGGGTGCGGTGGCTCAAGCTATTGTGCAAGGCAATGCTATTACCCAAGTGATTATGACCAACAACGGTACAGGCTATACCAACGCAGCCAACATTATTGTGACCATTACTGGTGCGGGTGGCAATACGGCAGTCTTACAACCGATTGTATCAAACAATAAAAACGTGGGTGTGGCGACATTTAGTGGTCGGGTGTGGGTAGCACAAGGAAGAACTGTTTATTACTCAGCAGCGGGTTTTTATAGCGATTTTACGAGTGTTTCTGCGGGTGCGTTGACATTAACCGACTCCACATTGCATGGCAACATTGTGCAACTTTTGGCAGCTAATAATTTCTTGTACATTTTTGGTGATGATTCGATTAACGTGTTCTCGGATGTGAGGGTGGTGACGGGTGGAGTTACTATTTTTACTAACACCAACGTATCGGCATCCGTAGGAACAAAACGACCTTACGCTATTTTTCCTTATTTTAGATCCGTTTTGTTTATGAATGATTACGGAGTTTATGCGCTGGTGGGATCAACAACCTCTAAATTATCAGATAGTTTAGATGGAATGATTCCAAACATTGATTTTAATAGTCCGATTTATGCGGGTCAAGTTTTATTAAATAACATTTTGTGTGCTGCGTTTAATTTTAGATATTATGATGCGGTGTTTTCTCAAAGTTATCGGTATATTCAAGCGGTGTTTTTTGAGAAAAAATGGTTTATTACTTCGCAAAACGACAATTTATCGTACATTACTACAGTTCCAGTATCGGGTAAAATTAGTTTATTTGGTTCAGACGGAACAACTCTTTATCGACTTTACAACGACAACACCAATAACATTTCTACAATTGTGCAGACTGCTTTATTGCCAATGGAAGATAATATTCGTACTAAACAAGCCTTAAAGATTGGTATTGAAGGAACAAATACCAACTCAGCTGCCAATTTAAATGTCACTGTTGATAGTGAGGCGGGAACAAGTCCAATTACTTTGTTAACAAGTTTAGTTGGTTGGCAAAATAATGCGAGTCAATTAATTTCTTGGTCTAATGCTTCGGGAACAATTATTGGCTGGACAACAACAGGGTATTCTTTATTCAAATCTGACGCAAAACAGTATGGTAAATATCTTGGAATGACAATACAATCTAGTAGTACACCAGGCTTTGTTTATAACGGTTTTGAATTTGAACATGAATTAAGAACGAGGTTTTAATGCCAGTACCATATACATTCGCTACCGCTTCTACGACAATACCACTGTCGCAGTTAGACGCAAACTTTCAAACACCAATTACGATTGGTCAAACCAATGCAAATCTTGGTCAAGTAGTCACAACCATATTCGGGTTAACCCTAACTAACGTCAATATTACAAGTGGTAATGTAACCATTTCTAATATTACTGTGACCAATGTCACAACGGGAAATGCGGTAATTACTGGTGGAACAATTAGCAATACTACGCTGACTAATGTCACCATTACCAGTTTAGCAACACCATTACCAAACAATTTTTTATCAAATTCTAGTGTAACAATTGGAAATACATCTGTTGCATTAGGTTCGACAATTGGCAACATTGGTAATTTGACGTTGACCAATACAACTATTTCTAGTGTTGCAACAACATTCCCCAATAATTTTTTAAGCAATAACTCGCTCACTATTGGTAACACCACGATTGCTCTTGGTAGCACAACCGCCAACATTGGTAATGTGACATTTGCAAACGTCATTGTTCAAAGTGGAAACGTGGCTGCCGCTATTCCAACCACCACTATTGGTAATACAGTTGTTATTTTTGGTGGAACAATTGCTAATATTGGTAATGTTACTTTTGCAAACACAACAATTCAATCTGGTAATGTTGCGCCAGCTATCCCAACAACAACCATAGGAAACACCGTTGTTATTTTTGGTGGAACAGTTAGCGCATTAGGTAATATTGCTTTAAACAATGTCACGGTCAATAGCGTATCAACCGCAATCACCGCTGCACAGGGTGGAACAGGATTAGTAACTTTACCAGCCAATAATGTGTTAATTGGTAATGGCACAGGGTCAGTAGTTTCTATTGCGCCTGGCAGTATTAATAACGTATTAACCTCGAATGGTACGGCTTGGATTAGTGCTGCCGCTGGTGCATTAGCGGGCAACGTCACCTACGGTAATACGACTGTAAACTTAGGTGGTACTGCAACAACAGTTGGCAACTTAACTTTAACGAATACTAACGTAGCAACTGGTGTTATTGGATCAGCCGTAACTGCAACAACACAAGCAGCGGGTACAAGCAACACTGCGGTAGCAACTACCGCTTTTGTTAATAATACCGCATTAGGCGTAAGTCAAACTTGGCAAGATGTAACTGCGAGTCGTGCTTTAAATACAACATATACAAATTCAACAGGAAAACCAATTATGGTAATTGTTGGGTGTATTTCTTCTGCTGGTGGTGCTTATGACCCAACCATTGTTATAAACTCTACAACTTTAAATCGTTTTGGTGCTGCGGTGAATGCTGGTGTTTATTCACTAGCATCTTTTATTGTGCCAAATGGGCAAACTTATTCTATAACAGCCACTTCTGCTACTCTTGCAAGTTGGTCAGAATTGAGATAATTATGAAACATTACATTACGCCCGACAATCAACTTTACGGTTTTGACAATACACAAACTGATTTAATTCCACCTGACGCTATTGAGATACCCGATACAATTACGACAGAACAAATTTCATACGTTGATTTTAATAATGGCAATCCAATTTTTAATCAAGAAAAATATGATATTGATAATCAAAAAAAATTATTACAACAAGACTTAAAAAATTCAGCATTAAATAAACTTAAAACATTAGGTTTAAGTGATGATGAAATAAAAGCGTTACTTTTATAACTAAAAACGGAAAAAATTTATTGATATGGAAACTCAAACAATATTTAATATTTTAATTTCTGTTCTTGGTGTTCTTGCTTTATGGATATTAAACAATATTAATAAACGAATTAATGATGTTGAAGAAGATATGAAAGATATTCCACATTACTACGTTTCTAAAGAAGATTATCGAAGTGATATATCCGACATTAAGCAAATGTTAAATAAGATATTTGATCGACTCGACGCAAAGGTTGATAAATGAACATGGACACGCTCTCCATTGTTAAATTCGGTGACAAAGAGTCACTAGGAGAGTTTTTGTTTGAAAATGGTGTGCAACACCTTTTGTTTTGGGAAACATTGACAGATAGCGGTCAAACCTATGCTAAATTCCCCATTACGGATGCTAATGTTGACAACTTAGATGACTGGTTATTGGCTCATCAAGTCGAACATCAAGCGCTTGCAACTTACACAAATTTACAAAATCCATTCAATATGTTGGATGTCAATTTCAATTCAGAGAATGATTTTTACGATTGGGTTAGTACGCATTACAACATTCACACGCAGATTGCGTCGGTCTTAGGGTTAACATGATGCCAATAAATCCGACTTCCCCACCCCAAAAAAATTCTGAAAATCCGCAAAATCCGTCAACAGAAAAAATTTCAGCTCAATTTAAAAATATGATGATTGCTGGGTTGCAATCGTCACGAATGAATCCGATGATATTTGTTCAGCTAGGAGATTTGGCAAAAAAAGCGGTTACGCAACCTCAACTCTATCCACAATTAATTAAAATGGCTTCGGACAATCAAATTATTAGCCCAGAACAAGCTGGACAACAAGTAGATTACAGAATGATTTCTCTTTTTGTGATGATGGGAAAAGTTGCTAAAGAATACATGAGTCAAAATCAAGTTAAATTAACATGAAAAACGATAACATCATTGAATTACTAAAAAACTCTGGTCGTGCAAACGATTCATTGGTAGTTCATTTATCGCCTATTTCTGCTGCAATTTTAAAAAGTCATGGTGGTTTGGGAACAATTAATCCCATTACTGAATTACCCGAATATTGGGGATGGGGTGATTTTTTTGCAGTTTTTATTCCCGTTGCGGTCGTTGCCGTTGCGGTTTTTGCTCCAGAATTAATCCCCGCTATTGGTGCTTATATCACTACTGGAAGTGCTGAAGCTGCGACTGCCGTATTAGCAACCGATGGAAGTGCTGCTGCGGTGGGTGGTGCTTTGACTGCTGCGGGTGTTGATACTACTGTAGCAACTGTATCTGCTGCGGGATCTGCTGCGGTAGGTGCAAGTACAGGTGCTATTAATACTGCCGCACAAGGTGGTTCGGCTGAAGATATTGCAAAAGCGGCTGCCGTAGGTGGAGTTGCTGGCGGTGCTGGTTCACAGGTTGGTTCGCTTGCTACAGAAGCAGTTCCAAGTTTAGGAACAACGGGAGCGGCTGCCGTAGGTGGTGCGGCTAAAGGTGCAATCACTCCCGCTTTGACTGGTGGAAGTGTTGGCTCGGGTGCTGCGGGTGGTGCAATTGGTTCAGCATTGGGAACAGAAATTGGTGGTGATGCGGGTAAAATTATTGGTGGTGGTGTAGGTAGTGCTGCGGGTGCGGCATTGTCGGGTGGTGATGTTAGTCAATCAGCCCTTAAAGGTGGTTTGTCTGGTGCTGCTGGAGCATTGGGTGGAGCTTTGCGTCAAGAATATAATGTTGCCACAGGACAAATGGAAACGGTGCCAGATACATCAACTCCAACAACTCAGTCACAACCAGGCAGTCAACAACAACCAACTTATGCGGGAGATTTGGGTGAGTTAACCGTGTCGGGTAGTCCAGATTTAGTGTTGCCAGATACAACCACTGCAAATACGGACACCTCTGCGTCAACAAGTCAAAAATCAACCAAAAAAGATAATGTTCAGTTAATTTCCCCAACTATTGTGCCAAGTTCGGGTGGAACTCCTCAAGTATTGTCAAGTGTTTTAGGTGCGCCATCTTCCACAATTTTGGGTCAAGCATTACAATCGAGTAATCCCGATCCATCCACAACGGGGAGTCCAATTTTAGATGGGGATGGTAAAAATGTGCGAAACGTGTGGAATACCGAATCGTTAAGAACTGCGTTAGGACTATAAAATGAGCAAAGTTACCAAAGCATTAAAAGCCGATTTACCCGCCTTAGCAGAACTTTTGCGTTCTAAAGGCAAGGGAAAAGACACGATTCTTGCACACATTAACCCTAGAGAAGCTGCATTACTTAAAAGACATGGTGGTAGTGGCGAAATTAACCCTGATACGGGTTTGCCTATGTTT
>Ga0208869_1000264_pt1 | contig 12334 bp, 13 predicted proteins | sample CryBogCBE27Jun08_FD_185506 | JGI IMG/M metagenome (GOLD analysis project Ga0208869, IMG submission 185506) | Freshwater microbial communities from Crystal Bog, Wisconsin, USA - CBE27Jun08 (SPAdes) | ecosystem: Environmental > Aquatic > Freshwater > Lake | place: Crystal Bog, Wisconsin, USA... | reverse complement strand
ACCCAGCACCCAAGATATTTTTCGCATCCTCGATTGAGCACTCGAACTTCAGTCCAGGCGCCGAATTAGTCGAGCCAGAGCAATCGGGACTCACTCAAGCTCTCCGACTTTTAGGCCAACACAATCATTCAAATGTTGCTGTAGCGCTTTCAGTTGTAAGCCATGCAACAGGATTGGAGCGAAGTGAAATTCTTGGGAAATTGAAAGAGGTCGCCAAAGACTTCATTCCTCTGCCGGGACGTTTGACTGAGGTAGCTCGAGAAGTCCGAGATGGCAGAGAAATTCGCTACATCGATGACGGACTTGCTACGGCCGCCCTTCCAACTATTGCCGCACTTTCAGTATTTCCTGTGGGGGATGTAGCCCTTATTGCGGGTGGTTTTGACCGGGGAATTGATTATGTCCCATTGGTCGAAAGCATTTCACGGCGCAAGGCTCGCACCGTGGTCGTAACCATAGGAGAGGCCGGAAGTCGAATTGGGGCTGAACTCCACAAAACCAATCCTGATATTCAGCAGATTCATGCCGCTAACTTCCGCTCTGCTGTCGAGTTAGCTCGAAGCGCACTCGGTGGAGGGGGGACCGTCTTGTTTTCACCTGCAGCACCGAGTTTTGATGAATTTAAGAACTGGTCTGAACGATCCAGTCTTTTTACAAGCACCGCTAAAGCCCTTATCGTGTCCAGATAAAGGTCTGGGCTTGAGCCGTTCCGTCGACTTAGCTAGGCCGTACTCACGACCCCGCAATTAGCACACGTATATTGCATGGCGGCCCAACAAACGAGATTCACGGTCCTGCAAAATTCACAAGTTAGGGTTTGAAACCTAGGTGTTCCACAGCCACAATGGTTTTGGTTAGGTTGACAGGGTACTGGCACGCTAATGACCACCCAACTACTTAGAACCGAATTGGTAGTTATTGATACCACCGAGATTCAATAAATATTCCATGAAATCAAGGTTCATCCGCGCTTCACTCATGATCTCATCGGGCACCTTCACACCGTTTATGACCAAAATCTCCAATAAATCTGCGATGGTGTTACCAAGTGAAACAACGGCCTCTTCGTAAAGTGTGTAGGAATACTCGACTCTTTCATCAGGTGTCGTCTTTGGCTGACTTGGACTAGCGGGCGCCTTCGCAAGCTTCTGCTGTTTCTCCATTCTTCGCCCAACTGCCGCCATCTCAGCCCCAATTGCAGCCATTGCGAACCAGCCTTTACCTTGAATTTTCATCTTTGCCCCTTTCTCCTCTGTTCTAATTCATTCCTCGACCACTGCATCGGGAATGGAGTTAACGGTGTACTGGATGCCTGGTTGGAGCGCTTGGCTTGATGGAATCACTGTAAGCGCAATCAAGCGATACCCCTCGGCTACTTGCTTTATCTCTGCAACCAATTGGTATCCGGGGCCATCATTCTTTAGGGCAGATTGTCCGGCCGAATTCTCGCGGGCCACAATGAGAGCATTCTCAAGCTCAGGATATAAATGATCCAGATCTTCGTTCCACTCTCGCCAAAAGTACGAATTCTGATTTAAAAAATTGAAAACAGTGTCGGCAAACGTGCGAGCCTCTCCTTCACTGGGCTTTGCGGTTGGAATCTCTTCCTTTGGTGCAAAGTCACTTTCCGAATAGTTCGTCTCAGTCGGAAAGAAGAAGAACCTCCAGGACCAAGCGATGAACCTTTTCAAACCTTTAAAAAACCGCAGCAAGAAGTTAATCGGCTTCTTTTGGCGACTCAGCCTCCGTTGATTTATAGAGGTGGCGAGTCCAATTAGGACATGGAGGGGATACTGCATCACCAGAACTGCGTATATTCCGCCTAACCAAGGTGTTTTCAAAGCTACATAAATAGGAACGTAAAAGCAGAGGTAATAGCAAAAAATACCCAACGCCCAAGAAAACATTTTCTGCACTCCACGCCCAGCGCGGCTTCGAGCGGGCGACTTACGAACAGCCTTCATAACGAAGACTCCAGCTTTCCAGCCAGCAGTTCCTAGGCCCATAAGGATTAAAGGGCCGGATAGGTCGACTACTGCAGTAGCTAAAAAGTTTGCCTTACTAAACCTCAAGAATCTAAAAAATATGGTTGTTTGGCCGCAGGTGTACCGGGTGATCCACTGACTAATTCCAAACAAGACCCCCGAAATCAAGAGGACCGGTATCCAATTCTTGGGTAATTTGGTTCCCACCGCTCTCTCCATCATCTTCATCAGTCCCCCTCAGTTAACAATTTCGTAATTAGTTCATCAAGAGCGCCATCATCAATTCCCTCGAATATTTGAATTGCCTTTGCCAAGCCCTCGTGGGTTTTTGAGCAAATAACAATCCTCGAGTGACATTGGTGGCAGCTAGTTTCATCGATGCAAGTCACATCGCGAAGTAAGAAGTACGAATCTGAATCTCGATGGAACCATACTCGACTCATTTCGCCGTTGAGTCCATCAACTTGTTGGATGAGATCTAAGCCCCGATATTCGTGAAGCAGGGTGAAGGTTTGAAATGGAAACCTGACCCAGGCAGTGAAAGTGAACGTGCCATGTGAGTTAACAAGTTCATTCAACTGATTTTCAGCAAAAATGACTGGATTTATTCCTGACTTACTCATCTAAGCCACCAAAAAGTGTCGGCTGGTGGAAAGGATCCAGCTGCGACTTCTCGAGGATTGATAGAACCTCAGAAAGTTCATTTGGGGTTTTTGCTATCACGCCCATAACCACGTCAATACCATCAATCTCTTCTTGGAAATACTTATCAAACAAGACATAGCAACCGCGGTAAGAGTAAAGAGCGGTGAGCTTATTTCCATCTTGGTGCCAAGCAAGGACTTTGGTCCACATGGAGCCAGTCAGTGCGAGCCGTGCCGATTCGGGATTGCCGAAACGACGAAAGACGGTACACCGGCGACGCTCTACATTATTGACCGAAACATTGAACGCTGCCCAAATTCGCTCTCGAGCAATTGCTTCGGGATTTCGAATCATCTCTGACTTTTTCACTTCACTCCGTTTCTTTAAAAGTTGTACTTAGCCCTAATTTGATTAGAGGTACGTACCTACAGAAATTGTCTCTTCTTTCGAAAGTGATTTCGATTGACCAATTCGAACGTATATGTCAGCAAGCGAAAGTTCAGTCGTGGCTGGGCCAAATTCCCCAAGTCGAGCACTCGCCTCGCTCGGTGGGAACTTCTCGAACTTCACCTTATGAAGTGCCCGTCCACTTCGCATCAGCGCTGGATCGAGGTCCGAAAGATTCGTGTTTGTAGAGAGGAGCACCATGATTGATTTGCTACACGCCACGAGACCGTCGGTGAGGCCCAGCAGTCTTCCAAGCCCTCCGGAACGGGCACCCGTAACAATGTCATCGGGCGTGTCTTCGAGGACCAGAACGCGAGTCCGATCGCGCGGCGAGGATTCAATAATTTTCATGAAATAGGAAGTTCCTCCATCGCCGAACAGGCATTCAGAATCAGCAACCACAGCAAAATCTGCCCATTCTCTCCACTCATACATCAAGGCTCGCTCGAACCAGGTTTTGCCTACCCCTGGGGCACCTTGCATAACCACAAGTCGGGGATCTGGGCTGTTGAAGTCACGCCTGTAGTTAATGAGCTTCTCGAGCTCGATGCGTGTGGACTTGGGGTAGTTCTTTTGGATCTCTTCCCACTTGATGGCGGCAGTCCTCGCGAAAGTTGGGTATTCGTTCTCGCTTAGCACGCGATACCCAATCTCCTCGTTTTTTACCTTCTCGACTCGGAATGCCCGTTCAAGGGGCGCAAATATTTCCGCACACTTCTCTCTACTTTCGCCACCAATATGAACGCTCATGTTCACCGAGTGGATACGAAGCACGCCCCACCAGTCAGCCCCTTTAATCAAAAGGTACCGAATGGAATGAGTCACAAACTCTCGTTCAATCTCAAACAGCGGAAGATTCTGACGGAGAGCTTCGTCTGTCACCGCCAACTTCTCATCAAGGTCAATCGTCTCGCAAATGGCAAACTTAAAACTTCCATTCGCAAACAATTGGTTGAACCCACCGATGAGGACTTCATCCGCTTCGTTTTTCGTCTCTACCGAATTGGTGTCCACCACGAAATTTTGACAATTTGGAGCCTCCGTTGAAAGCTCCTCCCACCCCGTTTTCACTGTTCTATTCATTCTCAACTCTCTCGTATCTAACTGGAATGCGTCATCTATTAGTAGCCTCACTTTAGGGAAAGGGTGTTAGGCCTCATTTTCACTTTGCCTAGAACGCCCTTTGGAACACTTAGGCATTTCAATGACGATGGGCCCAAATGGCCCGGATCGACGCCCTATAACTTTGAAACGGTTTTGTTGATCCGCTGGACCATGCTTTCAGCATTAAATCAAATCTCTGAATTTGCTTTCAAAGAAGTGAGCCCTGGTTATCCAAGTAGGGAGAATTTCAGCTTCGAACTTAAAAGATTAGAAACTGAGGGTTTGCCTGAAAAAATTTCCTTTGATGATTTCGACACGAGTTGGAGGATGCCGGTCATGTGGTCGGTGGTAAGCAGAGCAATGTCCTATTTAACTCGGAACGAAAGGCTGTCAACGCTCTTTGAAAAGAGAGTCGCTACAACTTGGCTTATACGTTCGAACTCACTTAACCGGAAGTGGGATTTCAGAACCTATAAAAGTTGGTTGAGAGAAAACGGCTGACTCTATGACCTAGGGAGTCATGAGCGAATTTGCTTCGGACGGTGCAACAATTTCACAGTCTGCTTCAAAAAATTCAATCTCGTACCGCCAAGGTGAAATGACACGTAGTCCAAATTCATCGAGGAGTTGCAAATCATACATTTCACCTACAAGCTCCCCGTCTTCCTCCACATCAGACCAGGCATCATCCGACAACAGAAGCTTCATCTCATCAAAAGACATATCCTCCGTACCAAGCAACATCAAACCAGGTTCGTGATGCGGGGCAGTGGTATAGACCAGTATCATGCGTTTTTTGTCACCGTTAAAATCTGCCATAAGCCCCCTTGTTTTTTCACAAGTTATTCAACTATATAATTATAGCGTTTAGTCTAGAAGTTCTAAATGATATGGGTGCGCATCATAAGTGACGGGACACTCCAGATGAAGCTGCCAACTTCAAGGTTGTAGCACTGGCTCAACTTCAATCGACTTGAAAACTACCTCCGCGATTCACCAAGGCAAAAAGCAATGACGCTTACCGAGCCTGAGAGGGGATTCGAACCCCTGACCTACGCATTACGAATGCGTTGCTCTACCAACTGAGCTACCCAGGCGCAAGAAGAAATATTACTCCAAATACCTGTATCTCTAACCTCGGGCTAGGGACACAAGGAGATCGGTAAGGAGTAGCCCCTCTTCCATATTGGTCTCCATCAATCGCTCGCCAGCCATGGAGAGCAGTTCTATTGCCGAAATCGCTGAACGCGTTCTCGCGTCATTTTCATTTGTGCGCGGTTGTTCGACGAGTTCTGCAATTCTTTCGCGGTAGGTATCAGTGAGGACCTGCAGGAAAAAGCCGAGTTCTTCAATACGAAATAGGCGGAGATCCCGGCGCTGGCGACTATCAATTTCATCCTTGGATTTGGTACGGATTTTTAACTCGTCACGGTTTCTCCGCCATATTTCAAGTTCCTCTGCATGGAATTCCTTGAGTGGAGAAATCGCATCATCGACTTGGGCGCGAATTCCAGCCACCAGGTCTACTGAGGTAGAAATATCGCCATCTATCTGAGATGGGATGGCCTTCCAGCGCTCTAAGCGCTCACCTACCGCAGAGTCACGTACCAATACTCTTGCTCGACGAAGTGAACCCGCAGATGCTTCAGAAGCTGACTTGGCCATTGCTGGGTCGGCGCCCTCCAGAATCAGTTTCTGATGAATCTCACCTTTAGACAAGGACCGAACCTGAACTTTTACGCAACGAGATTCAATGGTGACCAGTTCTTCAGGTAGTGAAGTGGCGTTCAGAATAAAAATTGTCTTTTCTGCTGGTTCTTCAACTGACTTCAGCAGCGCTACAAACGAAGATGAGCTATCCACCGTTCTTTCAATATGGTCAATAATTTCAACGTGCCACTCGCCTTGCCTAGGGCGCAGCATTGACTCAGTTCCAATGGCCCGAATGTCATCGATTTTCCAGTTGCCACCATCTGAACGGTGAAAGTCCACATCTGGGTGTTTACCCTCAACCACTAAGCGACAAACTTCACAATTCCCGCATCCATTGGAATCGCATTGAAGCGATGCGGCGAAGGTTAGGGCCACCTCTTCCGAAACGGCGGGATCTGCGCCAAGCAACAAAAAGGCGTGAACTGGTCGTTTGGCGTAGGAGCGAAGTGAATTGACAATTTGTTCTTGACCAACGAGCCGGTCGAAGATGTCAGGCATAATTCCAAGGTAGTTGAGATAGTTCTTCCTCGACCTTGGCTACAACCTCATCGAGGGAAGGTGAGCCGTCAATTACAACCCACTTTTCTGAAGCGGTTGCCGCAATTTCCAAGTAGCCATTGCGAACCCGCTCGTGGAAGTTCTCATCCGCTGACTCAAAGCGATCCTTAGAGTCTCGAGCTCTGCGCTCGTTTGCTACTTCAATCGTCACATCAATCAAAATCGTGACATCTGGCAAAGTCGAGCCAATTGCCAGGTCAGTGGCTGCCCGAAGCTCACCTAAATCAAGTCCTCGCCCGTATCCCTGATAGGCCAAGGTCGAGGCGTAGTAACGGTCAGCCACGATGTGATTTCCAGATTGCAGTGTTGGCTCAATTAGTGAGAACACATGGTGCGACCGGTCGGCCAGCATAAGTAGTGCTTCACTCTCTGGCTTCATTGGTGTTCCCGCATCAAGCAGCCACTTACGCAGGTCTACCCCTACTGGGGTATCACCTGGCTCAAAAGTAAAGCGAGCACCGTATCGTTCGGCAATGATCTTGGCGACCGTGCTCTTGCCGCTCGCGTCAATTCCTTCAAAGGCGACAAACACTCCGCGGTTCACAGTGCCTCATTCGTGGCGAGTGCCATAATGGCGGCATTGGCCTTGGCACCTTCAGCTACTGCCGCACGCTTTTCAGCGGCAGATCCCTTGGCGACAACTCGCTTCGTGGTTTTCTTAGCGGCCTTCTTGGCTGGCTTCTTCGAAGCTTTTTTGGTGGTCTTCTTCGCTACGACCTTGCGGGGGCGAATGGTCGAAGGGTCCATGTTTCTGCGCTCAGCTAGGAGTTCGCAGGCTCGTTCCAAGGTGATGAGTTCAACCGTGTCGCCAATACGCATCGTGGCGTTTACCTCGCCATCGGTTACATACATGCCGAACTTGCCGTTTCGCACAACTACATTGCGTTTGGTTACTGGGTCTTCACCCAACTCCTTGAGGGGACCTGCCGCGGCGCGACGACCCTTAGGGCGAGGTTGAGCCAAGAGGGCCAAGGCACCGTCAAGGTCGACAGTAAAGATTTGCTCTTCAGTCTCGAGGGTTCGGGCCTCTTTATTCCAGGTGATGTAAGGGCCGTAGCGTCCATTTTGAGCAGTAATGGGGGCTTGGTCTTCTGGGTGTAGCCCAATGGTTCGAGGTAGCGAGAGGAGACTGTGCGCCTCTTCGAAGGTGATGGTCTCGGGAGACATTGTTGAAAAGAGTGATGCGGTTCGAGGCTTGTTCTTCGGGTCGGTCATTTCACCGAGCTGAATATATGGACCAAAGCGACCAGCCTTAATAAAAACTGGCAGGTTCGTTTCGGGATCAATTCCGAGTTCTCGGTCGTTACTTGGCGCGGCCAGTAGCTCGAGTGCTCGCTCGACGGTCAGCGAGTCAGGTTCAGTAGCTTCAGGAATCGATGCGCGATCTTCGCCGTGAACTAGGTAGGGACCGTATCTTCCAGAGCGAACTGATACTGGAAGTCCATCTGGTGCCGTTCCAATGATCACCGAGTTAATTGCGGCGTAGTCAAACTCGTGCTTTTCCTGAGTCATGAATTGCAGACCCAACTTGGAAAGTCGTGACTCCGCTTCAGGGTTTCCGAAGTAAAACTTGTTTAACCATGGAACAAGTTCCATCTCGCCCGAGGCAATCTCGTCGAGTTGTTCTTCCATGAGGGCGGTGAATTGGTAGTCGACCAGTTCAGTGAAGTACTCCTGCAGGAGATTCACTACGGCAAATGCCTTGAAGGCTGGTACCAGCGATTTGCCCTTTTTCCAGACATACCCACGACGGTCGATTGTCTTCATCACCGAGGCGTAGGTCGAAGGACGACCAATGCCGAGGTCTTCGAGCTTCTTAATCAGTGTCGCCTCAGAGTAACGATCTGGTGGTTGGGTGTCGTGACCCTTGGCTTCGGCGCTAACTACCGGCACGCCATCGCCCTCATTCATAGGGGGAAGAATGCGCTCCTGGTCGGCGAGCTCCGCCTCGGGGTCGTCGCTGCCTTCTACATAGGCACGACGAAATCCTGGGAATTCAATACGAAGGCCGGTCGCTGAAAGGCCAATTTCTACCGGCCCCTTGACCTCGGTGACCTCGTCCAGGGACACCGTCATGCGGATCTTGTCCTGGGTCAACTTGGCGTCCACCATCTGAGAAGCAATGGTGCGCTTCCAGATCAGATCGTAGACAGCGAACTCATCTCCTGAGAGTTGAACTTGGGCCTCATCAAGAGAGCGGAAGCTCTCGCCCGCTGGGCGGATAGCTTCGTGGGCTTCTTGAGCGTTTTTGACTTTGCGGTCGTAGCGGCGAGGTTCATCAGAGACATAATCATCGCCAAACATCTCTGCTGCTTGGCGTCGAGCAGCATTAAGTGCTTCAGCCGACAACGTCGTTGAATCAGTTCGCATGTAGGTAATCCAACCCTGTTCATACAAACGTTGTGCTGCCCGCATCGTGCGCTCAGGGTCAAAGCGAAGCTTGCGACTCGCTTCAATCTGGAGCGAGGAAGTCATGAAGGGTGGTTGTGGGCGTTGGGTGCGAGGCGAAGATGTGATCGACTCAATCTTCGCGTTCTTGCCCGCCAACTTGGCAGCGATGTCGGTCGCACTCGCCTCGCTCAGCACTTCAACGGTGGCCTTTTGATCAAGCTGTCCGTTCGAGTCAAAGTGCTTACCCGCTGCGAGTGCTACTCCATTGAGTAAGTCAACAGTCGCATCAAAGGGGACATCGCTCGCAGTTAACTTTGCCGAAACGTCAAACCAAGTTGCCGAGGTAAAGGCCATGCGTTCGCGTTCGCGCTCACAAACCAACTTGGTAGCGACCGATTGCACGCGTCCTGCTGAACGAGCCTTGTCTACCGCGCGCCACAAGACGGGTGAGACTTCGTACCCAACGAGGCGGTCGAGAAAACGGCGGCCCTCTTGGGCATCGACCAACCGCTCGTCCAGGTCACGGGTGTCTTCCACAGCCTTTTGGATCGCGGCGGGGGTGATTTCGTGGAAGACCATTCGCTTGACCGGAACCTTGGGCTTGAGGACCTCCAAGAGGTGCCAGGCAATGGCCTCCCCCTCGCGGTCTTCATCGGTTGCGACGTAGAGCTCTTCAACCTCTTTGAGGGCGGACTTTAATTCCGAGACGATTTTCTTGCGGTCCGGGCTCACTACGTAGACCGGCTTAAAACCATCCTCTACGTTGATCCCCAAACGGGCCCATTTTTCCTTCTTAATATCGGCGGGGACTTCGGCTGCCGACTGGGGCAGGTCCCGAATGTGGCCAATTGAGGGCTTCACGATGTAGTCCGGACCCAGCATTGACTGAATGCGAGTCGCCTTTGCGACCGATTCAACAATGACTAGCGCACGTGCCACAGGGGGTTGCCTTTCGGGTATTTAAAACGGGTCCTACTTACAAAGTAAATACGATAGGCGAGATAGACCAATTCTCTCCGTCACCTATTTATAGGGAACGAACAACGGTCCTCAAAACTGGCTCAAAGCCTAGTGAAACCCCTCAATTTGAGAAAAACGGGGATTAATAAGAACTATTCGAGAAAGTGATTTGAATTGCCCCAAGCCAAGTGGTGAGATGGTACCTATGCATGTTGTCGTTATCGGCTGTGGCCGTGTTGGTTCGGATTTAGCAATGGGGCTGTCTGAAGAAGGGCACAGTGTCGTCGTTATCGACAAGCACCGTGACTCCTTTCGCCGCCTCACTCGCTTTAGTGGCAAAACAATCGTGGGATCTGGTTTTGACCGCGAAATTCTCGTTCAAGCGGACATCGCCAACGCCGATGCCGTGGCGGCGGTGACGAGTGGTGACAACACCAACATCCTCTGTGCTCGCATCGCGCGCGACACCTACGGCGTTAAGTCCGTCGTAGCTCGCATCTACGACCCCGCTCGCGCCGAGATTTACTTGCGCCTCGGAATTCCCACGGTCGCTACTTCAACCTGGACCAGCCTCCAGGTGCGTCGTTGGATCTTGCCCAATGACTCTTCGGTTCAGTGGAAGGACAACTCCGGCACCTTGCAGGTGGTCGAGCGCATCCTCCCCGACCACTTGGCGGGCAAGAAGATTGAAGAGTTCAATATATCGAACGAAGTTCACGTTGTCTCTTTGGTTCGCGCCGGAGTAGGCCGAGTAAATATCGACGGACTTTTCGCCCAAGAAGATGACATCTTGCAGTTCATGGTCACCAACGAAGGTTTGACCCAGTTGAACGAGTACTTGAAAGAAGAAACGAAGTGAGAGTAATTATCGCCGGAGGCGGATCAGTCGGCACCGCCATTGCTCAAGACCTTCAGAATCGCCACCACGACGTGGTCTTGATTGAACAAGACACCCAAATCGCCGAGCGCTTGCGCACCTTCTTGCCTGGTGTTTCAGTTATCGCGGCTGACGCCTGTGAGTACGCGGCTCTCTCCCAAGCGGACCTACGAAACGCTGACGTCGTTATTGCCGCCACCGGTGATGACGAGGACAACCTCGTAGTTTCCTGGCTTTCCAAGCAGGAATTCGCCGTACCTCGTGTTATTTCACGTATTAACAACCAGCGCAACGAATGGCTCTTTAATGACTCATGGGGCGTAGACGTATCGGTCTCTACCCCAGCTCTCATCACCTCATTGGTTGACGAGGCGGTAGAAATCGGCTCGATCGTGAAGCTCATGGACCTTGCCCACGGCAAGATGAAACTCATTGAGGTCACCCTGGCGGACAACTCCCCCGCTGTCGCGAGCCAGTCCACCTTGGAAGACTTGAACCTTCCCGATGGCCTTCGCGTGGTGGCCGTAGTTCGTTCCGAACAGCCCGTGGCCCCAACGGCCAACATGAACTTCTACGCCGGTGACCACGTGGTGCTCATGTCTCGTGAAGACTGCACCCCCGCCTGTGCAGCGGCCTTCGTTGGCTAGTACAACTCACGCCTAACATACAAACGTGCGTGCGGCCTTCTTTGACTTAGACAAAACGGTCATCGCTAAGCCGTCAATGGTGGCATTAGGCCCAGAACTCCACGCCCGAGGATTCTTGCAACGTCGCACTCTCGTTCGAGCTGGCATCAGTCAATTGATCTTCCAGCACTTTGGCGCCGATGACACCAAATTGCAAAAGATTCGCGACGCGGTGCTCAAGATCACTAAGGGCTGGGACCGTGAAGAGGTCCTCCAACTCGTTGGTGAAACAATCAACGAGGTCGTCGAGCCACTCATTTACCGCGAAGCTCTAGACCTCATTGATTTCCACCTCTCGAGAGGTGACGAGGTCTGGATCGTCTCTATGGCCCCACAAGAAATTGTGCAGCCTTTCGTCGACATGCTCGGTATTACCGGGGCAATCTCATCGATTGCGAAGGTTGACGAAAACGGCAAGTTCACTGGTGAGATGGAGTTCCTCGCCCACGGCGAATACAAGGCCGTAGCAATGAGAGCCCTCGCCGAAGAGCGTGGCTACGACCTCGCGGAGTGCTTCGCCTACTCAGACTCTGAGACTGACATCCCTATGCTTCGAGCGGTCGGTCACCCCTACGCGGTAAATCCAGACCGCCAATTGACCAAGAAAGCCCGCGAGGGAATGTGGCCAATCTTGCGCTTCACTCACCCCGTTAGAGCCCACGACCGAGCCAAATCACATACGCCATTTGTGCTCAGCGCTCTAGTTCTTGGCTTTACGGCCCTACTGGGCCGAAACAAGATGAAGGCTCGTTAGAGAGTCAACAGGTCGCGAGCACCGGTGTCTGAGGACGGGTGACGCAACTTAGACATAGCGCGAGCTTCAATCTGGCGAATGCGCTCACGGGTCAGGTTCATGTCAGCACCAACCTCTTCGAGGGTGCGAATTTCACCGGTTCCCTCGAGGCCGAAGCGCTTGCGCAGGATCTGGCGCTCACGCTCATCGAGTGGGCGAAGCAGTTGCTCAATGG
>Ga0208869_1000213_pt1 | contig 13741 bp, 14 predicted proteins | sample CryBogCBE27Jun08_FD_185506 | JGI IMG/M metagenome (GOLD analysis project Ga0208869, IMG submission 185506) | Freshwater microbial communities from Crystal Bog, Wisconsin, USA - CBE27Jun08 (SPAdes) | ecosystem: Environmental > Aquatic > Freshwater > Lake | place: Crystal Bog, Wisconsin, USA... | reverse complement strand
GTTGTAGGGCGTGCCGGTCATCTGGCGTGGTTTGCCATTCGCATCGTTCGCCACACCAGGTCCCCAGCCCTTGGTGGTGTAACCCACGTTCCAGCCTTTCTCCGCCAGGGCTTCGCCCCAGCCTTTGAACTCCGGCGGGAAGTAGCAGATGTGGTTCGCCGCTTCTTTGAGCTGCCATGAATTGCGCCCCGTGAGAATGCAGGCGCGTGAAGGCGCGCACTTCGCGTTTGGCGTGTAGGCTTGGCTGAAGAGCAGACCTTCCTTTGCCACTCGGTCAAAGTTCGGCGTCTTCACCCAGGGCGTGCCATAGGCACTCGCATGGGGGCCCCAGTCATCGGCGATGGCGAAGAGGATGTTGGGAGGCGACTCTGCCGCTAATGACGAATGACGAATGCAGAATGACGAAAGGATGAGGAGGCTGAGTTTGAAAAGGAATGCTGGTTGGCGCATGGCGAGGGAACGATGCGCCGGAGGGGTTCCTTCGGCAAACACGCGAATTGAAGCAGGTTAAGTCTGACGCGCGGCAGGAGTACTCGCCGTCGGCCATGGCTGCTATTTCTTGGGTTCAGTGGACTGCACCTTGGGTGGCGGTGGCACATACTCCACCGATACCGGTTGGAACTCCTTCAAATCTGGCAGCGTCGTCTGCACGCCACCTGCGGGGACTTCGAGCTTCGCGGTCCACACGATGCCGTTGAGGATGAAACGGCGCAGATCTTCATTCGACCAGTTCTTGTAGAAGTGCGGCATCACAATGCCGAAACCGCGCCCGCCATCGCCGCGCTCGACGCACCATGCGACGGTTTCACGTTTCGGCTTCTCCGGCGGCAGCATGCTGGTGGCCAGTGCAGTGACGTTGGCTGCGAGCTTGTTCTCACCTTTGCCGAAGTAGTTGTTGATGTAGGGCTCGTCATGCAGAGTGAATTCATGCCAGCCACGGGCGATGGGATGCTGCGCCGCCGCCGGTGTGATGGTCGCCGCCTTGAAGATGCGCGCAAAGGACTCGTGGTGCGGGCAGGAGCGGTTCGCGAAGTAGCCGCCGAGCCAGCCTAGCAGCGGATGATCGCCCTCGGGCGTGACATCCTCGCCTAGTAAACCGGTGGCATAATGCACGCATACGATGCCACAGCCGCGCTGCATCATGACTCCGAGATCCGCCAGGTTTTGGTGCGGATTTGGCAACCTTCCCACAGGAAACGTATCGCCGATGAACACCACGGTGGATGCCGCATCGCGCAGCGCTTGGGCCGGCCATTCATAGACTACATCCGCCTTCACCCCAGGCACGTTTGCCATGGTTTCAATACAGTGTTTCATCAAACGTCCTCCCGCTGCCACTTCATGCGAACCCGCCGGATGCTTGCTGGGGCCGACAACGATCAGCACGTTTCCAGGATCAGCCGCAAAGACCGCGCAGAGACAAAACGAGAGAGAGAGGACGAGGAGGTGCGTGCGATGTGAAAAGAAGTTCATGATTGAGAGGAAGAATCGAAATGAGCACACCCGATGTTACGGACACAGCAGCTCAAATAAGAAAGTGCTCAAGGCGCATGCACCGCATCGCGAATCTCACGCAGCTGCTTCCAGATTTCCGCAGCGGTGGGCTGGGGGGAGATGAGCACAAGGATCTGCGTCTTTTTGGCTTTGGGCTGCGGCCGCACATCGATCTCAAGATTCAACAAAATCTGGCGTCCATCCGTGAAGGTGTCGATGTAGGGCACTTTCGCCGAGAACAGGCTCGCCTTGTCGCGCGGCGTCACCACGGCATTGAAGACTGCCGGATCCGGCTTCATGCCTTTGCCGCGTCCCACCATGGTGCTGAGTCCTTTGAAGTACTTGTCCAAGAAGTCCTTCAACTCCTTCGCCTGAATCTCTGGCGTTCCGTCGATGCAGATCGACAGCGCGTAGGTGAAGTGCGTGGCCGATTTCGTGTCAAACATGCCCGGCGAAAACCGCGCTTCCTCATAGCCGGTCCATGGAATGTCGCGCGCAAAGCCCGGCGGAATCGGCAACCGCTCAAAGCGCCAGTCCGCAGGCCCCAAAAGCATGGTGGGTGCGGGTTGCACACGCTGCGCGATAGCAGATGTGATGCATGCACAGACGAGGATAAACAGCAGGGCGAGGTGTTTCATGGGCAGCGATCAATGAAGAGGCGATGCGGGGGGGGCAGTTACTGCTGTTTTTTCTTCCGCTTCTTTTTCCCAGGCTTGTCGGCTTTTGCGCCATCGACCTTTCCGCTGGCGGGATTCAGTTCCGCAAGCACGGCGGTGAGGCTCGCACGCGCGGCTTTGCTGGCCTCGGTATCAGCGGCTGGCTCAACGAGCTTTTCCACAAAGGGGGCGTCGCTCATGTCAAACAGTTCGCCGCTCTCATTCAGCTTCCAGCCTTGGTTGCGCACATACCATTTGGGCCCGAGTTGGACGTAGGCCCACTCACGCGGCGTGCCTTTTTCGCCACGCAGTTGGGGAGCGATGCTGACGCTATCGAACTTTAGGCCTTCAGGCGCTTTGACTCCTGCAATCTCCAGGAATGTCGAGTGCATGTCGGTGAAGTTCACGAGGTCCTTGTTCACCTTTCCGGCAGGCGTCACTCCAGGCCAGCTGGCGATGAGCGGCACACGTGCGCCGCCTTCGAGCATGGAGGCTTTCTTGCCGTTGATCATGCGCCCGCCTATGGTGCAGGGGTTGTTCTTCGCCGTACCGTTGTCTCCAGAGAAGATGATGAGCGTCTTCTCGCGCAGGCCGAGCTTCTCGACCTCTGCGACCACTGCGCCGACCTGCTTGTCCATATAGGCGATGTTGTCATTGTAGAAGTCTGTGCCCTTGCTGGCTGTGGAGTCGGGCGTGCGCAGGATCGGGCTATGCACGAGGTGCATTGGGTAATAGAGGAAGAAGGGCTGCTCTTTATGCCGGTTGATGAAGTCGAGGCTGAAAGCCTGGATGATGTCCGGATTGTACTCCTCCTTGGGGGTGGTGATCGTCTCGCCATTCTTCTCATAGCTGGTCTTCCAGTACCAGCCGCCCGCCGTCGGGTCGGTGCAGAATTCGTCAAAGCCCCAGTCACGCGGCGTCTCGCCCACCTGCCGCCATTTGCCCGACTCGCCCGTGGCGTAACCAGCCTGCTTTAGAAGTTTGGCCATGGGCTGCTCGTCCGCCGCTTTCGCGCCTGGTCCGCCATCACGCCACGAGCCGTTGCCGATGCCGCCAGTGCGAAAGGCGTAGCGTCCCGTCATCAGCACACAGCGCGAGGGGCCGCAGAGCGGCGCGGCATAGCAGGTCTCAAAACGTGTGCCCGATGAGGCGAGCTTGTCGATGTGCGGCGTCTTGCGCACGTCCGAGCCATAACAACTCAGGCCATCCAGCCCGAGATCATCCGCGAGAATGAAGATGATGTTCGGCTTCGCCACCGGCTCAGCAGCCGGAGTTAGGCATGGCTGACAAAGCAGCGTGCAGAGAAGTGTGAGGAGGCGTTTCATGGCGGAGGTTGGTTGGGGAACTGTAGTCACCGGGTGATGCGAACCCTTGAAACGATGGCCGCGTCCAGATCATGCAGCTCAATCGCCCTTGTCAAAACAGCGGCCTGGCACTCACATGCATGCCGCCGAACCGAGCCTTCGATGAATCATGCACCCAAAGTTTCAATCCTCACCCTTGCCACCCGCCGAGTCCGGATTGCGCGGCTCATCGTGCTTCGGCAGCCACTGCTGAAGGTCGGCTTTGATTTTGGCGGACTCCGGCTTGGTGGCGAGGTTGCTGCGCTCCAGAGGATCTTTGTCATGGTCGTACAATTCCTCGGCTCCATCCGCATAGCGAATATAGCGCCAGCGATCAGTGCGCAGCGCGTGGTTCTTGAAACCAGCAGAGGTCAGTGCAGGGCGTTCCCACGGCGCGGTGGGATTTTTGAGCAGCGGCATCAAGCTCACGCCATCGAGCCCGGACTTGGCAGGCAGTCCGGCCAGTTCGACTAGCGTAGGATAAAGGTCGAGCAGGCTGACGGGATGCTTGCAGGTCTGCTGTGGGCCGATGCCTGGTCCGGCAATGACGAGGGGCACGTGGGCCGATCCCTCACGCAGGCTGCCCTTGGACCAGTTGTGCTTTTCGCCAAATTCATAGCCGTTGTCGCCACAGATCACGACGATCGTGTGCTCACGGTTCGGCCCTTGTGCTAGTCCCTGCAGGATGCGGCCCACGCAATCATCCGCATAGCGTGAAGCGGCGAGGTAGGCCGAGATCAGTTCTTTGCGCCGCTGGATCAATTCTGCCTCGGTTTTGTGCGTCTTTTCGATCACGGACTCCGGCAGGCCAGCGTTTTCATCGGCGGCCAGATCAGGAACGGTGATGCTTTGCGGCGGGAAGAGATCGAAGTACTCCTGCGGCACATACCAAGGCGTGTGCGGTTTCACAATGCCGCAGGCGAGGAAGAACGGCTCCGACTGCGGCTTCGTCAAAAAGTCCGCCGCCCATCCGGCCAGCTTCCAGTCCTCCATCTCCTCCTTGCTGCTTGGGAAGGCACCCCAGACATGTTTGCCGACGCCATTGATCGGTGCGTCCTTCGGCGGCACCGGGTCATGCTTGCGCCCTTTGCGACCACCCTACACCGTCTCGCTCCAAATGCGCTTGCCCACGGAGGCCGCAATGGCCGAGCTGAAAACCTTGCCCGCTCCTGCGAGGTGGTAACCCTGCTCCCGAAAATACACGGGCAGAGAGATCGAGCGCATCAGCAGATGGTCCTTCGGCAGATCGTCCTGGCTGTTGTCATAGATGCCGGTGGTGGCAGGCCGCAGGCCGGAAAGGAAGGCCGTGCGCGAAGGATTGCATACCGGCGCAGCACACTGCGCATTGACGAAGGTCATCCCGCTCTTCGCAAAGCGGTCGAGCTGCGGCGTCACCGCCTGCGGGGAAAGATCGGTGCGGCAGGCGAAAGCGTTTTGATCATCGATCACGATCAGCAGCACATTGATCTTCGGTGCAGTGGCTGCTTGCGCCGAAACAAGCGATGCGAGGAGCAGCAAAAAGAAGGCGCGTGTTTTCATGAGCAGCTCCCCTCAAACGTTGGCGGGGCCAGGTCTTTCGTGAAATATTCGCCAGGCTTCATCCTCTCACAGTCATGAAGCCTGTCTTTTTTGCCATCACCCTCATGCTTACACCCCTGTCCTGTACCGCCGCTTCAACTCCGCAGCCGGAGGAGGCGGGAAAGGTGCACTGGGGCCGCATTTTAGAAACTGCGCTGGCTTCCAGCGCGCAATCGGGAAAGCCGGTGTTCGCCCTGTTTCAGGAAATCCCTGGCTGCGCGGGCTGCAAGCAGTTCGGCCGCGATGTGATGTCTAATCCCCTGATCGTAGAGGCCGTCGAGACCGAGTTCACACCGCTGCTGATCCATAACAACAAGGCAGGTAGAGATGCGGAGGTGATGCAGCGTTTCGGTGAACCAGCCTGGAACTACCAGGTGGTGCGATTTCTCAATAGCCAGGCCGAGGACATCATTCCGCGCAAGGATCAGGTGTGGGACACCAGCGGCATCGCCGAGCGCATGATAGCTGCGCTCACGCATGCAAAGCGACCAGTGCCAGGATACCTGACACTGCTGGCGGCTGAGCACTCGCCACGACTCAAGCAGGCCGTCTTTGCCATGTACTGCTTCTGGACCGGCGAGATGGAACTGGGCCAGATCAATGGTGTGATCAACACGGAAGCCGGTTTCATGGCCGGGCGCGAAGTGACGCAGGTTCAGTACGACCCGGCGGTGATTTCACTGCCGCAGTTGATCGCTGCTGCGGAGAAGGTGGAGTGTGCCAATGCCGTTTATGTACCTTCGGCAGATCTAGCCAGCGCCAAGACTTCGCGGCTCAATCTGGGCACGATCTCTGGCTACCGTGCCGCACCCGCGAGCGATCAGAAAAAACAAATTGGCGGCACTGCGGCGGAAAAGCTGCTGCTCTCGCCAGCACAGGCTACGAAGGTGAATGCGTGGATCCGCAATGATGTGTCGAAGTCACTCCGCTTCCTCACTCCCTCACAGCAGACACAGCTCAAAAGATAACTGGAATCATCACCACGGAATCACCACACGATCTTTCACGAACTTGCCGCGCAAAGTGTGCAGTGCCTCCAGTGCGAGCCAGGTGAGAGTATCTGCGCCTTCATCCGGTGTGCATGGCGCATCGCTGCCACCCATTTCGGTGCGGCACCAGCCGGGGCACATGCTGTTGACCATCACCTCTGGCAGTGCCGCAGTGAGCTGCTGTGTGAGCATGTTGAGCGCGGTCTTGCTGATGCAGTACGCCGGCGCCCAGGCCTGCGGCTCGCCATCAAGCTGCCCCGCTCCACTGGAAACATTGATGATGCGCGGCGCGCTGGATCGGGCAAGCAGTGGCGCAAACTCTTGGCAGACCCTCAGAGTTCCCACGACATTCGTGTTGAGCGTCTCCAGCAGCACCTCGGGCTTGAGTTCGAGAAGGTTCTGGTAGTGGTCCAGCAGGATGGCTGAGTTGTTGGCCAGTACATCCAGATTGCCAAACTGCGCCTTGATCTGTTTCATCGCAGCCTGCACGCTCGCTTGATCCGTGATGTCGAGTGCAACACCGGCCACATTACTGCCGACTTTCGTGGCGGCTTCGGCGGCGCGGGTGCCGTCACGACTGGCGATGATGACCTGCGCGCCACGGGCGGCCAATTGCTTGGCGGCGGCAAAGCCAATGCCACGCGTGGCTCCGGTGATAAGAATGACTGAGTTCATGAAGAGGGGTCAGGCGGCGAGCCATCAGGCCCGCTCCCAGCGAAACTTACGCTCCTCCTCGCGAATCGGTTGATCATTGATGCTGGCATAGCGCTTGGCCATGTAGCCGTTCTCATCAAACTCCCAGTTTTCATTACCATGGCTGCGCCACCATTGGCCGACTTCGTCATGCCACTCGTATTCAAAGCGCACGGCGATGCGGTTCCCCGTGAAAGCCCAGAGCGTTTTCTTGAGGCGGTAATCAAGCTCCCTGGCCCACTTCTTTTTCAGGAATTCCACGACTTCGGCGCGGCCATTCAGAAAGACATCGCGATTACGCCATTCGGTGTCGGGTGTGTAGGCCAGCGAGACGCGCTCAGGATCGCGGCTGTTCCAGGCATCTTCAGCGGCCTGGATTTTTTTGATCGCCGTTTCTTCGGTGAAAGGTGGCAGGGGTGGGCGTGGGATCATGTTGTGTGGAGTTTGAGCTGGGATTCGAGTTCGGCAATGCGGGCCTTGAGAGGCGCGACAGCTTCTAGTACTTCTGCGGCAGTGAAGCGCGGGGTAATAAATTTAGGACAGTTCCAGTCGTAGGATAAAACGTCGATGACAAAGATGCGCTCCACCTTGGCTGCATGACCGCCGGGCGGAGCGATCTTGGCGACGAGATCGGGATGCTCGCGTGCATCCAGCACCTTGGCGTAGCCGAGAATCTTCAGCCGCTCACGCGCTGGATAGTCCATGAGGAAGAGGCTGACGCGATCATTCTTCGCGAGACTGCCGACGCTGATCATCTGGCGATTGCCGCCATGGTCGGCAAACATCAGTTCATTCGGCCCGGTGACGCGCAGGAAGCCCTTTGCTCCGCCACGATGCTGGAGATAGGGCCAGCCATTTTCCGTGATGGTGGCCATGTAAAAGGAATCGCGCTCGGCGATGAATGCCGCCTCTGCTACAGTGAGCGCATCACGCTCTGGCGTGGCGTCAAAGGCGGGATAGGTCCGCCCATAGTAATGACGCTCCGCCTCGAATACAGCAGGCGTCAGCACGGTATGCATGAATCGGTCGGCCATATTCGAGGTGGGAGCGAGGGGTTGTTGAGAGTTTAGGGTTTGCCAGACAGTGGCTTAGAATACCAGCGTCTGCCAGCCTTCGGCAATGTAGCGGCGAATGCTGGCGAATCCGGGAGTGCCCGCCAGTGCGAAATCTTTGATCTCCGGCAGGCCGCAGGCTTCGACTTCCTTCGTCGCGCCAAACACAGTAGAGCATCCGCAGGAGGCACCCGTGATGACCGGACGCACCGCATTGTAGAGACCGTGGGCCGGATGAGTTGGCTTGGAGAATTCGGCGGGCCAGCGTACGCCAGTGCCGGCGAACACGACATTGACTTCGTCGTTCTTGTCCTGGGACTCTGCAGCGAGAGCGAGGGCATTGAAGGCGCGGCCAAGGGCTTCTTCGCCGTTTTTAGGATCGGAGGTGATGATGATTGCGATTTTCATGGGAGGGTGTGTTTGGGTTGGTGAGCTCTTTTGTGAGCAAGTGGATAGTGCCTCACGGGCTACCCTGCGGGTAATGCCGGTTCATTGTTGCCGTTATGCCGGATGTGCATATTCTCGGCGGCATGATGGACCGCATTCGCGCCCTGCTCACTGTGATCGAAGAAGGCAGCGTCAACCGCGCTGCGGTGCGGCTGCGCATCACCCAGCCTGCGCTCAGTCGGCAGATGCAGGCGCTGGAGAACGAAATCGGCGGCAAGCTGCTTGAGCGCGAAACGAGCGGCGTGAAACCCACGGGTCTCGGTCATGCCTTGGTGAAGTCCATGCACCCGCTAGTCGGGAGCTATGACACCGCGCTGGCAGAACTGCGCCGTCAGGCACGTGGCGAGCGCTCCGAGCTGCGCGTCGGGTATCTGCTTTCCGCAGCGCAGAGCATGCTCACGCCGGCTCTGGCAAAGCTGCGCAAGTCGCAGCCGGAAGTGAAGCTGAAACTGCACGACATGTCCCCGCGCGAGCAGATCGATGGTCTGCGTGCGGGAGAGCTCGATCTCGCACTCATCGGCCAGGAAGGCGTGGCAGCGGCGCGTGAATTTCACAGCGCCAAACTTTGCTCACTACGCGTCTGTGCTGCAGTGGCCGATGACGATTCCATCGCGGTACGGAAAAGCATTGCGCTCAAAGAGTTGAAGGGCCGCGATTTCATCGGCGTGGATGAAGGACAGGTGCCAGGGCGCAATCGCTGGATGATCGCGCTCTGCAAACCGGCAGGCTTCAAGCCGCGCTTTGCGGTGGTCGTGGATGGCATCACGAACGTGCTCTCGCAGGTCGTCTCCGAATCGGGGGTGACGTTGCTACCTGCCTACTTTGAGAAGTTGCAGCATCCCGGCGTGAGCTTTGTGCCAATCAGCGATGAAACCGCCCGCTGGGACTTCATCGTCCTCTGGCAGAAAGGCCGTGCTTCCGCCGCCACGCGTGCCCTGGTCGATGCACTGAAGCAGGTCGCAGAGACGCTGCGTTGATCAACGCAGCCGCAGGCCATGCTGCTGCCAGAACGAATTCAGCGCGGCATGCGAGCCGTTGAACACATTGCGCTCCACGGGACGGTCGAGATTGCCAAAGTAGAGGCTGTTGCGGTGCAGGCCGTGATTATAGACTTTCGGATGTGAGTGACCACGCGCCCATTCCACCCCACCGTATTGCCACAGCGTCCAGTTGGACCAGACCTGGTATTGATGGAGAAGGCCATGCGGATTGCCCGGCGCTGGGTAATCCGGCCCCGCCCCACCGTCGTGAGAATAAAGCGCCAGCCAGTAAGGCATGCGGCGCAGCTTGGCTTTCGTGGCCGGGTCTGCGCTGCTGAGGAGCCGCTTCATGTGCGTGCTGTTTTCCAGATACGCCACCGGCACGACGCCGGTACGTGATTCCACGCGGTCGATGAAACGCAGGATGTCGGAGAGCCGCGAGTGCGCATCAAAGTCAGCACACAGCAGCAGCGCCGGTGCATTCCATGCGCGGCCACGGGCCAGCGAGTGCGCTCGTGCGCTGAATTGATCCGCCTGCGCTACGGCATCCACATGGTTTTGCAGACGGTAGTAAACCCCCGGCAGCATCCCGGCACGATCCGCCGCCGCGAGGAAGTTCCCGCACTTCTCATCCAGGTTCCCACCTTTGCCCGCTCGCGCGATCAAGCCGCTGGCACCATTCGCCCGCAGCGCAGACACATCATGCTCCGAGTAGCCCTGTCCCGTGCGCTGCTTCTCTTTCGGATCATAAGCCGAGACATTGATGATCTGGGGCAAGCCCCAGGAGGAGGAATGCGGGCTCGATGGCGTGCCTCCGGGTTGAGTTGTGGTACAACTGGCAAGGACGAGAAGAAGCGGGAGCAGGAAGTGTTTCATGAAAGTGAATGTGGTAGATTCTCGGTATCAGTCATGGAGTGACCATGCTTTCGCAAGGAGCCTCATGCCATTCGAGCGGTTTGGGTAGCTGGAAACCTGCAAATTCAATGTGCAGCACGCGGCGGCGCTTTGAACTGGAGGAACGGGAGGAGGCATGCAGCAGCAAGGGACGCATCAGCAGCACATCTCCCGCCTTGGCCTCACAAAAAACCTCTTCGTGTGTCTCGCGGCAGCTTTGGATCGCTTCCGCACTCAGTCGCCCCAGACAATGCGTGCCGGACAGGACTCGCAAAGCTCCATTGCTCGCATCGGTGTCATCAAGGTGCAGACGCGCTGTGAGCATTTGCTCCAGCAGCTCCATCGGTGGCTGCACATGCGGCACACCTTCCTTCACGCTCCATGGCCCGAATCCGGGCACTTCGCCCTGTTCTTTGAGAGCGAGCGTCAAATCTTGATGCCACGCAACGAGCCAATTGGTTTCCTGGCGCTTGTCAAAGTAGATGCCGCGCACCGGAATAGGATCCGCAGGAAGATGCGAACGCACTAACTCAGCCAGCAAGGACTGCGCCAGCGCTGTCACCTCTTCAATGTGCAACATACCACGAGTTCCAGCTCCCGTTGCATCACCCAGCAAGGATGCCAAATCATCGCATGCAGAGATTTCGAGTACGTTCGGCACGATGGCAAATCCATGGGTGTCCAGATTGGTTGCAAGGTTCATTCAGGCGATGTCATGCGTGTTCCTTGCCTATTTTCAAGTCATGCATGCCAGGTAATGCGGGAGTGGTGGTCCGTTTTCGTTCAGGTCGTGATGGCACAAAAAGTAACAGCCTGCCACATCTAACGACATTGCGTTGAAAGAGTGTCGTCTTGGCTGCGTCCTCACATTCCTGACCATGAAACTCGCCCTGACACTTCTCTTTGTCCTCACCCTGCATGCCTTCGCGGATCTCGCGGGCGGCAGACCCAACATCATTCTCATCATGACGGATGATCAGGGTTACGGACAAATGGGCTGCGTGGGTCATCCCTGGCTGAAGACGCCGAATCTGGATGCGCTCCACGCCCAGAGCCTGCGCTTCACCCGCTTCCTGGTCAGCCCCACCTGCTCACCCACGCGCAGCGCCATCATGACGGGGCGGCCCGATTTGAAGAACGGCATCACTCACACCATTCTGGAACGCGAGCGCATGACGCTGAATGCCACCATCCTGCCGCAGGTGCTTAAAACGGCAGGCTACACCTCCGGCATCTTTGGGAAATGGCACCTTGGTGATGAAGAAGAGTATCAGCCACAGAAGCGCGGCTTTGACGAAGCCTTCATCCACGGCGCGGGCGGCATCGGCCAGGCCTATCCATGCTCCTGCGCGGATGCACCGGACAACAAGTACATGGACCCCGTCATCCGTCACAATGGCAGCTTTGTGAAGACGCATGGCTTTTGCACAGATGTTTTCTTCACCGCCGCACTCGGCTGGATGAAACAGCAAAAGGACAGCGGCAAACCGTTCTTCACCTACCTCACGCCAAACGCGCCGCACGGCCCTTACATCGCGCCAGAAAAGAATGCGAAACGCTTCACCGATCTCGGCTTTGGCAAAGAGCAGGCTGGGTTCTACGGCATGATCGAAAACATCGACGAAAACATGGGCTGCCTCGCGGAGAAGCTGAAGGAATGGGACCTCTACAAAAACACCGTCGTCATCTTCATGTCTGACAACGGCACCACCGGCGGTGGCTCCGGCACGCCGGGCAAGGAACTCGCACCCGGCTATCCCTTCTTCAATGGCGACCAGACCGGCCTGAAAGGCTCCACCGATGAAGGCGGCGTGCGCGTGCCGTTCTTCATCCGCTGGGATGGCCATATCAATTCCGGGCGTGACATCAGCACCATCGCCGCGCACATCGACCTGTTGCCCACCTTTGCCGCGCTAGCCGGTGCGGAGTTGCCGAAGAATCAAGTCGAAGGCCGCAGCCTGCTGCCGCTGATCGAAGGCAAGTCCGACAAGTGGGAAGACCGCTACCTCTTCACCCACGTCGCACGCTGGCCCACAGGCACCGAACCCAACACACAGGAGTTTATCAATTACGGTGTACGCAACCAGCGCTTCCGCTATGTGGGGCCGCGTGGTGGTGGCAATCCAAAGAAGAAGAATCAAGCGGCCGCAGCGGTACCGACCAAAGGCGCGCTGTACGATCTCGAGGCGGATCCATACCAGAAGACTGATGTCAGCGGTGACTACCCTGAAGTGGTGCAAAAAATGAATGCCGCTTATGAGACCTACTGGAAGAAAGCTCGGCCCCTCATGGTCAATGAAACCGCACCCATGTCGCCCACGAAGCCCTACTGGGAGCTTTATGAAAAGCAGCTCAAGTCCAGCGGCATTCCCGACTGGACGCCGCCCTCGCTCTAACTGAGCACCGTGCTGCCCTGCCGCGGCTGATACATGCAGGCCGGATCTTCTGCAAAGGGATCTCCCGTCACGCCGTAAGCGCGTGCGCGGGAGCCACCGCAGACGGTGCGGAACTCGCAGCGTCCGCATTTACCACCCAGCGCATCGTTGTCACGTAGCGCCATAAAGAGCGGATGATGCCGGTAGATCTCCGCCGGGTGCTCGTCGCGCACATTGCCGCAGTCGAAGGGCAGGAAGCCGCTGGGAGTAACCACACCGGTGTGGGAGATGAACATCACGCCGCGCCCGTCGCGAATGCCGAGCGGTGAACGCATGCCGGGACGCTGCCTGCCGCTAGCACCATGCTTCTGAATCAGCACGCGGCGGAGGTGATGCCCTTCGGTGGTTTTGATGGCGAAAGGTGCCTTGCCGATGAGCGAGGCCATGTCTTGAAAAACATGTTCGATGTCCTGCGGGTCAGGCAAATCAGCGATGCCAGCACGACCAGTCGGCACCAGCAGGAAGACGCTCCACATCGCTGGCTTCAGCTCAAACATGAGCTTCTTGAAGGCCTCGTACTCACGCAGATTGCCGCGTGTAAGCGTGGTGTTGATCTGCACGCTCAAATCCGCCGCATGGGCGCGATGCACCGCTGCGATGGTGCGGTCAAACGTCCCCTTCACTCCGCGAAACGCATCGTGCGTCTCGCGTGAAGCACCATCAAGGCTCAGCGAAATGCGGTCAACGCCCGCCGCTTTGATCTCTGAAAAATCCGCATTCATGAGCCGCGCCGTCGCGGAGGGGCTGAGGCCCACGTGCAGCCCTGCATCAGACGCCTCCCGCACCAGATCAAGCGCATCCGTGCGCATGAGGGGATCACCGCCGGTGAGGATGAGCATTGGCGGATTCAATTCGGCGAGTTGGCGAATCAGGCGACTCGATTCCTCTCGATTTAATTCATCGGGATGCCGATGGGATTGCGCCTCGGCCCGGCAGTGTCGGCAGGCAAGAGCGCAAGCGCGGGTGATTTCCCAAAAGACGAGGAAGGGACGTTCATCAAAGCCATCGTAGGCCATCGAGTCCACCTTGGACCACTCGGGATTGCTTAGCGCTGTGTTCATGCGAGAACTAACGCCGAATCTTCCGCCTTGCTCCGCCGCCCAATGTCGAAGGCTGCGCCAATTTTGTGAAACGGCTTTTGAGAAATTTTTCACAGCCAAGGTGGTTGTTTCATCAAACT
>Ga0208869_1000197_pt1 | contig 14523 bp, 17 predicted proteins | sample CryBogCBE27Jun08_FD_185506 | JGI IMG/M metagenome (GOLD analysis project Ga0208869, IMG submission 185506) | Freshwater microbial communities from Crystal Bog, Wisconsin, USA - CBE27Jun08 (SPAdes) | ecosystem: Environmental > Aquatic > Freshwater > Lake | place: Crystal Bog, Wisconsin, USA... | reverse complement strand
CGGCAGCAGTGTTAGGAGCACTCACATCCGAGAAGTCAGTCTACACCAGTCTACACCAGTCTACACCAGTCTACACCAGTCTACACCAGTCTACACCAGTCTACACCAGTCTACACGAGTCTACACCAGTCTACACCAGTCTACACCAGTCTACACCAGTCTGACTAGCAACTCACTGTGACCATATTTGCATTAAGGGAATTCGGGTTTGTGACAACATCATAAGGGCAGGTCCGTGTTGTGTTGTTGAAGTGGGATCCGGGAGGGCACGCAAGAGCCAAGCTGTTTGTGCACTTGCTAAAGGTTTGCACCACCTCCTCTGGTTTGTATGACATGCTGGATCCATTCTTTTCCACACATGCCTTGCTTGCTGGGACATTGGTTGCTGTATTTTTCTTGTACCCAAATGGACAGGCTGGTGCGAATGGTATTCCAGTTGTGCCAGGTTTCGGCAAGGGCAAATTGCATCCCCACACATTGTTCACTGGTCGCCACACTGGTCGTTCCTTGGGGCACCCAACACACTTCCCTGTTGCATCACGAGTTTGGTATGAAAAAGGACATGTTTGAAGTGCTTGAAGACTTGCATATGATGGCGGAGGAGAGGTTTGAGACGGGATCTGAGCATTGCCTGAGTCTGGCGGGCCCGTGCCTGTCGATGCTGAACTCGAAGGAGTGTTCCCGCCGAAAAATGAATTCACCCAGTCCTTGAATTGCTGGTCAAACACATAAAACCCAACGGGGACAATGCAACTGAGGAGACAGCAGCAGCACGCCAGGGCAAGGAGCACGATGATCAATGTCGAACTGCTGCCCCCATTGTTCCCGTTCGATCCAAATATGTTACTCATGACATCTGCACAGAAAAATAATAGACGAACAGAAACAGGCACCACACAGAAACAGGAACCACACGCAAACACAAGAAAAAACTGGCTACTGGCCGTTCATAGGAGAATTCGGTGCATCTCGGGCCATCAGCCTGGGTCGCTTGGCAGCAGCTGCATGGACCAGAGGCGTGGTGAGGAGTTTGAGCGGCAACAGCAGACAGTATAAAGTCGAATAAAATAAAACTCACGGATGCTGGCAGATCCCTGGTCACTGGGTTTGATGGATGATTTGAGCCTGAAGACCATGATTTGCAAAGCTCGCGTGTACTTCTCCTCCTCCTGAGTGCATTCCTTGAACTTTGAGGCAATCTCAGCAGGAGAAGAGGACGACAGAAAATCTAGGAATGTACCCTTTGATGCATGGATGATCTCGTCCATCTGAAAGTACCTCTTGTGTCCTTCTTTGTTGTGTATGTGAAGGGTGATGTCGCGATCCAGAGCGAGCACAAAGCAATTCGCCAGTCCAAAGAGCGGTGCATCAGATGGAATATTTTTCGAAATATGAATGAGCAATCTAGGCAGAGACGTATCACCAATCGCGTAGTTGCCACAGTACCGGCCATTTCCCGAATGCTTTATCACAATGTCGTCCAGCTGGAAATCTGAAATAAAGGCATCAAGTCGATCCTGCAGCCAATACAGCATAATGCCATTCAAAATAAGAATACATGTAGATACACGCAGCACACACGTACGCGTACCTTGTTTGTATAGTCTGAAAAACTTGACCGAATCCACCGCGTCGCACGTGCAAACTCAGGGCTGTCTTCGGGGTCTTCGGGGTCTCCGCGGTATTCCTGCCCGGTCGCCGCCGTCGCTGCTGTCGCTGCTGTCGCTGCTGTCGCTGCTGTCGCTGCCGCCTGTCGACTGCTACCGCTGCCGTCTGACCCACCGCGACCATGGCTCGACTTGGTGATGGTCAGTGCCTACACATCCAAAGCCTGATGATCAACACACGATACACAAGATACACAACATACACAAGATACAGACTGGCTGGCTGATACACAAGCCCAAGCACTCACCGACTGGGCAGATCCGTGATTGTCACCAAAATAGACGTTTTGATAAACAATAAAAAACAGTTTCTCACAGACAGGTATATCGCTGTATTTCTCATAAATCCAATCTGCTCGCGTGTCCAAATACTGCACGACAAAAATGCCATCATGTACGTAATCTATGTGTCAGTATGTATCAGTATGTCACTTGGAACACAGTGATGCACATCATACCGTTTGCAGAACAGGGCGCAGTTTTGCAGCGGCATCATCCTCGTTGAACTCCAAATCCAGCTCATTGACAGCGTCCCAGTTATGATAAAAATTTTGAGGGTTGAGTGCGTAGACAGGTAGATTGGCGATCTTCTTGCGTACCATGTAGAACATAAGAGCATCGGTCAAGGCCACGAATTTTGAGTCCAGGTCACGGGGGGAGGTGCCGAGGCAGAAAGTTGCATCATCCAAGGTGATATTGTGCGAGTGTATTTCTGCACCAAACAGTCAGCGGGTCGGCAGCGGGCGGCAGCGGGGCGGCAGCGGGGCGGCAGCAGCACATAAGCCGTAGCCCACCTTCCAGCCGAAAATCAAAGTCAATATCCACCTTGCACCGTTGAACATGTTTTTCTAAGCGCTTGATGTCAGCAGGAGTGCATGCGGTCGTGCTTGGGGCGTCATTCATTTCAGCGACCACGTTCAGAATGTCGAGCAGCTGAGGTGACTGGCCGGGAGAAGTGAGGCAGGTTTCCAACAAAGCCTTCAGCCACTTCATGTTGGACACATTCATCGTCCCATATCCATTAATGGTTTCGGTCACCATGGGCGTCGTCGTATCGGTAGGCCTGGCGGCGGCGGCGGCGGCGGCGGTAGTAGGGTCGGCGGCGGCAGCAGGAGCGCCCTTGAGCCCGCCCGCCTTGACCAGCCATGCAGCCCACAGTGCATCCTTGAGGCTGTGCATGCCCTTGGCGCACTGGAATGTGCAAGTAAACACACACTCGGCCAGGGTGATGGTGGCAGCATAGCACATCACTTGCTGAAGCATGCTCAACACAGAGGACACCATTGTGGTAGCGAGAAATTGCGGTGGGAAATCGCTGGAAATAGCTCAATGAAAATCGCAAAATTGAGGCCGCCGGTGTAGTAGGATTTGGGCAGCGGCAGCGGGGGCAGCGGCGACTGAGCCATTCATCACAGCTGAGGCGGCCTCATTCCGCGCGAACCTCCCAGCATGTTGGCAGCACTTCAGTTTGTGCTCTGGGCGCTGGCTCTGCACACTCTGCACACCGCGCGCGGCCAACAAAAAGTCGCTGTGCAGTTTGCTTCTTGCTCTGTGCACATAGAAGCGCGCTATTTGCTGGCCGCACAAGTGCTCCTGCTGGACATAGGCTTGGTCTGGCTGGGCGTCGCCGTCCCGCCGGCAGGATGGCCGCTCCTCTTGACGGCAGGTGTCGCCTCAGCGGATTTTGAGGCGTGTCGGGCGCTCATTCACGGCCAGTGGGATGCATGGACACACATCCTTACCCATGACTACGCGGGTGCTTCATCACATGATCTGGAGAGTGTGCTGGAACAGTATAGCCACATATGTGTCGCGGTGAGTCGGTCGGACGGGAGTGACCTAGAGTGATCTGGACGCGCAGAACTCGGGTGAAGGCACGTGTTTGAACCGGGTGCAGAGTACCAATCTAGGACGTCTTCGGAGTTTGGCGTATACAGCTTCTGCGACGGGCAACATATCAGAAACCATTGCAAACCTGAAGCGTGCCCTTCGAAACGCACACGGCATATCTGCATCATCCGACTCATGTGTCAAGTGCAATTGCTGGCCGCGACCGTTTGGTGCCGTGGTGCGTGGCGTGCGTGGCGTGCGTGCTGTGCGTGGTGTGGACTCGTATTGACTCCACTGACTGACTCTCTGACTGGCTGAGTCTGCAGGAGCGAGGCGTGGTGTACAGCACTCACACTGCATACTGTTTTGCGTGCACGTTGCTTGACGGTGAACGGCATAAGGCGTGGACCTTTGTGTGCACCATACCCACAGTGGAGATCCGGGCACTGATTCATTTGCTTGAAACTCTGGAGTCGCTGATACACCCCAGCATCCCCTCGCTTGATCAGGTGCGGTGTGCATGTGTGTGTCCGTGTGTGTCTGTGTGCGTCCGTGTATGAAGGCCTATTGATCATGTGTCATGTGTCGGGTGTCGCAGGTCCCTGACTCGAGGTGTGTGGCGTCCTTTCCATACGATCCATTTTACACCATCGTCCCACCAGGGCAACATCTCACGCTCAAGCACGTCGAGAGCGTCTACCGAAAACTCGACGGGTCCAAGGAGGTATGCCAAAACAAAATTCACTCGCATGGCCGCATGGCGCGGGTGCCTTCATCGTGCACTGACCAGACCGTTACCTGTGCAGTCTGTTTTCAAGACAATTGATGTCAACGGCAAGATTGATGTGCCTTTGGTCTTTGAGGACAATACGAGTTCCATGGCGACCGACTTTAACAAACTGGCAGACGTGTTTGACCCTTTCACAGAAAGCGAAATGTTCTCTGATCTCCAGGTGCGTTTTGCCTTGTCCGGTGTTCGTGTGTGCGTGGCTGTGTGTGGCTGTGTGTGACTGTGTGCGAGTGTGTGTGGCTGTGTGTGGTTGTGTGTGACTGTGTGTGGCTGTGTGTGACTGTGTGACAGTGTGCGAGTGTGTGACTGTGTGTGACTGTGCAGGACTCATGGGGTCGATTACTGCTCATTGGATGCACCCCCAAGCTCCTGAGATCTGGGCTCAGCTGCTCTGGCCATGTTGATGGGACGCAAGGAGTCAATGTGGCCAAGGCGCTGTACCCCACAGAGGTGTGTTGGGTTTTTGATTTGTAGTTGTGGCAGATTCGCGCGTATTTGTGAGTTTTGAATGTGAATGTGCTTTGGTTCCAAGTTCAGGGTTCTAATTCGAGGTCGAAAAATGGTGTCATCATCGATCCAAACAAGCCACTTGCACTGTGGTACATCATCAAAGCCTCCAAGCTTTCCCAGGCAGTCACATGTCTGCGGGACTTGGTACGTCTGCGTGTTGCGTCTGCGTGTTGCGTCTGCGTGTTGCGTCTGCGTGTTGCGTCTGCGTGTTGCGTCTGCGTGTTGCCCCTGATGTGTGGTGTTTTCGGCGTGGTGTTCTTGGTCGTGCAGGGATTTGACAACGACCATGTGCTGAGCGAGCAGTACACAGAAGATCAGCTGGACGCCCTCTTGGCACGGATGCACGCCAAGGAGCCCGGGTCCATGATTCGGTTAGAGCAGGCGGATGGCATGGCTGTGTTTGTGGAGCCTGGCGCGTGGCATTGGGTTCTCAATCGCCAGACAAACATCAAGATTGTTATGGACGGCTATATTGACAAGAACTTTCCTGCATACTTTGAGAGCTGGTATCGCGTCCGGTCTCCATACGCCAGCGATCGACTGCTGAGCAAAGACTATTCCAACATATTCCTGGCAGCATGGACGTGCTGGAGAGACATTGCTATCCACATGCTTCCCACCGCGGTGTGTACCCTTGTGTACCCTGCCATACCGTGCCGTTGAGTGCTGTGCTGTATTGTGCCGTGCCATATCGTGTCAATACTCCCATGTGGTCGTGCAGGTCGTGTTCCAGGGCAAGAAGCGGAAACTGTCAACTCTGTCAAGCACTCTGTCAAGCACTCTGTCAACTCTATCAACTCTGTGAAGCACTTAAAGCTGCGTTTTGTTGTTCTCGCGTTTATTTGTACCAAGATTTTCTGTTGACCCCGACCATGCTGGCGGCCTACTTTGACATCAAGCCTATCAAGCCTGCCAATGACCCTGTACACCCTGTTAATGACCCTGTACACCCTGTCAAGTCCTCAAAAACATCAAAGCCCAAGGTATCAAAAGCAGCAGGGGGGCCAGTTGAAGCATATGATGATCATACGACCCATGCGAGTTTCAGGCCTTCCAAGCAAACACCGCAGCCGCCAGCGCCTGATGATGAACATGAGCACGGATCAGATGAGGAAGATGCACTTGGCGGCGGTGACGGCGATGAATACGAGTACTTGATGCGCGAAGCTCTGGAGACACATGATGCCGATGAAGACACAGATATAACCGACTTTGAAGATGATGCCCTGGCAGTCGAATCAACCTCGTCTCTCGCAAGCTCTCCAGACAGTCACCCCGAATTCCTCAGGCGACGCACCACGCAGCACTCTCGGCGCGGACCCAGTGAAATGCCGGTCTATGCGGGACCCGAGTTATGGATGGACGACGAATACAGCGATTTCAGTGATGGTTTCAGTGATGGTCGTGGTGATGGTTGCGGTGATGGGTTCGGTGATGGTTGCGGTGATGGTGCCGCGTTCAGTGACGATGAAAAAAATGAGCGGCAGGAGCAATGACTGGCAGGAAGTCCCGCGTATCCGCCCCACCAGTGCCACCAGTGCCTCTTGACCCGACCCCTGAAATCATTGAATTGGACCAAGACGCCGAAGTGGGCGTGACTGAGCCCCCTGCCCCCCCTCCCGGCCCCGAACGTCCTGGCGGTCCTCACGGTCTGGGTGAACTCGATGAACACGGGCTTGATGAGCTTGATGTGATCGATGACGATGGACATGATGATGATGATAATGATGATCAGGACGTTGACGATGTTGATGACGACGACGATGAAGATATGTTTGATCCCTTGCAGCAACTGAGCCAACTGTTTGTGACCGAAGATGGCTTGCCGTTGGTGGATGTGGTGCAATCAATCCAGGAAACACTTGAGAAGCAGAACAAGATCCTGTTCAAACTGGTCTCTGTGCTGGACTCCAAGCTAGGCCGCAGTTAGGTTGGTAAGCTAGGTCGGTAAGCTAGGTCGGTAAGCAGTATGCAGCAGACACCGTGGCGCCAGATCCTCGCAAGGGGTCAAAGTATGTGTGGCGCAACACCATCGAGGGATCAAGATGCGCCGCTCGATGCTTTGGACGACATGTGGACTCAAACTTCAACGTCTTCAAAAAGGAATTCGTGTGTGGCAGGTGACTGGTCGATGCGGCAGCTTTCTTCAGCGTGGACAGAAACACGTGCGTATCATATCCTTCGTTGGGTTCTTGGCCAATACCGTACCGTTTGCCCAGGATGCGTTCATTGGCAAGGACCTCGTGACCCGGGACATGCGTGAAATCAAAGTCGGCGAGGGCAACGGCAAATGGCATGTCGGCAGTGACCGCGCTGGTGCCCTCGTAGGTGTACCGCGTCGACTGTGGATGCGGCAATCTCCGTATGAGGACATTGGTCGTTGATAAATCGTTGTGTCTGAAACCGGGCAACACTTGTTGGAGACACACCAGCGTGTACAACACCTGAAATATCAAGCACCTCATCACGCGATCTGTGGCCCAGCTGGACCGCGTGACGAAGGAAGCCAAGGTGCACGCGCACAATTCCATGAGACAAATGTGCGAGAACTTGGCTTGGCGTGCAGACAGGGTGGGCAGCCGCGTTCTCAGAAGGGGTGCCAAGCGACTCGGCAAATCTTTGGCATCCGCCTCGGCGTACACTTCGACAATGTGTGGCGTGACGCGGTGTTCCCTCATGGTGCTGGCCACATCGGCTATGGCGGCAGACACCGAGACCGCATCCTGGTCTTTGGCAACATATGCGGCGTACAGGTCGCCATGCTCCGCCAATGACGTCACAGTTTCTATCGTCGAGTCCCTGTAATAACTGATTTTCAGGGCGAGCCGCGAGTGCCCATCGCTGACACGGAAGCAATCCGAATATTTGCCGGAGCCCAGCTGGCGCAGCTTGAGCATCTTTGGAAGAACCCAAGAATTTAAACCCTGCGACCACCTAGAGACGCATGAAGGGTCTGGACAATCTCGGGCAAACGTGCTTCTTCAATGCTGCCGTGCAATGTCTCCTCTTCTCGCCCAACTCGACCAACTATTGCCTGCAGTGCCCACCGGACCTCAACCCGAAACGCAAGGGCGCAAGCACCGTCAGTCATGCATTTGTGGATCTGGTCCGATCGTATTGGAACAGCGGGGCTCAGGGTGACGTCGCGGACATCCGACCTCTCTACGATGCGTTTTGCAAGGCCACACGGAGCTTCAAACCCGGCCAACAACACGATGCTCACGAAGCCATGGTGTGCCTCCTGGACAAGCTGCACGAGGGCATGTCTCGTCTCAAGCCCGGCGATGTGGCGGTGTCCAAAGATGCCAGCGTGTCGGGCTCCGAATGGATGGCCTCGCTGAAACAGGAATGCTCGGTGATATCCGAGGTGTTCCGAGGACAGATTCGAGTGACTGTGGAGGGCGAGGGGTACACCAGTGTGACGTACGATCATTTCACGTCCTTGTCTCTCGCGGTGAGCGATGCATCGGCGCTGACTGGGTGCGTGCAGCGTTTCATGGCACCCGAGACAGTTTTGGAGTACAAGGAAGGCGCCAGGACCATGCCGGTGACCCTGACCAAAACCTTCACCTACCTGCCACGCATCCTGATCATGCATCTCAAACGGTTTGATGGCTCGGCGACCAAGTTGGACAAGTTTGTGGATTACCCCTTCGAACTGAATCTCAGCACACACACGGCATCCGAGCAGGTGCATCATCATTACCAGCTCTTTGCGGTGTGTCTGCATCGGGGCACCACGAGCCAAGGACACTATGCGGCGTGTTGCGAGGCAAATGGCATGTGGTTCCTGCTGGACGATCAGAGCAGTCAACGCATGGAAAATATCAATCATGTGATTCAGAGAGATGCATACATCCTCATGTACAAACGCCTCTGAACGCCTATAATGAACTTAAAGCGGCCACACAGTTCATTTGTGAACACCAGTGAACACCATGCGTACCGTGATTGAACCTTTCCATGGCACCGTGCCTCTGCACCGCGTTGTCGAGCCGGATGCACTCCTCGCACACCTTTCGGAACTTATGGGTACCAAGGATACGCGCCGATTCCCAGGACCCAATCCGTGCTCATTGGAACGCGCCGATTACCCCAAATTGAAGTCGCAAATGTACTGGTTGTGCGAGAAGACAGATGGCGTGCGTGCGCTGATGATGTGCACCCGGCTCGGCTCCAATGACGGCTCCATCGACGTGTGCTGTTTGATCGACAGGACCATGGCGGTGTATTTGCTGCCTCTTCAAGCGCTGACCACTGCCATGTTCCAAGGATCTGTGGTCGATTGCGAAGTGGCTTTCAACCGTTTGGACAACGTGTGGGAATTGCTGTGCTTCGATGCCTATGTGCTGAGTGGCAGCCCGGTGAGTACCAGACCACTGTCGAGGCGCATCGCATGTCTCACACGAGCTATGCAGCCATACCAAGCGCGCGCTCAAGATTGTCTCCGAGTCCGAGCCAAGGATTTCATCGCCATCACGGCCTGGGATGTGTACATGAAGATGGCGAACGCCAAGGCCATGGCATACGCGATCGATGGACTCATCCTCACGCCAGAAATGACTCCGCCGTGTCCTGGACGATGCCCTGATCTCCTCAAACTCAAGACCCGTCACACCATCGATTTCCTCATCGGCAACGACGGCCTGGAGTTGGGGGTCTATGATGCGGCCAAACGGACCCATGTGGGGATCGGCAGATTACACAGCATTCCTCCGGGAATCAGTCCTGGAGATATTGTCGAGTGTGAATCGCCCAAGTCGTCCAATGGAGCATGGCACGTCCTGTGTGCTCGGCGGGACAAGACAACGGCCAATGATATGCTGACGTACACCAAGACGCTGGTCAACATCAAAGAAGGCATCACGCTGGCCGAGTTGCAAGAACATTTTTCCTCTGTCTGAAGCATGAAGCATATACTTTTGAGTGTCATGGCGGCAGTGGCACTCCTGGTTCTTGTATCTTCGAAGAATCCAGATTCATATGCGCCTGGATGTGCGTACCAATGGGACTCTGGACTCGTGTGCCCCATGACCGAATCGACACCAGAGTATACCATCCAACCGTTCTCACAGTGCACCGAGGAAACTCAAATGGAAGTTGGACGTCACATGGACAGCGAATGGGGCTATGACCGCCAGTACATCCAACGCACCTGGTCGACGAGTGGCGATACCTATTATGTGATGACTGGACCTTCGGGAGAGTTTATCGGGACCGTCGCCGTCGATAGGAAGAACATGTACCCCTTCATCAGTCAGCTGTACGTCCAGAAAAAGCACCGGCGCAAAGGACACGCACAGACCCTCCTCAGATTTGCGGAGAAATATGGTGCATCCATGGGGTTTGACTCGTCACGGTTGTGGTGTGAACCATATATGCGGCCATATTATGAGGCACGGGGCTACACAGTCGAGAATACTGCGGGCGGGAAGAAGGATGTTCTTGTCATGGTCAAACATGTGTAAAAATACCTTTCATTAAAGAATGCTCAAAAGCCTGGACCTCTTCAGTGGTATCGGGGGTCTCACGCATGCTCTCAGCGGCTTGGCACGCCCGGTCTCGTACTGCGAGAAAGATCCTATCGCCACATGCGTGCTTGAAAACCTCATGAAACAAGGCAAGCTGCCACGGGCGCCCATACACAGAGACGTGTGCACACTCAAAGGCGCTCCTCTCAAAGGCACCGTGGATCTCATTGTGGGCGGCGTGCCGTGTTTTGTTGCTGGGACGCTGGTCAATACATACAATGGTCTGAAACCGATCGAAGCTGTGCGCGATGAGGATATGGTCCTCTCACACACGGGCACATGGCGTCGAATCCGGGAATTGCAACGCACCTTGATACGACCTGGCTCTACATTATACCACGTCAATAACAAATATCACCACTGTCCGGTCACATGCACCGAGGAGCACCCGTTCTATGCCAGGGTACATGGTGGCAACCCAGAGTTTGTACCTGCCAAGGATTTGACACCAAAACACTTTGTGGGTATGCCCATCGATACTCGCTCTGAAATCCCCACCTTTCATGTGGACATGCCGCACGGCCTTACCAAAACAACCGTATTGGATGATCCTTCACATTGGTGGATGATGGGGTATTACTTGGGAGATGGTTGGACAACACATTCGACTAAGAAAAGTAAGACGGGGAAAACTCGCTTGAACTATGCAATCGTATTTGCAGTGGCTCACAAACACGAAGACATCATTGCCGAAAAATTGACGCAAGCTCTTCGGGTGACAAAAGGCGAGGTGAACCAAGGTTGCACGAAGTACTGTGCGTCGAGCAAAGCGTGGTGGACGATATTGCAAGATTTTGGGAAGTACGCACATGGTAAGAAAGTTCCGGATTGGGTTCTGGCAGCCCCAATACATCTGCTCACTCACTTTTTTGATGGGTACATGGCGGCTGATGGATCAAAACGCTCGACGCGGTCAGGAGCCATCAATTGGAGAATGGGCACCGTCTCTGTCGACATCGCGCTTGGAATGCAACGCGTCACGGCCAAACTCGGCAAAATCTTTTCCGTTAAAAAATACACAAGGAACCCGACAGGATACATATTAGGAAGAACAATCAATCAACGCGACTCATTCGAGATTTCCGGCATCATGGGTGACCTACAACGAACCCGTCGGGCAACGATCGAAGATGGCTACGTGTGGTATCCTATTAAAGATATCACGACAACACCTACAACAGAAGACCAATGGGTGTACAATTTCGAGATTGAGATAGACAACTCGTATTGTGTATATAACCGAGCAGTCCATAACTGTGTGGGCTTCAGCTCTGCAGGGAAGCTTGCGGGGTTCGACAATGAGCAATCTGGGTTGTACAGGCATGTTGTGAGACTCGTTCGTGAGATTGAGCCTCCTTTCCTGTTCCTGGAAAATGTGCCTGGCATCCTGAAATTGGGTATCCGCAAAGTCACATTGACCATGTCGGCATTGGGGTACCACTTGTGGTGGATTGTCATTCCCGCATATGGCGTCGGCGCTCCACAACATCGCCACAGATGGTTTTGTCTCGGTGTAAGGCCATCGCGGATCGGCACACGGTTGACGCTGCGGTGTCCATGGACGTGGTACTCGTGGAAGAAGGAACCTGTGCCGCGAATGGTTCTGGGATCTTCGGTCGATCCACGCCGCCGTATCCCGCTGCTTGGGAATGCTGTCGTGCCCGATTGTGCCCGCATGGCATTTCTCATGTTGTGGACCGGGTGCCGCATCGATGCCAAAACCCTCAGGACAGCTACCACATTCGTATTGAAACGACCGGTCATATCTCACGTGCCAAATCCCAAGTACGGGGCATTCTTCGATCGGAAGCAAGGCCAGCTGAGCATCGAAGGACCTCGTGGACTCAAAGGTCCTCCACAACTTGAGTTGGTGGCAGACCCGACAGTATTTGGCGATGGCAAAGCGACCCCCAAAATGACAAGCGGCATACGGACACAACCCATGCACTTCACATCGTGGGGGACACCCAGGCATTGCATAGGGTACAGCGGCGTCAATGTGCTCACACACCGATGCGCCTATGATTTGGGGACCCAGCTTCGTTTCGAGAGACGCACGCCCAACCACTTGCGCTCTGGATTCACAAACCCGGTGTGGGTCGAATGGCTCATGGGGTTCCCGCTCCATTGGACAGCATGTTCGAATTACACCGAGATGTCAAAGCGTTTGGTGAAGAATGTGTGAAAGGTCATGAGGGTGTCCCAACGCTCGCCGGAGATGTAGGGATGTCCGCATGCCCATGACATGTCAGAAGGAAGGCCGTCGTACATGGTGGTCATCACGCCGTCCTCCTCGAGTGTCACCTTGAGATCGAGTGTCGGTTCCATGGTGTATGTGAGCCTGATGCCCGGAAAAGCATCCATGGGGTCGTCAAACGCAACGCACACGGTCGACAGTCCCCAGTCGTCTGACAACAGCGTCGAGGTGGTCAGGGTGCCGCATGGCAAGTGGGTGCGCCGATACACCAGGACGCCAAGAGGTCCGCCATAATTCTCCCAATTGAAGGCACTCGCGCTGTCTTTGGGGCAACTGGAGGTATCGATGGCCATGAGCTCCTCCGTCAGGCGGCGACAGGTGCCCACATACCGAAATGGCAGCGGGTGTAATGGCAGCAGGTGTACATTGGGTCGCGTGACTGAGAAAGGCTGCGGTGGCTGCGGTGGCTGCGGTGGCTGCGGTGGCTGCGGTGGCTGCGGTGGCTGCGGAGGCTGTGGTGGCTGCGGTAGCTGCGGCGGCGGCTCACAATAACACATTGGTGCGTTTCAATTTGAAGTGAATGTGACTTGTGTGACTGACTTGGCTCCCTGGTAGTGTGGCAGTGTGGATATGGCTGATCAATGTGACTTGTGTGCCTGATCAATGTGACTTGTGTACCTGATCTATGTGACTTGTGTGCCTGATCTATGTGACTTTGATCAATGTGACTTTGCGCACGTATTTTTCTCATGTCACCCTATGTCGTCCTCGGCAGCACTCTTGGGACTTGTCTTGTCTGCCATATCGGCTGTACTTGTCGTGGTGCTTGCAGTCCTCATCATAAAGGAACCTCAATGGTTTCATTTGAATTTTGGCAGCAGCAGCTCGTCATCCGATCCTGGCCCCGGACCAATTCCTCCCAACCCGAGCGGCGGTCCCAATCCTCCCGTCCAACCTCCCCAGAATTCCTTACGTTCGTTGACAGTCGCACAGCTGGGCATCAAGGGCAGCAAAATCCCTCCGCTTGTGACATGGCAAGGGTTGCAAGCATGGGGGGCGACATATCAAGCCAACCAAATCCACAGCGGCGGCGTCAATCTCAATTTCTCCATGACGCCACCGGGAGTGTTTCCATGCACCGAGGCGACCGTCTCATTCAAGCTCTGGTTTGCAGACACGTTTGATTGGACTGCGACGCCTACGCACAGTGTCGGGGGCAAGCTGGGAGGCTTCTTGATGGGATATGGAGCCTCATCAGGCGACCACTTCTCGACCACCGGGGCGTCCCTGCGTCTCACCTTCAAAGCAAATGGCGAGGCAGTTCCATATTTGTACCCAGTCCTCAAGCAAGCCAGTAGCGGCAATGGGAGCTTGCCATGGACAGTTCTCGATCAATCTCCCGAAGTTCAAGCGAACAGCGAAGTCGCCGATGGAATACATATTTTCAAGCAAAACTCCACCATGTTTTACAAAAAAGGTCAATGGAATCCAGTCACGATACACATCAAACTCAATGATCCAGGCGCATACAATGGTCTCTTGTCTGTGACTGTCAATGGCGCATCCCAAGCCATAAACAGCGTGAGGTATCGTTACAGTGCGAGCACTCTCATAAACACCTTTGATCTCAGCACCTTTTTCGGAGGACCCGACAAGAGATTCGCACCGCCCGTGACCACACAAGTGTACTTTGCCGACTACCAATTTGCGTCAAATAAGCAGCCCGCTCAGCCGCTCAGTTATTAACGGAAGTTATTAACGGAATGGACATGTTACATAATACATCTTGGGGTGACCCAAATCGACCAACAACGTATCAGCCACATATCGAGTATACTGCCAAACCGGAAGTCAGGTCAGTGTCCTCAGACCAGGCGACCAAGCTGGCCAACATCTTGACCGCTAGGTCAAAAGGACATTATAGGTGCAATTAATTGCATTTAGACCCATGTGCACATATCATTGTCCCCAAATGTCCTCTCCCGACATTTGCTGAAC
>Ga0208869_1000160_pt1 | contig 16364 bp, 14 predicted proteins | sample CryBogCBE27Jun08_FD_185506 | JGI IMG/M metagenome (GOLD analysis project Ga0208869, IMG submission 185506) | Freshwater microbial communities from Crystal Bog, Wisconsin, USA - CBE27Jun08 (SPAdes) | ecosystem: Environmental > Aquatic > Freshwater > Lake | place: Crystal Bog, Wisconsin, USA... | reverse complement strand
CATCATCGCATTTTCGAACGACGATGCCCGCCCCCTCTTGATTATTGTTCGAAAGGATGTGCATCTCAAGCATTCCATCATTCCGAATCCATGTGCAGCCACCCATTTGTGAAACAACCTCCAGCTTAGATTGGTGCTTGGTCCAAGCATGTCCTTTTCCCAGAAGGTCACGAATATTTTTCAGAAAAGACTCATCTAGATGTCGAGGTCGATCAATCATGATTTGACTGATTGCGCCTTTTTCTAGGAAAACAGAAGTTGGGAAATGATCATTTTCTGTGACCCGATAAACCTCTTTACCGTCAGGGTCAGAAACTGGTCCTTCGAGGCCAGGAAACAGGCTCTTTAGATCCGCTACATGGATACCAAAGAGGCTTTTTGCTCCATCTTTGTCGTCAATGACAGCCGAAGCAGAAGGACTTTTATCATTGACCGACGAATCCCCTGGCAATTTCACTTTGGACAGATCGCGAGCTTCAACTTCCTTCACGCCAAAAATTGCCGTCTTTATCAAAACGCGCCCCTGATGATCTTCATAATTAAACGCGTAATAGGTTTGTGGTGATGCTTGGTATCGTTTACCAAAAAAACTTTCACCCGACGAGATTGCAGCTTGTAGTTGTATCTTACTCCAGAGGGCCAACCCTGAATCGACCGCGTTAGTAATTTCAATGTGTCGCCTCACTTGACTCTCGATATTTTGTTTTGGAGATTTGAGATTTATAAAAGACAACAAATCAACTGCAATTAGATCATCTCGTGGACCACAAAGATACACAGTCGGGTTAAATGGCAAACTCAAAAGTCTTTCTTCTTGGTCGCGAGCACGTCGCACCCAGTAATAATAGGTATTGGATGTGTATAGCTGTTCCAAGACGTTTGAGGCAGTTAATCCAAGACCTGCACTAATCTTGTTGCCAACTACTGAATGCTTGACGTTGGAGTCTTTTGGTTCATCCTCATTTAGATCATAGTAAATGCTAACTAATTGTCGAAGTAGTTCACGCAATTTTGTATTTGCAGAAACTCGCAAAATCAAAGGTGCATTTCTTGAAGCGTATTTATTACCGGCGATGACCCATCTTTCATAAGATGCATCTATGACACGAACTCCAACATCGATTGTGTTGCCGTTTTTTTCTGTTGTCTCAAACACTCTGTAAGGGTCCATTTTTGGCATGTAGCATCGAAACAGGTGGTTTTTCTTTTCTCCATCAGAACCAAGATGAAAATAGCATGTGCCATCTGGATGAACAGAGACTCGTATCTCAGGGTAAGTATTCTTGAGGATTAGGACTATCGCATTAAGAATCTTACTTGCTTCCATTTCCCTTAAGTTTGCGGGGGTTCCAAGAACTCCTCGGTTAAATGTAACAATAAAACTGCTTTCTGAAGGCACTCCATTACCTCTGTCCAGCTCTTCTTCTTTCGTATAAGTTAATGTGCTCGATTCCTTTTGTTTCAGTAGCACAAATAAAATCAACACTACCAATACGGCTCCAACTACAAACAACTTTGATAGTCTAGGATTTGAGTTATTAACGCAATCAGTCGAAAAGCTTTTAACGGCAGCAGAAAGGATCTCCAGTTCACTAATACGCTTTTCAACTGCCCGAACAACCCGTAATTCTTGTTCAGGCATTATAGAGTCCTCTTTTAACTCTGCTGCCGCCTTGCCAAGCTCAACGAAGAGCCCGCTAAATTGTAACGACAAAGCTTCACCTGTAAGTTTTCCTGCCTGATTCTTCGCAAGGACTCGTACTTTATCCAGAGCCTTTGCTCCATCCTCAGAATACACGCTCTTTCGGCATCCCTCGACTCTAGACTCAAGTGTCGAGATCTCCTGAAATCGGCCTGAAAATATTTCTTTGCACGTTTTTAACTCAAAGCATTTACGGCCGAGAGCCTGGTGCGCCTTTCGCAGATCAATTCGTCTCAGCTTTTCAATTTGAGTCTTTAGCGAGATCAGGCGTGCCTTTCTTTTTGTCGCCTCCCATGCAGAATTGCCGAGAACCGCCATCTTTGAACCGATAGATGGGCCAGGCTTCTCCGCCTCAAGCGTTGGGCTTTCCGCTGTTTGCATTTCCGGTTTGTCCACTGCTGCAGTTTCCTGGGTAGGCAGAGACGCAATTGAGAATGAAGCCTCAACGCCCCCAAAGCAGATTGTATCGCCGGCGTTAAGCTGGGTCTTAGTGATTGGCTGCCCGTTTAACCTGGTTCCGTTTGTCGAACCCAGGTCTCGGATGAAATATTGGCCCTCGGCAGCAATAATCTCCGCGTGATGACCTGATACGGACTCATCAACAAGCACGATGTGGTTGTCATCGTTTCGTCCAATGGAGACGGATTTCCGGTTCAGTTCATGAATCTGGTCGCCTACTTGTAACGTTACGACTTTCGTCTGAGTCTCTAGCCTACTTTGCTTTGCCTCACAATTTGGACAGCGACTAGAACCCTCAGGAATGGTGGCGTTGCAATTTGTGCAGTTCATGGCGACAAGATTCAAAACTCGCCACCAAGAAGGCGGATCCGATTGAATCCGCCGAGGTGGCCGGTGAGTTGATAAGCAGCCATAGGACAGCCGCGACGGCCTTTAAGCCGAAGCTCTGGACATACGCCGTCGCCTCCCGGCCATTGTCATGGTCGTGAAGCGACGTGTTTGCGGCACACGTCGGCCGCCTATAGCGAGGTTATCAAGCCCCGGTTCAGGTCTCCCCGAACTGCTCAAAGGCTAGAGGGACGATTCGATCAGTAAAGGGAAATGATTCCGTCCCGTTTTTTTGTAAAACGCATTCATTATCAAGACTGTACGCCGGATTCAGCTCAGACGCCGGAGCCATAAGGACCCCAGCGCCACAGAAAACCAGTGAACTTTTGACGCGAGAAAACGAGCGAAGCATATCCTCAATTTCTGGTAATCATTGTAGCAGACCACACGCATCCTTGTCGATCCTGAAACGAAAGACCAGAAAAAGGAATCTGATTGTGTTAACGGAGGTGCTGCAGGTGCAGCAACGGTTAAGAATAACCGTTGCAGCTGCACCTTGCACCTCACACCGGGGAAATGAGTGCAAAGGCTGCAATTGCACTTGTTGCACCTCTGCACCTGGATGGAATGTGAGGTGTCCATGAGCATCCCTATCCAGCTCAAACTGTTCCACATCGAGAATCCTCTTTCGATGCGGTTGGGGTCTGATTTCTTTCGTGCACTGCCGTCTGTGCCTGGGGTCTATTTCTTTCACGGCAAGGATGATGAGCTGCTTTACATCGGCCAGTCGTTGGACCTGAAAGCGCGCATTGGCAGCTATCGGCATGTCACCCCGGAGAAAAACCCCAAGCGTACATTGAAACTGGTGCATCGCATTGTCAGGATCGAGTGGAAGGTGCAGCCTGACGTCATTTTCCATTCATGCCTGGCATCATTTCTCCGAAGAGTTAAGCGTAATGATGCGGCGAAGTGTCAATTTCCAAATAGTCTCGGTCGTTCGCGCACTTCTATAGTGTCGGAGTTCCGTCTTTTCACGTCGTAAATTCGTGTCTGCTGAAATGGATAGGGTGTCGCTGCAGGCAAATTAAAGTTAATTGGTGTTACGGGCGCGCTAGGTGGCATCATGATCATTGGAGGCAAGTGGTTCGGCAAGGATCCATGAGACTTGCTCACGGAATTTGTCAAAAAATCACCGACCTTACCATAACCACTGACATGACCTTTATCGAGGTTGACGTAGTACCTCCCCCCTCCAATCCGTCCGTCGACAGGACTGTCATCCCATTTTCCATAAACCAGCTTTTCTGACTGTCCGTTTGCCGATATAGAATCGGGTCGTCCTAACCTCGTTATGACTTCGGCCTTTGCCATCCCCACGTTTATACGCGAAAAGTCTGGAGCGGGACCAGCACAACTCGTTAGAAACAAAGATACGAGCACCAGGACATAGCAATGGATTTTCATATGACAATAGACGATATGTCAGACTCATTATGCACGTCAAGGAATATGCAGCCAAAGCTCAAAAGCTTCGTGATTGTGCTGGATTGAAGACATCCGCAATTCCAGCATGATGTTTGAACCGCCGACGCTCAAACTCCTTTACCGACATGCCGAATCAAAGACAACCCGGAACCAAGCTTGCCGGAGCCTACATCAGTGCCGAGAAAGACAAGGCGCTCGCAGAACTCGCGGCGCTGAAAGGCTACGCCAACAAGGCCGAATTCATCCGCGTTCTTTTTGATGACGCGCTTGCCGAGAATGCGCCAGCGCTCAAGAAGGCAAAACCCAAAAGGTGATCCTCAATCGGTAAGGCCTCTCCTCTTCAATATGAGTCCTGCCTTCTCCATAAACGTGGATTTTTCACCTCCCTCGTTTCACTTTCTGTTCCATTCACAAGGTGCCTGGCATGACGGATACTTTTGAGGGACTGGGTCGAGTTGGCCCTGGATGTGGCGCGGAGAGGTGGCTAATTTTTAATGGTTAAATTCCTGATGGCGCTTCCCAGTTGTGTCCTGGCGCATATTCTCGCCGCTTAGCCTCATGCCATGCCTTTCGATTGGCCCATTCAGCTTGATTTGAGGTGTTCAAGCGGATCTGCTCATTGCACCGGTGCCATGCACAATTATGAGCATTGGCTTTATCTCTAGCCGACGCAGGCATTGTACACCCTTTAGGTGGGCGTGTTTCAGCAGCCATCCAAAAACAACGATATGCCTCTTCTTGCCACTCAGGCACCTTCAGAGCTAGGTCTCCGGCGGTCATATATAATTGAGTTAAGTCCTTCAAAAAGAAGTCAATTTCACTTTTGGTCGCCAAATCGAGATATTCAATGGTTAGGTCGATCAATGTTTTTGCAAATTTTTCCTCATTTATGCCTGAAGCTATCCTTTTAAACTTGCTAAGAATGCGGGGAAGTTCGGATTCTTCGCAAGCCACACAACATTTTGCCAAGTCTGACAAATAGGTCCTACCATCATTCACCGCATCTAGTTCCCTGCCAGCAGATCTAAGAACGTTGAAATTCGCAATTACCTTATTCACCTCATCTGTGTCGGCTTGGAGTCCTTGTAGCATTTCTTTGGCAAATTTCTTGCCATCAAAAACATTGTCCATTTTTGATTTAAAAATATCGAATAAACTCATGATCGCACGGTATTAAGTTTAAAAAAACGGGGTAAAAGCGAACGGGGACGTTTGACCTGATTGAGACGTTCGAGAAGTTCTGAATATTTGGCAGGATTCATGGGAGTATAATAGGGTTTACCGGCATCTACAGAGTTCACCAAAAATCGTCAACCTGGCCAGTTAGGTGGTGGAGTGCGTTGCGTACCGTAAATTGAATCGTCCAGATGTCATAACTTATCGGTGCAGAAATAGACTTCGGTCAAGTTTTTGGCTTCATTCGTTTCCACCAATCCCGAAGAGTTGGCCATGCTTTCACAGGAATTGTGAACGCAAATCGTTCGCGCTTTTTTGTTTCAAAGATAACATGCTCGTCAGAGCCGGAGGTCCAAGGATTCCTAAGCGTAAAATCATGAAACTCAATGGAAGGGTCGAAAGTGATTTCTAATCCACTCTTGAGATTTACAAAGGAGAGTGTGGAGTCTTTCACAGTAAGCCGGTACTTATCACCAAAGAAAAAACCGCCCATCTTCACGGTGAACTCGTGGTTCGTAACGTCCAGCAACTCCGGCGGAAGACTTTTGGTTTCTCTGCTTGTAGTTGCTGAGGGTAACGGCGGTGTTGGTGAGACGAGCTTTTTTGGCAGCGGAGGTGGGGTTGACTTTGCGGCAGGATTTGTCGGTAATGATTTTATTGGGCCATTTACACTCTGTTTTGTTTTGGCTTTGTCATGGGTTGCCGCGCTCTCTGGAGGAGCTTCAGGCATTAGTATTTTGCGTTTCTCGGGCATAATTCGTTAAACCCTCTAGTCACCAATTTGTCTGGAAAGAACTGCTGCCCGTTCTATCGCTTGCTTCTTCTGCCTATCCGTGAAGAAACTATCGTATTTTTTAAGATTGTTTCGCGCAGATGTGTTACCTGAACGCGCAGCTATATGCCACCATGCACATGCCTCAATATTGTCTCTCTCAACTCCATTGCCCATACCATAACTGACACCAAGGTTACTTTGCGCACGGCTGCTTCCTCTTTTAGCTGCGATAAGGTTCCACCGAAAAGCTTCTGCATAATCTTTCTTTGTGCCTTCGCCAGTTGAATACATATGACCAACTTGACTTTGAGCTTGTAAGTCGCCTTCCTCTGCCAGCTTTAACCAATCCTCAAATCCAGGCTTTTTAGGCTCAGTCTTTGGAGTTATAAACTTTGGCGTGGCACTTTTTGGAGGTGCGGATTTCGCAGGAAGATGTGGTGTGAAATCAGATTTTATATCTGCCAAGAATGTTGCATTACTCCTTGAGTCTGGGGCGGTGCTTGGGTTAGCGATTTCTGTCGTGCTGGCAACCGACGCTTTTCCTAATGCTCCTCCGATTCCATGATCACCTGGTGAGTCAGTGGTACTGACATTAGAAGCAGCCGTCACATTCGCAGGATCTGTCAATTTGAGATTGATAGTCAAAAAGCAAACAAAACCAAAGACGATAAGACATGCTAAAATTAGCACGATTCCCTTATCGGAGTCGGAGGGAGCATTGACTGGCGTGGTAGGCGTAATTACAGCGGCAGCGCCCACAACATTAGTTGGGTGTGATTTTACATCTTCAGACTGATGCCTGTCCTCCATAATTGCCCCATTGGAACAAGGCCGATCGGTTTGATTATTTGCTCCGGGAGCCCACTGCGATAAGATCGGCGGTGTATTGGTACACGGTTGCACCGCTCGATTATTGGCCGCAGCTAATTCCTTATTTTCTTTCAGTAAAGGTTTAGCCTCCAACATTGCAGGCGGTGCTTCAGGCAGAACAATTTTGCTTTTACCAACCATGACCTATTTTGATGTTTGTGTGATTTGGATGCGACCATCAACGACTGCGAACATCAATTCCCCGCTAGCAGGTTTTGCATCTGCTAAGAGCATTCGTGAGAGCGGCCTAGAAATCACTTCTTCGACAGCGCGTTCAAGATGCCGAGCGCCATATTCTTCACTATACCCTTGATCGATTAGCATAGATTCAACTTCAGGTGAAATCGCGATTACGAGACTCCTTTCCTGGAGACGTAGGTTGAGACGGCTAATGCTCAGGGTGAGAATTTGTCGCACTTCATCAAAGCCAAGACGTTGAAAAACCACCATTGCGGTTAAGCGGTTGATGAATTCAGGACGGAAAAGTTTTCTGGCCTCGGTAAGGATAGTTTGGCTGAGTTCCTTGTATGGAACTGCCTCTTTACCCTCCTTTTGGAATCCGATTGCAGCCGTTTTGCTCACCGCTCCAACGTTCGAGGTGAGAATGATTATCGTCTCACGAAAATCACAGCGAACGCCATGGGAATCAGTAATGAAGCCATTGTCAAAAACCTGGAGGAAAATGTCCAGAATCTTCGGGTGCGCCTTCTCCACTTCATCCAGCAAAACCACGCTGTAGGGCTGGCTTCGAACTTGTTCCGTGAGCTGTCCGCCTTGGTCATGGCCGATGAATCCCGGCGGTGCTCCAATCAATTTGGACACGCTGTGCGCTTCCATAAACTCAGACATGTCGATCCGAATGAGCGGTTTCTCATTTCCAAACAAACACTCAGCAAGTGCCTTGGCGAGTTCGGTCTTGCCCGTGCCACTAGGGCCAGCAAACAAGAACACTCCGATGGGTCTTCCACCTTGCTTGAGGCCAGACCGCGCCAGGCGAATTGCTTCACTAACTTCTTGAATAGCTCGACTTTGCCCCTTCACCCGTTTTTCGAGATCTGATTCCAATCGTAGCAGTCGTGCCGAGTCATCTTGAGTCAGTTCACCCACCGGCACCTTGCAGCGGTGAGCCACAGCCGCAGCCACATCCTTTCGCGTAATCGACAGCCCGTTCCTAAACTGTGCTCTAAAATCACCCGAAAGCGTCCGCAGCCTGGCTTGGGCGCAGGCCTGGTCTAAGACATCAATTGCTTTGTCTGGCAGCCGATGGGCTGGGAGGTAGCGGATGGTCAAATCAACTGCCGCATTCATTGCCCCATCTTCAATGTTAACCCCGTGATGGGCTTCGATATTGGATCGTAGTCCTTGGAGTATGGCGATGGTTTCAGTGCGATCTGGTTCCAAGATTTCAATCACTTCAAACCGGCGTGCTAGAGCTGGGTCCACTTCAATATGCTTGCGATATTCGTGTGTTGTTGTCGCTCCGATGACGCACACCTCGCCACGGGCCAGGGCTGGTTTCAGCAAATTGGCGGCGTCCATGGCCCCAGATCCCTGTCCAGCTCCAGCCATCAGGTGGATTTCGTCGATAAAAAGAATCAGTTCTGGATCACGCTTGGCCTCAGCAATCAAAACTTGCAACCGGGCCTCCATGTCACCTCTGAGATTGGTTCCGGCAACGAGGCTGCCCATCGAAATCTCGATGATGCGCTTGCCAGCAAACTCGGAAGGAACCTCCCCCTTGGCAATTCGTTGGGCCAGACCTTCGACGACCCCCGTCTTTCCCACTCCAGCTTCACCGATGAGAATGGCGTTGTTTTTCCGACTGCGCAGGAGAGTCTGGATCAGTGAGCGCATCTCCTCCTTTCTACCGATTACCGGTGACAGTTGCCCCTGCCGGGCTAGCGCAGTTAGGTCGCGCCCCAGTCTATCAACCAGACTATTCGCAGGCTTTCGCTTGTTCGCCTGTTTGTCCGGCTGGTGATGGGGTTGTGGAGGCTTTGCGTCGACGGGGCCTGCCTGTTCCACCGCAAACCCTTGGAGCGCAGATCGCACCGCTTCGGAGAAATCTCTTGCCGCAATACCCGCTTGATCCAAAATGCTCAGCAGCCAGGGACCCGAAACCGTCACAATGCCAGCAAGCAGGTGAAGTGGCCCGATCATTCCGCACGTTGTTTGTGCCGCAACGTGATCGGCTTCGGCAAAGACCTCCCGCGAAAGCCCACTCCGCCTGAGATGTGTGTCCACCTTCTCTGAATTGGAACCACGAGGGAGAGCCCTTCGCAACCGACGCCTAATAAGAGTCGTTTCCAAACCCGCCGTTGCTAGACAAGAAGCCAATTTTAAGACTGAATTAACTTCTTGTTGGATACGGTCATCGGAGAGCGTCGAGTTCTCGGCCAAGATGGCAGCCACATCCAACTCCACCAGTTTGAGCAGTGCCAAAAAATAATGTTCGGGTTCCAACTCGGCACAGTGGAGGTTAGCCGCTTCGAGCTCTGCCAGCCGCCAAGCAATCAACAGGGCGTCGGAATGGCGTAGCGGTGCGGAACTCATGGCAATCGATCACTTTGATTGAGCAGACAGGAGATTCAGATGAATTCCGACACAGAGCAGCAACGTTGAGATCAATAAGACCAACGTGATTTTCCAGGTCAATAAACGGCGTCGAAAGACCTGCTTGGTGTAGTCATCGAGGACTTTGATGCAATTCTCAAATTCAACTTGGCGGCCACCCAATTTCAAAGCTTCCACCCAAAGCTTTCTCGCGAGATCAAAACGATGCTGCTGAACGTGGACCCGAGCCAGGAGGTCCAGCCCGTCCTCTGATTGTGGCATCCTGCCTCCGGGACACAACAGCGCCTCAGCTTCCAGCAGGCGATTGCTTGAAGCCATCTCCATAGCACGTGCGAGTCGCAGACGGTCCTCAAAACGCTCTACGATGCGGTTGACCTCGGTTTGGGACTGGGCTGGTAAACTAGACATGGTCGAAATCAGAGAATGGTTGACCCAATTTCGCTTTTTGCTTTCTCGGCTTCATCTTTGGGAAGAAGATTCCAAAGCTTCCTCACAACATCGGTAAGACCTTCCACGTTGTTTAGCTGGAGATAGCTCCTGCCTCTTTCGAACAAACGTTCTGCTGCATCTGAATCCCTGAATTTGTGCTTCGTACCTTCCATACGTTGAAACTGCCCCACCCAGTAAGCGGGGATTGAAAATAGAATTTGAAAATAAATGGAATGGCCCTCATCAATTTTTTTCGCTAGCCGATCTGTCTGTTTCTTCGCGAGGATTGATTCCACCGCATCAGACCAGTCCTCTGCTTTCTCTTTCTGAGCGCTGTTCCCATGTCTTGAGGCCAGTTCTTGAAGCTCTCCCTGAAGCTCCTTGGCTTCCGCGATAAGCGTGGGCCACTTCAACTTCTCCTCTGCAGCATCAAGTTGAAGCTGCAGATCCAGAAGCCTCTTTTGCGCCTTCTCCGCCGCTGCAGGATCACCTTTGGCTGCGCGCACGGCCTCAACAAGTTCCCGATCAGATTCCAGTTTCTCTAACTCATCGACGACGGACGCATCTCCAGCTTGTTCGGCTTTTTGCTTAAGCACCTCTAGCCTCGTCTTCTCTTCTCTTAGCGTTGCAGCAATCAAAGTTGCATCAGCCCCTTGCTTTTCGATCTTCAGATCCGCTTTGAACTCTTCGTCCAAGAGCGGGAAATAGGCTTCCAGTTTAATCGTTCGCGATTCCGTGACTTTCAGTGTGACTTCGACCTCTGCCCCTACCGGGAGGTCACGACGCACCATTGAGGAATCAATCTCAAGTGCTCCCACTTCCCGATTTCGCTTCCCAAGTTCATTCTCACCTTCAAAAACTGGGATGCGAACTGGCTCGCCTGGTTGTCCTGTTTTTAAAGCAATAGTGGTCTTGTATGTTTTTCCTCCTCGTTTCTTCTGCGGAAGACCAGAACCAGCCTTGAAAAAGAACTCAACTGTTCCATCCGCAAGACCTAAGCTGATAGATTTGAGCAAGGGTTGCTCTTCGATCACAGCTCCAACGGTATAGATTACATGGTCAGGCACGGCTTTTTGTATTGTGCCATGGCGATCTGCAATTTCGATGTGAAATGTGTTTCGCGATCCCTTCTCAGCCAGCAAATTTGCCATAAAGGCACCCTCTGCATTAAGCGGAATTTGTCCGCTGCGCCACTTGGTATCACGATTGACAAACTCAAGAGTGTATCCAGCTGTAGGTTCTCCACTTGGATTCATTACTTTGCCGGCGATCAAGGGATCAAATTCGTGTCCCACCGGCTTGTAACTATCTGAAATATTCACCTGAAATTCTCCTGCCGCCGCTTTCTTCTGTAGTTTAGAGTCCAATTTTTGAGTGCCTGCGAAAACAGCGGCTCCACGAGCTACCACAGTCAATGGATCTTGGCTGAAATCGACTGGAATGCCCAAGCCTGAACTGAGCATTTCTCGAAAGTAGGGCGCCTTGGTTGGCCCTCCTACCACAATCACTCTCTGCACGGCCTGTGTGCCAAGATTTTTCTCTTTGAGCACACGACAGCAAATTTCTACTGACCGCTTGATGATTGGCTCGGCAACAGCAATAATATCGTTACGACTTAGCACAATCTCATCGCATTCGATGATGTTTCCCGTGGCATCTTCAAAAGTAATCCCGCCGCTTAAAGTTGTTTTCTCTTTGATGGAAAGCTCGATCCGCGCCGTCTCAACTGCATGCTTGAGGCGCTTCATCTCTGTCCCCCAACGCTCTGATCCACGAGCAAAGCCCGGTAGATCGAAATTTTTGGCGAGCTGCGGTATGATAAGCTTTTCCAGTACGGACCAATCAATGTCGGAGCCACCAAGAAAATTATCACCACCATGATGCACCACATTGATCATCCCTTCATTCGCCTTGATCAAGGCAGCGTCAAAGGTTCCACCACCAAAGTCATAAACCAGCCAGTAAGCCTTTTCAGAGTCGATCTGGAATCCATAAGCCAGTGCGGCTGCTACTGGCTCAGTGAGAAGTGGACTTGCAGTGAAACCAGCCAATTCGGCAGCACGTCGAGTAGCATCACATTGGTGAAGCTCAAATGCTGCCGGCACCGTGATCACCGCTGACTGAATAACCTCTCCGGTTTTAGCCTCACCGGAAGCACGCATTTCTTTCAAGACTTCCGCAGACAATTCCTCTGGTTTTCTGCGCTGCCCACTTGATGCAAAATCATAAAGGTGAGGCGTCCCCATCTGTCGCTTAAACTCGACATAGGCATCCTTGTGATTGCGCTCACTTGCCAACGCATTCTTTGCTCTCGTTCCAACAAATGCCACCCCCTGTTTGTTGATAAAAACCGCAGATGGGGTTACATCTTGGTCGTCCGAATTTTTGATGATCTGAGGTTCAATGCCGTTCAGAACGGCGATGGCGCTGTTCGTAGTTCCAAGATCAATTCCAAAGTCAATGGTGCTTCTGCTCATGGCGTTCTTGGTAAGGTTTATTTCTTCGAGGCTGGAACCGCAATATCGATTTCACCGCGTTGCACCATGGTCTGGTTCCACATGATTGTGGGGCGGATAGTGCGTATAATTCGTTCTTTACTAATGGCTTCTTGAGGCTCTTCAGTGACAACCTGATCAGGCAAACCTGAATCAAAAGCTTCACCTGTGCGATCAATCACCTTGATGCCAATTCCTTGAATGCATTCACATATTGTGTCGAAGGCGTTGGAAAGTTTCCGTATATCTTGAGAGGAAAGGTTTGCTTTCGGCTCCGTTGTTTCAACATCAATCAAAGCGCCGCCGATTCGCCAACTTTGGTTAGCGATAACTATTAAAGCCTTCATGAGGCCTTGTTCATTGAGATCACTGGTTGAACCTTTTCCATTGGAATTCGAGGCTGCAACCGCCGTCTCAACCAGCTCATTTGCAAATTGACGTGGATCAGGAGTTGGAACCTGTGGTATCGAGAGTTGATCAGGAACTTTCATATGGATTTGGCGTTTGATTTTAATTGAAATTTCCGGCTTGAATAAGTTTTATAATCTCAACCAACTTTTCGATGATTACGGCATTCCATGTCTCTCTGCGATCTAATGAATAATGAATCTTTTCGGGAGATTCAGCAGTTACATGAACATGACCTTGATAATCATTGAAACCAAAGTTACGATAAGGAATTAAAAGCTGTTTTTTCCACCATAACGAACCTGTTTCACAGCTAACTCCAGTTTTTGTGAGAAGCATGGGGCCGACTTGAACAGTTTTTTTTCCTGAGGCGATGGATTCTGCAAGTCTCGTTACGAAATCTGGAAGAATCTGACGAAATATGGCTTCGAGAATCTCTGTGAAGTCAGCTTTGGCCTGTGTGTCACTGCGAAAAAAACGTTTACATTCGGTAAAAATGGCAACATCTCTTCCACTAACTCCAATGATATAGGAGCTGCTGGCAATCCCATTTGTGATCTGGGTGAAAATTCCAAACCGAAGCCCAGTAATATCTTGGGCAGCAATTTTGGTTTCGTTGTACCGCACAAAAGCTTGAGTTACCTCAAATTCATCGGATCGTATTTTGACCGTTCGGTCCCACTGTTTTTTCTTGTTGGAGATGTCCTCCAGTGTGTTCCGGTCATCCGACACACGCTTTTTGAGGTCCGGATCTGTGGCTAATTTTAATGCTAAATTGATGGCTGCCGTTGCCGTTGCCGAATCATTTCCTTCATTATGAGCAGTGACTGATATTTCACGTAATGCGATCGCAACAGTATTCAGAAGGTTATTGTAGGTCTCAGAGTTTGGTCCCAGAGTTGTCGCCCATGCCGGCAGTTGAGTCAGAATTGTGCGCTGAACCTGGTGCAGTTTTTGCGCTGGGCCGTAAGTGCTATTTTCAATCGTACGGAGTGAATTGAAGATGGGTTCCAGTTGCTCACTCGCGAGATTGCTCTCGCCTATCGCGATATTTCTCATCAAGCGTTCTCGAACATGCATGCCTGAGGCAAACTGAAGCGCTTGCTTTAATAATTTTACAAAAGTACGATTGTCTCCTGTGGCTTTCTGATGTGCGACCAGCAAATTTGCCACAGTCTCCGCAACACTGTCGAAAAGATCATTTCGTTGGTGTGCTTCATCGCCATGAAAGAGATCATAAATGCCCATCAGAGGTGTCGACGCGATCATGAGGTCAGAGGCGAGTTGCGTGCCTTGGTCGGGTTTTCTTTCCGACTGCATTTGGGCTGACTTTAGTTGTTGATCGACTCGTTTCCGTATGGGTGCCAACACCAGTTCTGCTGTGCTTTCGACGTCATCTTGACCTTGGTTGGTCTGCCGCATGAAGTCCACGTGGAATTTTGCCCAATCCATTCTGCCCTGCTCTGCAAACTTTAGCGCAGCCTCAGCATTGACCCGGTCCAATGCCTGGGGGAGCAGACGACGCATCCGGCGTACAAATCCCGTAGTCAGCGCCTCATCTTCGAGAGAGCGCACTCGTTCTGTAAGCACTTCCCAGAGTTCGTCCGCATCCACCAACGCTTCCCAGCGCTCGAAGGAATCTCGCCAGTAGCCCATGATTTTCTCATCGCGTCCAGCGTCAAGTTCATATGCCACATGGTGATTGGTCCAATCGACCGCGAACATGTGAAACATGATGGCAAGGTTGTGTTGAGCCGCGAAAGAACCCTCGCTTTCTCGTTCCCCCCAAACTTCGATGGCTTTCTGTGCGTCTCCGGCGAGCAGAGCTTGGATGGAAATGTCATCCTTGCTGGAGCCAAACTTTTCGGGCCAATACCAAAAGAATTCATCCACCATTCGATGCTCAGGTTCCTTCATCCGAGCCAGGGCCTCACGGATCTGCTCAGTAGTTGGTGGTGGGGCCAAGGGGAAAGCAGCTTTTGCACCGGCCGCAGTTCCTGCCATGCCATCCTCCAGCATCATCTGCAATTTTTGCGCCTGCTTAGCCACCTCTTTGGGTGTGGCATCGACTGGCAAACCGGTAATTCGGAAAATGTTCTTCTGGTACAGTTCGAGCGTGCAAGCCTCCAAAAGGGGGGCGCATTCGTATGATCCTGTGGACTGGCTCATAAAAGTTTTGGATTACATGGAAATGCCGCAACGCCAGAGACGCACTTGCGGAGCGTATTTGTGACGAAGATCCGGCCACTTGTTAAAGGCTTCCTCCATCACATCCGCCGCATCTGAGAGACGCCCCTGCTTCTTGAGATCAATGGCCTGACGAGCCATCTGCTCTGCCATCTGCTGGTTCGGCGATGAGTGTCCGGTTCCCAGTGCTGCTTTGGACACATCTGCGGTAAGTTGTTTGGAAGAAGTCACATCGTGACCAGGCTTCCAGCGTTCCAACGCATCAAGCATCTCCATGGCATTTTGAAATCGGTTCGCCGCCCTGAAGTCCAATGACCGGGTGATGATGTCATCCAAGGCTATATTCACGTCGGCATTTAATTCCGATGCAGGTCGAATCTCTTCTTTGAACAGGTCTTTACTGCCCCAGCCCAGATCAGTTGGAAATTTGTAGGGCAACTGATCCGTGAGCAACAGGTAGAGGGTGGTGCCGATGGCCCAGACATCAGCAGCGCAGGAGTCGCCTTTGCTTTCTGTGAACGCCTCTGGCGGTTTGAAACTGATGGTTCCTGCGGCAGTGGCGAGCAACGTCAAGGGATTGACACGTTTGGCCAAGCCGAAGTCACTGACACGCGCGCGGAGGCCTTCCGCCTCATAACCAACCAAAATGTTCTGTGGTTTAATATCGCGATGCACGATGGGTGGATGCTCCCTGTGCGCCACTGAGAGACCGCGGCAGACCTGCTTGATAATATCGACCGTCGTCGCCAACGGCACGAACTCCGTGCCATGTGACTGCCAAAATTTGTCCAAGCTGCCTCCTGGCACATTCTCCATCGTAAAGTAGCCGTAAAGCCCCTTGTCGGTATCGACGGTGTTGGCATCGAACACCCGAACGATATTTGGGTGGCCAATTTTCGACAACATGATGGCTTCCCCGAGCATGTCCTCGATATCGGACAAGGTCATGCCAGTCGCCTTGAACACTTTCATTGCCTGCCGTCCCAGGAAACGGTGCCGCACGCGAAACACCTCAGCAAATGCGCCTTCTCCTAGAAATCTTTCGACCTCGTAGGTGTCGCGTATGTTTTGTCCTTCGGATAGAATTGCCATGAGCTGTTAGTAGATGGGGGTGCCGACCCTTGCCAATTCTGCGTTGAATGCATCCACACCACGGTTATAAGAATCCGTTGCTGTTTGAAGGCGCTCGCTCATTGCATTGAAATGATTCACCTTTTGATTGAATGAATCGACTGAATATTGGCTGGTTCGGTCTAAGTAGCGACGTGAACTATCAATATCAGTAGCAAGAGCACTGACCTCACTCTCAGCTCGATCCAGACCAACCTTTTGGTTCTGAAGTGCCGTTTTCTTTGCAAGCAGCGAGTAGTAGGCTGAATTTGGTACGCGGAACATTCGTCCCGAAGCGTCGCGGTAAACTTGGGTTGATTCTTCTGATGCGGATTTCGGCGTCGTGGCCGGCGGGGACCTCTGGTAT
>Ga0208869_1000154_pt1 | contig 17003 bp, 27 predicted proteins | sample CryBogCBE27Jun08_FD_185506 | JGI IMG/M metagenome (GOLD analysis project Ga0208869, IMG submission 185506) | Freshwater microbial communities from Crystal Bog, Wisconsin, USA - CBE27Jun08 (SPAdes) | ecosystem: Environmental > Aquatic > Freshwater > Lake | place: Crystal Bog, Wisconsin, USA... | reverse complement strand
GGGTCTTAATTTTACTCTTTTCCACGCCCTCACGCTTTGCGCTCATAAATTACTGCTTTCGTGACATTGACACTCGCACTCTGCCGTTCCTTGATCTGTTGATTTCTGGCAGACATGGTGGGTATTGAACTTACACATAAGCGAAAGCCTCATTCTTTTTCCATCACTTCCCAATCGCCTCGTAGATCATCTCTTGAGTTATCCCGTACTTTGCAAAGTCTTTGATGACCTTATCTTTCATCTCTGACTTTCGGTTATCCATAACCGCCTCTCTTTCATCTGTCGTCATCCCACCCCAGACCCCATAGTCCTCGTTGCGTGAGGCATACCCTAAGCATTGCTTCCAGATAGGGCAAGGGGCGCAGGTGAATCTAAAGACTTCAACATCGATCAGCTTGAGAACTCCGCGCTCCTCGATTTTGTAAAAGAAGTCTGTGGGCAGGTTTTTACACGCTGCCCTAGACCAATCAATTTCCAGATAATCAGGTTTTGCGTAACTGTCGTTGAGATCGTCTAACTGATCGCGGTCATAGAGTCCATCCTCATACTGAGTGATTTCATACCTAACCGCCCATCGATGGATAGTCCTTTGCGATACCCGATAGCGAAGCGCGGCATCTGTTATCGAGATTTTGAAGGACATCCAAACTCTCCTGTCGCATCGTAGTAATTGCAGAATGAGGCGCAGAATCGGACATCCTTTTCAGGTTCAGGGATTTCCCCGTCACCTACCATCTGCCTTACCTCTTGAAGCCACGCTAGACCTTCAAGAGCCATTTCGCGGTTATACGGCTCGGTGTGTTCTCTGACATCTTGCGAACTGCCATCTCTGGCGATAGCTACGAGAGTGACATTCTCTACTGGTAGCCCGTTCTCCTCGATGAGATAGCCATAGACCTGAACCTGCATCCGTTGTTGAGCCGATGGGAAATAGCGCAAAGATTTTACCTTTGTTGTTTTCCAGTCCACCACCTGCTTGCGGTCTTTGATGTAAAGATCAACATGACCCCGAAGCCCGTCAATAGAGAACTCCTGCTCAATCATGAAGTTGTCGCCAAACGGGTCTTCTCGCTTAATACTCTCAGCAATTCCGGCGTGGATAAATGTCCCCATAATGGCGGCTAGTGAATCAGTCTCATTGATCTTTGGTGCTTGCGTTAGGTGCATAAACACTCGACGCTTGCAGTCTCCAATCGAACTCGGTCCGACATCGACCTGCACCGATCTATCGCGCTGACCATCGTGCGCTGATAACGCACCGACCAGCATCTTCGCTATATCAGTCAATTAAAATTCCCGCCTTTCGCGCTCTTACTAATAAGTTTCTTGCGGATTCGTGAGTAATACCCAACGCTTCCGCTACTAACTTTGCTGGTGATTCAAACGGATGTTCTCTCATAAGATCAACGGCAAGTTGTAAACGCCATTGTCGAGGCGTTGCTTTATTAGGTTTTTTTGATGGAGTTATCAGTCTGAGCAAAACAGGAGTCCGAATTTTTCTTAAATCCGTACCATTAAGCGGTCTCCCGCTTTTTGTTTGCGTAGAAATCTTTGTTATTACTGCATTTGATTCTTCGAACTCCACATGAAGATCGCCTATTTCAACTGCGTGTTTCATACATCCATGCCAGTTCGAACTGATGTTCCGATTGAGCGTGCAATGTCCACCTGCACTCTAAGTCTTGCGACATTGGCGCGGTTTGCCTTGACGATTGCTTCACACTCAGCGACCTTCATGTGGCGTTCCTCATTGGCTAGTAATGCCAAATCCTCGCGCTCGCCTACTGTGCGATTTCTGCCACCGGCATCTGACTTACCTGCTAACTCGATACGAGATTTTGCCATTGCCACTTCATAAGTTGCTTTTGCGGCGTGGTAGAGCATCTCTGAATCTACTAGGTCATCGTGCGCCTCATCAATGAGTTTGCTGAGGTCTTTTAATCGAGCCTCAACCTGAACGGGTGTCACGATGCTCATTTGTATTCACCTATGGCAATCTGAGCGCAGGCATCTTGAACGAGCAGAGCTACATTCTCAATTCCTAACTTCACCAGTCGCTTGCGATCTTTGACGAGATCAAGGGCGCAAATCTGGTCATAGATTTCCAAGCGGATTTCAGCCTCTAGGCGAGCAGTCATCTTGGCTAATTGAACTGCTAGATATTCGTCAGACTCAGCACCGAGAATTAACTTGCCGTCAGTAATCTCCCAATGTTGTTTGGCTTTACAGAATAATTTCATAGGAGCATCCCTTCCTCTGCTGAACGCCAGACTATGCAAGCGTTTCCATTTGCATTTTGTCGAGTCGTTCCGGTGTCAATGATGAAGCCGTCTTTAACAAGTGAGCCTCGGATTGGTCGGACTGTATTACCGTCAAGGTGTAGGTAACGCTCCACTTCTTGATCTGTCGCACCTGCGATCCCTCGATTGATAAAGAACTCGTACACCTTACGGCGAAGTGTTCCAATTTGAGGTTCAATCTTTGCCCTCGCTTCTATTGATGTCTGCTTCATGACAGTTCCTGCACTCTCTTGTTAAGTGCATCTTTAAGAGTTGTCCCTGCCACCTTGATGTCCAAAAAATCCTTTTCCTTATTCCAAATGATGCGAAGGTTATCTACATCATTAGTTTCACCGATAAGTTTTAGGATTCCCTCTAAGCGTTCTAACTGCTCAGGGGTTAGAGTGCGAACAATGCTCAGAGGTTTGCGTGGCTCTTTTGCATAACGCTCAACCTTCTCCATCTCGTCACGGCTAGGGCGTTTATTGCCTGAGAAAATAAAGTTGGCGAGTGCGCGACCTATTGATGAGGATTCTGCGTTCTCTAGTGCGCTAGTGGTGTTCACCATTCCAACGCCGATGATCTCCTCAGCCATGCCCGTTGTGATTGGGCGATTGTCTTCTTGGTTTGTGTATAGCTCTGCGCGAACGATGAAACTTCTATCGTCACGATGAACTAGGAAAGTGTGGATTCTGCCGTTTGGGAATTGCGCCCAGAACTTCTTGAGTCTGGATTCAACTGTTTCATAATCGTCTAAGTTGAACTTAGCCATGAGTTGCCTTCCGTTTGGGGGTTCCTGCTGGAACCTGTTGGGCGATACCCTACGGCATAGATTACGGAAAGGGAAGTACCTCACCTCTCGGCGTTTCATGCTTAGATTAGGTCATGATCAGAGTCCAAATCAGCCTATGGAGCCTTGCCGTTGTGGTAGAGGCTGAGCTGAAGTACCCCGATCAGATTGACGATATTGTGGGCAGAGCCAGCACCCTATTTGTAACGGGCTTAATGGCAGCCAAGAACCAAGAAATAGATATTTCTCAGGTCAGTTTCTTAGATGATGAAGAGGATTAGCCCTTTTTCTGCTCTGCGTAAATAAATGGTGGGCCTGTATAGGGATCATGTTTTGCGGCTATTTCTAACGCTCGCTTGATTGACTTGCCCGACTCCAATGCGCCCAGAGCGAGTGAGCTACCCGAACCGATAGCGTATAGACCACCAGCATCAATAGAAACGGCGAAATCATCCCCAATGTCAAACACTTCGCCACATACTGCAATAAGGAACGCAAATCGAGTTTCCTCATCTTTATCTCCCTCTAACTTGAGATCGTTGTCTTTGAAGCATTGTTTGAGCGATGGGATTACTTTTGAGATTACAAAGTGGTAAATGTCTTTTTTATCATTAGCAGTTGGTACTGGTGGGTTCCAGATATGTTGAGCCACATCGCAGTAGCTAGACAACCCGCTTCCGGCAACGATGTATTGCCCGCGATGGCTAATTTTCGCCATGTGAATATGTGAGTATTTTCTAGTCGCAGTTACTTGAGCATCTGCGCCAAATCTCACTCCTTCGGCGGTTTGCACCGCAACGATGGTGGTCACTCTAGCCACAACCTATATTCAGAAGTAACCCGACCTTTATCAGGATCGACAAAGTGCAAACGCTGAGAAGGCTCACCATTAGAAGCGAGTAAATCTCTGGCGTAACGATTACCGGATTCAACCGCTGCGCTCATAAAGACCGACCCTTCACCATTAGCCATGTTCCAAGATTGGTGCTGATGGAAGTGACCGATGTATAAATCTCTGAAATCAAAACCTTTAGTGATTTGATCTACTTCATCAAAGAACTTGTAAGCCCCTGACTTCCATCTATCTGCAAACCTGACAATCGTTGAAGCAGTACCCCACCGGATTTCGTCACCATGAATAAGTAGGGCTTTGTAGTTGCCTATTGTTACGCGCTGAATATCCTCTTTGCTCATCTGCCAAGTCAGTCGCTTTTCATCTTTCAAAGCCTGCCCTGCAAACATATAGACCAACTTATCCCAGTTCACATCTTTGGGAAGTTCGCCAAGTTTTCCAATTCTTCCATGATTACCCGGCTCACAAACAACTGTTACCTTATCGAAATTGGCTAGGAGTGTGCGAACAATGTCAATCATTATCCGAGATGCTGCGACAAATTGCGCCATAACATCTGAGTCCACTTCATAAACCTGTGAGGGGAATATTGTCGTGTTTTCTACAATGTCCCCACCAAGCATGAGAACGCACTCTTTGACTGGGTGGTGAGTTCTTTGAATCTCGGTGATCTTAATTGTCTTATCTATGGATTGCTTAACAAGTCGCTCACACTCTTTTGTGTTATAGGTGAGAGTCTGCTTTCCTAGTTGCCAATCTGTCGAGTGAAGGAGAGCTACTTCGCCACGCTTGGTGCGAACATCTTTCTTCGGTGTTGGGACTGGTGGGATTGCGCCGAGAGATAGCGTCGCATCATGGGCAGCTTGAACAACTGCTGAAGTAAAATCATCACGGCTTTTCTTGATTTTGGCGAGTTGTCTTTGCGTGTTGGCGAGCGCATCGCGTAGGTCATCTATCGTTGATTCCTCATCTGCTCGTTTGATTGCTTTTTCAAGACTCATCGATGCCTACAATCTTTCGCCCGTGTTGGATATAGCCGGATAGGTCTAGCCAAGAATCCTCGTGTTGTGGGTTATTTGCGATTCTGATTGTTTTAAGCGCAATCATCATGAGATCAACCTCATGGGCAGGGATGTCATCTGTGTTAAGGATTGCTCCCCACATTCGCCCAATACGAGTAAAGGCCTCCTCTGGACTGCCATAAGTTTCTTGGCGGTCTTTCAAGATTTCGTTTAGTCCTCTGATGGACATAAGCATTTTCTGTTGCGGTGTTTGGTAAAGGTAGCCTCTGCGATTTGAAAGCCCTCTGATCTAAGAGCTGATACGAGAGTCGATGTTGGGACTCCTGTTTTAATGGCGTTGAGCAACACTTCGCGGTCTTTCTTATCAAGCATTTCTGTAATGATCGCTAGTGTGCATTTATGGGTTTTAGCGGTGAACTTTTCGATTGAGTCGGATAGTGCCATTGGTTGCCTCCCTTTCAGGGAGAAGCGTACCGAGAATAATTACGGGAAGCGATTTGACACGCACATAAGAAAACCCCCGTCTTTTATTGACGAGGGTTCTATTGCTGGTTTGATAGCACTCACGCCAGCGAGCGATGTTAAGTTTTTTTGAATCATTGGCGGTTGCCAACGGGATGATCTTATAGGCACATTGTTAAAAGTAGCAATAGGAAACCAATAAAAGTCCAGAGATAAATCATTCCTTTATCAACCCGCTGTTGATCTTGATGACCTGCTTGACATCTGCCCCTTCAGGCTTATACGGGTCTGAGGGTATGGCTATCGGCTTGGTCACTCCCCCATCGTCTATGTTGGCGAGGTATGGGGTAGCGATGTGAGAATCAGGGGTTACATTCGGGTTTGCCATAGACTCATGCGAAACTAGACCGCCGGTAATAAAGCCGACCAAGATGTACCCCAGGTGGGGCATATCGTGTTGAAAGCCGGTAGCCGCCCAAGTCGAGAACGCGCCAGTCATAGCGATCGTGAGTTGCTTGGCATCGAATATGTGAAACCTGAAGTGGTCTTTTAATTTCATAGTGTGCCTTTGAGTTGATCGTAAATAATCTGCGGAAGTGCGCCCGTAACTTTCAGCCCTAAATTAGCTTCGTATTTAACCAGCGCGGCTTGCGCGTAGGTGTTCATAATGCCCGTGTCGTATTGGTGGGGGAGTAATCCAGCCTTTGTAAGAGCCAACTCAACTGCCATGACTGCGGAGTTTTGCTGACCTAGATTGAAGGCGGTTTTAGAAACGGGAAAAGGTGGAGCTACGAATACAGTTTTAGCAGGGGTTGAAGCGGTTGGGGTAGTAGTCAGCATCCCGTTGTGCATGACCCCTGTGGCACCGGCGATGATTGTTCCCGTTCCACCCACTACCGCAGTCGCCTTCTTGCTCGTAGAGCCCTTAGAAACGGGTTTGAGGGGTACTGGGTACTTAGGTCTAACAATCGCGGCAATGAATAAGTACGGGCGATGAACGCGCCAGCACCCACTTTCGTGAACGGCATCATTGGGGTTGCCTGTATTGAAACCGATGGTGGTAATGCCGTCTGGAGAAGCGTTCTCGATAATCTCGACATGATCAACGGTGCCATCTGAGTTCCAGTCATAAAAGACAAGATCGCCAGGTTGCGCGGCGTATTTATTGACAACTAGCCCTTGCCGTTGAAACCAGGGCAACGCGGCAGGGTTATAGGCAAAACCTTTAGGAGTTTGCGCGGCTATGAGGTGAGAGAGTCCAACCTGAGCAAAGCACCAAGAAACTCCCATCGCGCAATAAGGTGCGTTTTTAATTCCGTACCAGTCGCCATAAGGGTTTTCATCTTGCGCCCCCGCGTGAAAGCCAAGTTGCGAGCGAGCTACATTAAGGACATCAAGCGCGGTGGACATCTGACCTCTTTCTTAACACAAAAGCCCCACCCCGTAGGGCAGGGCTTTAAGTCATGGGACGAAGCCCATAACGGCGTGTGCTTATGCTACTACTTAGCCTTCGGAGTTTCAGCCGCAACGATTTTATTCGCATCGGCAAGTACGGCATCAACGCCAGCCTGAACCAATGGAGCAGGTGTGCCTGTGTCTTTCGTGATTGTATTTACAAGGCTCTTTGGGTTAATACGAGCCAAAAGTGGAGCGAGCAAGCCGCCGACAAGTGCTTCAATAATGATTTGCTTAACGGTTGCGTGTGGGTCAATCTGATAGGCGGCATATCCAGCAGCGACTACACCGTAGCCGTAATGCTCAAGAAGTGCCTTTTCTTTTGCCGTAAGGTTGAGTTTGAACTTAGCCATTTGTTTCCTTCTTTCCGATGAGGTTGCGAACATATTTTTCTGCTTCAAAATCGCTAGCGGCTGCTACATGAACCCCACCTGAACCGCGATGATGGAACTCGCAAAGCCAAACTAGGTTCTCTGCCGATTCTACCCATTTTCCTACTTCGTCAGGGTTAGATACTCCTGGATAATCGACTTCAAGCCACGTGAGATCGACCCCGTTTTGTAATGAGAATTCGATGTGCGCGTGATGTAATTCAAGAGGCTTATCAAGGCTGCACTCTGAGAAGTCATCTCTGTGTTCTCCGATTGAGCATTTTGCTGTGTCATGGGTTGCCTTGTGGTAGTGGTTAAAATCAACATAATGAGGGTCGTCGGTGCGAGCTGGATGCGCCGGATAGTGGATTGTGTAAGAGTGGGTCACATTCCCATCGTGAGCATCCGTCATTTTAATCCTCTTTTTGCGCTTTGAGGACTGCTACATCTGTCTTGATGTAATTTTGGTTCTCGATGAGGGAATCGACTTTGTTAATCAACCCCGTTTTGCCATCGTTAAATAGTGCGTACTCAATGCGGTCTAAACGCTTGTCCAGTTTTCTCTGTCCCTTGAGAATGAAGAAGATAGGTGTTCCGATAATAACTATGCTTTCAAGACTAGCCCAAATAGTGTTTGAAATTGAGTTAGCGTTACTCCAGAACATTTGCGCCCTTTCGGGTTATGGGTTAGACAATGGTGACGGTTCTAATTGTACCAACCGAGTCCACAACTTTCAGAGTGTTAGTTGTTGAGTTGATCCACATATCCCCATTGCGCCGATTTGTCGGGTCGGTAGCGACAACTGGAATTGAAAATCTTTGAGCAGTTTCTAACTTACGAACTCGCGCATAGATGTCGTCAAAGATGTCTTTTAGATTAGGTGGAAAGTTTAGGTATCCCATGTCACTCCTAGTTTGATGTCGTGGTAAGTGTAATCGTTACAGTTTCAGGAGCGTTATTCTCTCCAGCCGTGACATTGTAGGCAACGATTCTGTAAGTGGTATCTAGCTGAGTCGGGAACCTGTCGTCAAGGATTCTGATACGCGCATCATCCCCCACTTCATAAGAGCCAAAGATCGGGTCAGCATAAGGTGGGATTGTGATTTTAATTGTGGTCGGTGGGTAGGAAACGACTGAAACCTGACCCGTAGCAAGGTTGGAGAGCAGGGTCGCATCGGACACATCTGAGTAATTAGATTGATCCTCTAGCAAAGGCCAGCCAGCCGCGATCTTAGAACCATCGATTGCCGTAGCTGTCAGTCTGCCCGGATTAGAGCCAGCCCCTAGCGCATAGAGAGTATTGGCGGCAGTGCTTCCGTCTTCAGGCCATGTGTATTCAATGATGTTGCCCGGCAATTCAAAGACTGGAGCCGTGAGAGAAGTCGCTGAATACTTGCGCCCATAACGCGGATAACCTAAGCGTAGAAGCTTTGCGGGGTTGCCGTTGGAATCGTAATAAATGTAAATGTTGAAATCGAACCCAGTTGCGGACCGAGACAAGTCTTGAATGAGAGAGAAAACTGTTTTGTATTCGTAGCCATAGACGGTGCGGTTGATAAGGACGCCTGAAGTTTCTCCACCTAGTTGCACATTGATGTTGCCGTTTGTAGCGGCTTGAGCATTAGTAATAAGAGTTTGAACAGCCGTGAGTTGGTCGGTGCTAGTGAAAACTGTGTCAGTCGTGATTCTTCTTCGCTCGAAATAAGACTCGAACTCTCTGGCAGTTAATTTAATTCTCTGTGATTTAGAGTTGTATTCTCGCGCCCAAAGAACCCCACCCCATACTAGAACTCCATCGCGGTCTACATAAACGGCGGTGCGAGCAGGGATAGTCGCATTAGCCACATTGAGGTTCGTTGTATTGACACCTGAGATAAGTAGCTCTCCCGTGAAGGTTCCTGCGGTGTTTAACTGTTGCGTGAAATTGACAGCCGTTAGCGGTAACTCAGCAATAACGGAATTGGTCAGCAGGTCAGCGAATAGGTACCGGTAGGCTGCCATTAGATTACTCTACTGATGAAACAATTACCTCTGAAACGGAAATCACTTCTACTTGGTCAGCGATTTTTGTTTCATTAGTCAATTCATAAATCCCGCCGTCACCTTTATTGCAATCAGTAAAAAATTGAGGCTCGGTTGCCCCGCGTTGTTCCTGATAAACATGACCACAGATGTTACACGCGTACTCGTATTTAACTGTCATTGTCTTACCTTTCTTTTAGTAGTAAAGAAGAATACATCCATTGCCACCATTGCCACCTGTGCCGCCAGTGTTAGCGCCGCCACCGCCGCCACCACCTGCACCCCCAGCACCCCCAGCAAGAGAAGTTGCCGCTCCACCATTGCCAAGTATTCCCGCTCCTCCCCCTGCTGCCTGATTAGCACCAGCACCACCCGTAAATCCCCAAATACTATTGCCTCCAGCGCCTCCAGTACCTGAAGTTGGGTATCCACCTCCGCCGCCAGTCCAACCAGATTGACCAGCCGCGGTGCCTGCATAATAACCTCCCGCTCCTGACACTAAGCCAGTTGTAGGGCCAACAGAGTAATTGCCTCCTGCTAATCCTGCTGGGACTCCGTAGAAGTTAATGGCTCCTCCATTAGAGGCGTTTCCTGCTCCTCCTCCTACGCCTATACCTGCCGAACCAGTAGAATAGCCCCCACCTTGTCCAGCAACTAGATTGGATAAAAGCGTAGTTCCGCCCACGGTAGTTGATGTGGACCCAGCCCCAACGATACAAGGAGTTGTTGTTTTGACATAAGCCCACCCACAGGTTACTCCTCCGCCTCCACCACTAGGAGTGGAATAAAAGCCATAACCGCCGCCTCCTACAAGGATTGCATAAACCCAAGAAACACCAGCAGGAAAGGTTATTGAAGTTCCTGATGTAATAGTTTGTTGCAGAGTTAACCCATAAGGTGTTGCAGTATTTAATCCAGCCATTTCATAACCTCACTTTTTAGTAGAAAAGAAGAATACATCCATTGCCGCCAACGCCACCCGTTGCGGGGTTTCCAACTACTGAACCACCACCGCCACCGCCCGAACCGCCTATTGATGTACTTGAAGTCGCTAGCAATCCAGCCCCTCCTGAACCTGTTGGTGTGCCTGCAAAACTTGAACCTCCTACAGCGGCGACGGTTTGACTTGCACCTGCACCACCTGCGGTAATTCCACCTTGACCTCCAGAAGAGCCTGCTGTATTTCCTGACCCGCCACCGCCACCAGAAACTCCATAACCCCCTGCTCCTGAGGTAGTTGTAGTTCCTCCTCCCCCACCGCCGCTAATTCCAGCAACTCCAACACCAACGACGCCGTTTCCAGCCCCTCCCGATGCTATAAAACCTCCATGCTGACCAGTTCCTCCGTTACCTCCCGCATTGGTGGCATTTCCGCCTGCACCGCCACCTCCGCCTCCCATAGTCAAGGGGTATGAGTTTGCCACTCCACTACCTGCGGTCGCTCCCACCCCTCCACCAGCGGCTACTAGCCCTCCAATAGCGGTATATCCTCCGTTGGAATTGCTACCTCCAGCGCCTATTTGGCAAGGGGTACTGGTTGAGACTCTGATCCATCCAGTAGCCACACTTCCGCCACCGCCGCCGCCACCCGAAGGACCACCCGATGAGTTTCCAGCCGAACCTCCACCACCAACAAGCAGGGCATAAGCCCAGTTAATACCAGCAGGAAAAGTTACTGTCGTGCCTGATGTAATTGTTTGCTGAAGTTGCAAACCATAAGGTGAATTACTATTGACTGCGCTTCCACCAGCCCCAAATACAAATCCTGCGAGTAATGGCATTGTTATCTCCTATGCGAACTTAGTCGGACCACCAGCGAGAACAGTAAAAGTTGCCGCCGCAGTTTTAATAATTGTGAACGAATATACATCTATTGCGGAAGCGTTACCTGACGATGGGGCGGTTCCGCCCACCCATTTCGGGGTGACTGCCGACCCGTCAACTTGAAACGCCGAAGCGTAATAAGGCGTTGCGCCATTGGTATTCATAAAGACAACGCTGTAAGCATCGCCGACATTCATGATTGTATTAAGAGTTGTTCCAGCCGTACCCGTAAAGTTGAGAGTGAAGTTCGCAGAAGCGTTTGTTGTGTAATAAAGGATTCCTTGCGTGTAAGCATAAAAGGGGATTGTTCCCGTAGCCGCTGAAGCAGAAATCGTCATAAGCTCGCGTGGAGATGAAAGGTATCCATCTGTAATTGTTGGCGCGGTGAGAGTTTTATTGGTGAGGGTTTGTGTACCCGTAAGGCTTACGACTGGAAGGTTTGTTGTGGTCTGAACGCGGACATCGGTGATGTTGGCATTGAGGATAGAAGTGACGGAAGTTCCGACCAGAACCTGAGCAAGCGCGATGGAGTTGGCTGGCGTAGCAGGTGCGACTGGTGAGGCGGCGGCTGTTCCCGTGACCACATTCACCACGATGTTATTTGTCGAGCCTGAGTAATAAGCATCATTGACGGTTAAGCAGACGAGATCAATGCGAGAGTTCGTTGCTGGTGCTGTGGCGATTGCCGCGTTCACTATCGCATCGTTGTAGGAGACATAAGTTCCCTGAGTCGTCGTGCTTGTTCCTACGATTGCAGCCCAACCTGCGGCGATGTTCACCGACATATTTGGCGTTCCGTTTTGAGTTACGGCAAGAGAAGTCAAGCCGATAGTGCCTGTTGTCGCATAAAGAGCCTGTGTTGAAAGTCGGTCATTTTCCGCTGGATGTGAGCCGTTTTGTAACCAGCTAGGCGGTGTGCGTAATGCCATTAGTTCTCCCTGTTATACATAAGCATTGTTCCATTGTACCGAAGCGGTTGTTGTTCCTGCGATTGTTCCTGAACCCGTAAAGTAAAACTGATTGATGCCGACTGCCGCGTTAAACCATGTGGATGATCCTAGCAATAAGTTACGAGCAGGGTTTCCGTTGAGAAGGATTGTGCGGTTGAGCAGATCAATAGAAATGACATCTGAAGCCGCCATTGTGTAGTTAAAGTTCAGAGAGGCGTTAGCCGTAATGCTTCCGATGACGGGATTTGTTACGGGGCCGTAAATTGAAATGAGCGGGTAGGTATTAGTCGTTCCGCTATTAGTTACGGTGGCGAATTGGGTGTTGGAACCGCCGCCAAAGGTCAAAGGATAAACGCGTGGGTAGGTGCGACCTAGTGGGGTTGTGTAGGTCATAGTCGCCGTTTGAACACCGTTGTCGTAATAGCGAGGGTCAGGGCAAAAGAAGTCGTATTGGGCTTTAATGAAGCCGTAGGTGTATTCGGGATCGACTGTGAGTTTTGATGCCCTCACGCGAGCGTTGATGAATTGAAGTCCATTGGCAGGGGAGATCTGAAACTGAAGTGGGGTTGTGCCTGTTTGCTGAGGCTGGAGAGTGGCTTGCAAGAGGTTTAGGTTTTGAAATGCTGAGTTGCCGTTACCCGACAAGATGAGCATGGTCATTGTGATCGTTCTACCGCTAAGGAAATCTCGACCTGAGAACATTCCGTCTTGATATCCGCGATCTGCATCTTGAACGCGCAAAGTTGGCAGACCTTCTAATCCATCAACCGAGGTAATTTGATAAGGCGAGCCTGCCCCACCAAATACAAATCCATTAAAAGCAAAAGAGTAAAAGTTGAGTGAAGATACGGTTGCCATTAGTCACCCCTTCTCATGGAAGTTCCAGATAACAAGCTAGGTGCAGAAACATTTGTGGCTATCGGGGTGCCGAATTTGAGCGCGTTCACCGTTTGTTGCGCCGTAGCGTTAGGGTCTGTGAGGTTTATTCCAGTCACCGATACATTGTAGTTGGTGTAATTAGAAGCATCTTTTGTTCCGCCTAGCGCATTAGGAGAAGTCGTTGAAAGGGTTGGGGTATAAGAGTTGTATCCAGTAGTGACTCCTAGCGCAGAGCTAGCGACCCCTAATGATGCTAAAGAGGCTTGAACTTGCTCTGCCTTAGTTTGTAGCGCATCAAGTTGTTTCATGGTCGAGTCTGAGATGGCAGTTACAGACTTGCTAAAGGCATCCTGAGCCGCCGTAATGGAGTTCTGAAGGGTATCTTGCGCCTTTTGTAGAGCAAGGTCACGGGCATCTGTGGCGGCTTTTGTAGCCTTATCTAAGGTTTCCTGAGCTGTGGTAAGTGATTTATTAAAGGTGTCGTTTTCTTTATCCATTGCCGTCTGCATAGCTGATGAGTTGGCGGCAAGTTGTGTTTGTAGATCGATGCCGACTTGCGCGTATTGCTGTGCAAGGGCTTGGGTAGCAAAACTCGTTCCATCGTTCATCTGCGCGGCAAGAGTATTGAGCCCGTTTTGAGATGTGTCTTGGATTTGAGCGTAGAGAGATTTAATAGAGTTTTGAGTGTCAGGAGTTGCGTTGAGGACTGACTGAGCAAGCGCATCTCCCTGTGCTGGCCCTTGTGAAATAACCTCATTGATGAAAGATTGATTGTAGCCCTGCGCAGCAAGAAGTCCGGCATCTTGTTGCAACTGCGTAATCTGCGCCATCTGGTCTTTGAGTTGAGATACCAGACCACCGGCAGTTCCTCCACCAGCCGTGAATAGTTTGCCAATGTCAATCTTGGTTGCGCTGGCGAACGCGCTAGTCATTGCATCAATAGATTGCTGAATAATACTCTGTCGCTTATCGGCGGCGGCTTGCTCAATCTGCGCGGCTTTATCTGCGTACTGTTGCTGAATATTAAGCAAGTTTTCCTGATGGGTGGCAGTAGCGTTTTCGACTGCGGTGTTGTAATTATCTTGAGCCGTAGCCATAGCATCGTCATACTTTTGGTTAATGTCTGCGACTGATTGGTTATAAGTTTCGTTGGCTTTTGCTAAAGCATCGTCACGAGTAGCAGTTGCCGCATCCATCTTCTGTTGACGGTCTGTGAGAACCGCGTTCATCTGATCTTCTAGCTTGACTGCCTCATCGTTGTATTTCTTGATTTCGGCGTTGCGCTTGGCTAGTGCGGTGGCAGTTGCTTTAGCAGCAGCAGCGTGGGCTTTAGATACATTTCCAGCGGCTCCGAGGTTGCCTGTAACGCCGGTATCCCCACCCGCGCCAGTAGTTCCGGCAGTAACGAGTTGGTCAGCAAGGCTAGCTCCCCCACCGATTTTCTTATTAGCTAGAGCATCTAAGCCCTTACCAAAATCACCGATTTTCTTTGCGGCTTCATCAATACCTGCGCCGATACCCTTGAAGTGACTGCCGATAAGAGGCAAGTGAGAGGCAGCATCTACAACTTTACCGATAGCCCCTACGATGTACCCAAGAGCATCAACGATTGCCTTAATAACATCAACGACGACTTTTCTTAGACCTTCGTGCGTGTTCCAGAGATTTACAAGTTGTTTAATCCAGTCGCCGATGGCGATGTTGTATAGCCAAACGATTGCTGGAATGAGAACGCCCGTAATAAACTCCATCAGTTTTGTCAGGATCGGTATGACAACTGCGCCGACCTTAACTGCCACATCGTCAAACTTGGCTTTTAAGACTTCAATCTCACCGGCAAAGGTGTGGGTGTAGCCGATTGCCTGCCCACCGATTTTCTGATTTAACTCATCCATTGCCTTAGTGATAGCCTGATTCTTGGGCAAAGTTGTGTCTAAAGTAATACCAAATTCTTTGAAAGCGCGAGCGTTACCCATTGTCCCTCTTTCAAGGGTCATTGCGGCAGTAGCTAAATCTTCATGTTTGTAGCGAGCAAGATCGGCCGCCATCGCCATCAACTTGGTGGCTTCAGTTGTCGAGCCTGTTGCAGAAATTAAAGTCTTATATGCGCCCTCTGTGGCAGAAGTAGAAAAACCCAAAGCCGACATTTTTTCCGTTGTCGCTTGGATTTCTGTTCTATTGGCGGCGGTGTTTTGTTTTGAGTTATTAAGTGCCGTTGAAAGTTGTTCTGTGGCTACCTGTGTATCTTGGATTGCCTTAATAGCATCGCGCAATCCACCTTCTAGCATTTGTGCGCCCTGCATCATTAAGTTTCCACCAAAGACTCCAGCCATGACAGTCTTTAATGAGGAGAATTTAGACTCTTGAGATTTAGCTGTGTCGCCAATTTTGTTAAGTCCGGCGGTGGCTTGATCTACTGCGCTAGTAAGGTTTCCAAGAGCGACTTGGATGTCGATATTTAATGGAGGGATATCGCCTGCCACTCTAAACCCCCATCGCTGCTCTAAAGAATCCTGATGCGATCATCTGCGCTTTACCCGTTGCGATGAGATTCTCACGCGCAGGAGTCATATATGGGTATTTTACCCCATTCCAATTAGATGAGCCTTGTTCTACTACTCTGGCGTATTCAGCACCGGATTCAACGCTTGCGACATAAGTGCCAAATCCTTGATGCCTAACTGGTTGAGCGATGATATTGCGAAAAAGATTACCCGTTGCGATGTTCGGGCCTTCTCCTGATCGTGGGCCGATGTGAGGGTTGTGGCGTAACCTATTGTTCTTCTGAATCGGTGGGTTTGGAGTTTCACTAGCAATTTTGCGAGCATCTGTCCAGAGAGCAATAGAGATTTCTCTCGTAGCTAACTCGCCTGCTTTATCCATGCGATTTTGCCATGCCTTCAAATCCGCTAAGACTTCGGGCAGGTTATCGCTCACCGCTTCTCCATCTTTTCGATCTTCACTTGCTCAATGGTATCGGCTATTGCTAACAACCACTCAGCCCGTACTGCTGGCAGATCATCTACTTGGTCAGGAGTCCAACCAAACTTATCTGCAAATCTAAAGTAGAACCATTCCTCATCGGGATAATCAAAGTCTGCGTGTCTTTGGAACCCTTGAAGTAATCCTTTAAGCCGTTCTAGTTTTCTAAAGGGCTATCTGGATTTAGGCGGTTAAGGTCGGTGTCTGCGAGTTCAGGGAAGATTGCCTTAATGTAGCTCTCAGTTTCTTTGACGAGCAGAGAGTAGTCAGGGATTGAAAGTTCCTCGATGGATTCCTCTTTAACTGAAGGAACGAGAAGGTCGTATGACCACTCTTCAATGATTGCGGCGAGAAGTGCGTTACTGATAGCAATTCCGCGCTCTGCTGCTGACCCACCATCGCCAGCCTTCATAATGCGGTTGCGATCTTTTACCTTCAAGGTATTTGGGTCTTTAAGTGTGACTGTTGCGCCTGATGGAAGTGTTAGTTTTGACATGGTGCCTCCTAGTAGTTTGCCTTCTGATTATCTTAGCAAATATAGGCAATGGGGGGACAAGCGAAGGCGGGCTTATCAACCCCCATTGCGTTCTATGGGTTAAGCGACTGAGGTGGTAATTGCGTTCTTAACGACCCACTTGATAGGGGAGTATCCAACGGTTCCAGCATCGGTCAAGTTGCCCTGTGCGTTGAAATCGACCAAGACTTCGACAAAATCCTTAGAGCGTTCGATAACGGCGAGTGTGTACGCGCCCTTTGTCATCGTGGCTTGGATTGATGTTTGAGTAGCACCTGTTCCAGTTGTCCAGTTAAAGACGAGTGCTGGTTGGGTGTTAGTCAAGTAGTTAGTCAGTTGGGTGTCATTTTCCATGAGGAAAGTTGCCTTACCCGTTACCTCAAGTGCGCCAAGAAATACCTGATAAGGAGTCTGCACATTTGAGATTCCATAGATAGGAGTTACTGGTCGCTTGAGGTCTATGTTGCCCTGAGTTGAGTTTGAGATCGTAGTTCCGGCGACTGTGACAGTTCCAGTCCAGACAACGCTTGGAAGGACAGTTGAGAAAGATGGAGTTGGGGTCGATGCGGTAGCGGACTGCCATCCTGTTGACTTAGCAT
>Ga0208869_1000148_pt1 | contig 17349 bp, 19 predicted proteins | sample CryBogCBE27Jun08_FD_185506 | JGI IMG/M metagenome (GOLD analysis project Ga0208869, IMG submission 185506) | Freshwater microbial communities from Crystal Bog, Wisconsin, USA - CBE27Jun08 (SPAdes) | ecosystem: Environmental > Aquatic > Freshwater > Lake | place: Crystal Bog, Wisconsin, USA... | reverse complement strand
AAAAACTCCTGCACAAACAGCTCCACCGTCACCGGCTTCCCCCCCCCGGTACAACGGAGCCCCGTTCTCCCGAACCTCCACCGAATCAGACTTCTGATCATAATGCACACACCCCTTCAAGAGCGTCACAATCTGCGCCGGATTAATCGCTCGAGCCGCCGAAGCCGCTGCCAACAACGCATTATCCACCCTGATCGTCCGCAACTGCTCACCCAGCGAAGAAATATCCTTCTCCCGCAACCCGATCACCTCATCCTTCTCCCGCACCGTCTGCGCCAGAATCTTCTCAAAATCACCCCGCTTCTCCAACGCCTCCCGCTCCTGCCGAGCCTTCGCCACCTTCAGCGACCGATACTCCTCAACATCCACATCCGCATACCCCTGCAACTTCCCGGCCACCAACGCATCAACCTCCGCCTGCGAAAAGCTCCGCCCCTGCCCAAGCGTGCCCTTCCCGCCCTCATGAGCCATACCGCCATCCGGTTTCCCCCCATCCACACCATCACCGCTCATACCATCTCCTGTTTCATTGTATAGATAAAACTATCAAATAAAATATACCGAAATCTTTTTATAAATAGAAAGAAATATCTATCAAAAAGGCGTAAAAAATGCAGGCACGCAGGGGCACGTAGCGGCGTGCCCTCAGGGGAATAGAAGCGGTGGATAATTGGAAAAAATATCCAGCCAAACCGCTATAAACCAAAGCCCTTGTTTATATTGATACTCAGTTATCTCTGAGAGTAGTTCTCATAAACGCAGTGAAGAGGTAAGCGCAGATAAAAGTGATTGGTCAACCATTGAAGAAAAGAGAGTCGATAACGGCAGGGTATAAAAAAGAAACGCCCCCAACAAGGTTGAAGGCGTCAGACCGGAGATGCTATCTCTGGTGATGCTGATGATGAAAATATAAGCATTGTTTCAAGAATGCCTTGATAGCTATTGGTTTTCACCAAGGCTTCAGCCAACCGACTGGCAGTAAACGCTTCTCAAAAAGCATCTTCTTTTTCGATGACGTAAAATTATGTAGCTCCCCAATGAAAAATCAAGTCCATGTCCTCTTTACATAACGCCAAGCAGGTTGTCTCAAAAAAAAGGGTAGCCGACCATGGCGAAGTTTACACCAGCAAGCGTGAAGTCAATGCAATGCTCGATCTCGTAAAAAATGAAACAGAGCGGATTGAGTCACGGTTTCTGGAACCCGCCTGTGGAACGGGCAATTTCCTGGCTGAAATTCTTGACCGGAAACTCACTGTCGTGCAATCACGATACGGCAAAAACCAGCTTGAATACGAACGGTACGCCGTCCTTGCTGTATCCTCTCTCTACGGTATTGACATTCTGGAAGACAATATCAAAGAGTGCCAAACGCGGCTTTTTAACCGTTTTGAGCAACGCTACACGGCACTTTTTAAAGATGCTGTTCAAGTAGCATGCTTGAATGCCGTTCGATACATCCTTGAGCGCAACATCATACGTGGCGACGCCCTCACTCTGAAAACTGTTGGCAATCATCCAGAGCCGATTGTTTTTTCCGAATGGTCTCCAGTCAACGGCAGCATGCTCAAACGCCGCGACTTCGCTTTCAAGGAGCTGCTCAACCATCAATCATACAAAGAGACGCCCCTATTCTCAGACAGCGGCGAAGATGTATTTCTCCCAACACCAGTGAAAGAGTATCCCTTGACTCATTATTTAAAGGTTGCCGATGCTGAACAGCGGTAGTTACAATCCTGATGTGCTCACCTGCCTTGCCAATTTGAGCAACGACGAGGTTTTTACCTCTCCGCAACTGGCAAACCGTATGCTCGATCTTCTGCCTGATGATCTTTGGAAGAACCAAGGCGCGACTTTTCTTGACCCCGGTTGCAAGTCGGGGGTGTTCCTTCGCGAAATTGCAAAGCGCTTGGATGAGGGCTTGGAACATCAGATTCCTGACTGTCAGCAGCGAATTAACCATGTTTTTAAGAATCAACTTTACGCACTTGCCATTACGGAACTGACCGCTCTGCTTTCTCGCCGTTCAGTGTACTGTTCCAAAACAGCAAATAGTAAGTATTCCGTATGCGAAACTTTTGACAATTCGGCAGGCAATATTCGTTTAGATCGTGTCGTGCACACATGGGAAAATGGGCGCTGCGTGTATTGTGGAGCGAGCCGAGAAGCCTATGATCGAGGCCCCGGTCTCGAAAGCCATGCATATTCTTTCATTCACATCGAAAATCCAGAGGAGTTATTCAATATGAAGTTCGATGTCATTATAGGTAATCCGCCATATCAATTGGGCTCTGACGGCGGAACTCGAGATATCCCTATCTATAACAAGTTTATAGCACAGGCAACGAAATTAAACCCGCGTTTTTTATCAATGATCATTCCTTCACGTTGGATGTCAAGTGGGCTGGGGCTATCTGAGTTTCGAAGCACAATGCTCGGAGATCGGCGAATCCGTAAGCTTGTAGACTATCCTGTCGCAAGTGAGGTGTTTACGGGGGTAGAGGTGAAGGGAGGTATCTGTTATTTCCTGTGGGATCGTGATAATGAAGGTGATTGTGAGGTGACAACGATAAGAGGTGACAATACGTTTGGGCCGATAAATCGCAACCTTGGGGAATATGATGTGTTCGTCCGTGACAGCCGAGCACTTAAAATCCTGCACAAAGTTCAGCTTAAGAAAGAGCCCTCCATAACTGAATTGCTATCAGTTGACAAGGAGTTCGGATGGACATCGAACTTTGATGAATTCCATAACGATCGGAAGAGTGGAGATGTACCGATACATTATATCAGAAAGACTAAACGGGGCACTGGATGGATCAATCGCACGGAGATTAACAAGAGCTCACACTTTGTTGATACGTGGAAGGTATTGGTGCCCAAAGCAGGCTCTGACGGTGGACAAAAAATCCCTGATCGTGTACTTGGTAAACCATTTGTGGCATCTTCTCCGTCGGTGTGCACGCAATCCTACTTGTTCTTTTTTGTGGAATCGGCAAAAAAAGCTGCAAGTATAGAAAGCTACTTGCGTACAAAATTTTTCCGTTTTCTTGTTTCACTACGTAAGATTACTCAGGATGCAACTCGTTCGACATACACATGGGTGCCTCAGCAGTCTTGGGACCTTCTTTGGTCCGACGAGGAACTTTACCAAAAGTACGACCTATCCAAAGAAGACATTGATTACATCGATTTGATGATAAGCCCAATGGAGGCGGTTAATGAGTAAGGAGTTCTTTCCACCGCGCCCTGACTCACGCCCGATGATCTATGCTTATGAGGATACCCATCCCCAGTATCAGGGCTTGCTCAAGATTGGCTATACCACAGTCGATGTGCAGTCACGAGTTGCCCAGCAGTACCCTGTGTTACGCCCCGGTGAACTGCCTTATCGTATTCATCTTGAAGAAGCCGCCATGCGTAATGATGGCACTGTTTTCACCGACCATGATGTGCATCGTTTTTTGAGGCGGCGGAACATCAAAAACCCGAACGGTGAATGGTTTGAATGTTCAGTTGCTGATGTCAAGGCGGCAGTTATTGCCTTGCGGTCACATGAAATAAATGAAGAGAATCGTTCGCTTGATTTTGCCATGCGCCCTGAGCAGAAGGCCGCAGTAGAAAAAACCGCCGAATACTTTAGCAGTTTTAGGCAAGAAAACGCCAACAAGGCCCCCCACTTCCTCTGGAATGCTAAAATGCGGTTCGGTAAAACCTTTGCATCCTATCAGCTTGCTAAAAGCATGGGCTGGAAAAGAGTTCTTGTGTTGACCTTCAAACCTGGTGTTCAGGGCGCTTGGGAAGAGGATCTCAATGGTCATATCGATTTTGAGGGTTGGCAATTCATTGCCCGAAACGGATTGTCCTATGAGGATGCCGATAAACAGCGGCCATTTATCTGCTTTGGTTCGTTTCAGGATTTCCTCGGCAAAAACAGTAGTACTGGCGGCATAAAGGTCAGAAACGAATGGGTACACGCCATCAACTGGGATTGTGTCATTCTCGATGAATACCACTACGGGGCCTGGCGCGAAAACGCAAAAGAACTCTTTGAAGCTGAAGACCGAAAAGAGATCATGTTCGGCGAAGGGGAGGGCATCGAGTTGTTCGACGAAGAAATTATGCCCATAACCACCGGAGCCTATCTCTATCTGTCCGGTACACCATTCCGTGCTATTGCCTCAGGGGAGTTTATTGAAGAGCAGATTTTCAACTGGACCTACTCCGACGAGCAGCGTGCAAAAGAAGAGTGGAAAGGAAAAAACAACCCCTACGCATCGCTGCCCCGTATGGTTCTCATGACCTATCAGCTTCCTGATTCCATCAATGAAATTGCCATGCAGGGAGAGTTCAGCGAGTTCGACCTGAACGAATTCTTTACCGCTTCAGGCACAGGTAGTGGTGCCCTCTTCAAGTATCAAAATGAAGTCCAGAAGTGGCTTGATCTGATACGGGGAGCATTTCTGGAAACCACTGTTGACAATCTGAAACTTGGAGCAAAAAAACCGCCCATGCCATTTTCAGATGTCCGGTTGCTCAATGTTCTCTCCCATACATTCTGGTTTATGCCAAGCGTTGCATCATGCCATGCCATGCGTAACCTGCTTGAACAGAAACAAAACCGCTTTTATCACGATTATAAAGTAGTTGTTGCCGCCGGAACCAGCGCCGGTATTGGTGTTGAGGCATTGCCGCCAGTCAAGGAAGCGATGGATAACCCCCTGAAAACAAAAACAATCACCCTTTCATGCGGCAAACTGACCACCGGAGTAACCGTAAAACCTTGGACTGGAATCTTCATGCTTCGCAACGCCTCCAGCCCCGAAACCTATTTTCAGGCCGCATTCCGCGTGCAGTCACCCTGGACAATCAAGAACCCTGACAGTGCTTCACCGAACCGTGAGCAAGTCATTAAAGAGGAGTGCTATGTTTTTGACTTCGCTCCAAACAGAGCCTTGCGCCAGATTGCCGATTACAGTTGCCGGTTAAACGTCAACGAATCGAACCCGGAAAAAAAGATCGAAGAGTTTATCAACTTTCTGCCAGTACTCGCTTACGACGGCAGCTCCATGAAGCAGATTGACGCTGCCGGAATTCTTGATATGGCAATGAGCGGCACAACCGCCACACTGCTTGCACGCCGCTGGGAAAGCGCACTACTGGTCAATGTCGATAACAACACCCTGAAACGATTGATGGGCAACAAGGAAGCATTGGAAGCCCTCATGAACATTGAAGGGTTCCGTAATCTGAATCAGGAAATCGAAACCATTATCAACAAATCAGAAGCCGTCAAAAAAGCAAAGAAAGAGGCAAACGACAAAGAAGTGACCGAACAGGAGAAAAAAGAACTCACAGCAGAAGAAAAAGAATACAAAACCCTCAGAAAACAGATTCAGGAAAAACTCATCAAATTTGCCACCCGCATTCCGGTCTTCATGTACCTGACTGATTACCGTGAACGCTCTCTCAAAGACGTTATCACCCAACTGGAGCCAGGGCTCTTCAAAAAAGTAACCGGTTTATCGGTCAAAGATTTTGAACTACTCGTAAGCCTCGGAGTATTCAACAGCGCACTCATGAACGACGCCATCTACAAATTCAAACGCTACGAAGACGCCAGCCTCTCCTACACCGGCATCAACAAACATGAAGGCGAAAACATCGGCCTCTACGACACCGTCCTAAGCCCTACTGATTACCTCATGACATTTGAGAACGTTGCTGGACTTGGCTAAACTAAAATATTAATACCGCATTTGATTACTATAATGATGAGTAAAATAAAAGGGGAAATACGGCGTTCTACTGATGCCGATATGAAAGAAATTGAAGCATGGTTGCTTGATCAAAAAGCTCGTATGGTTGACGGTACCTTTCATTGTAACTGGAGTCTCACAATCGGCGCTCATGATAGAGGTGACCTTATCGTATTTGTTGATTATAAAAGTAATGAAGTCGTAGCGTATCTATGGGGTGGTATTACTGGTATTGATATCGTGGAGGTACGGGAAGATAAGCGAGGTCAAGGCATTGGCAAAAAGCTGGTTAATCAACGGATCTCCTTTGCACGCAAAAAAAATCAGAATATTTTTTTGATTGAATGCAAACCATGGGAATCAATTTCTTTCTGGGAAAAAATGGGTTTCACTATGGTGGAATCTTCAAGTTCGAATAAGAAGTATGCCTATTTCATCATTAAAAGAAAACATAAGCTTCCTTTAAATGGAAAACTAATTAATTTGGAGATTAGTATTTATCCAGAGGAAAAGATGTGGAATTCTTCTGCGCATTCATTGAGAACAGAAAAACCACAATCCGTCATTACCGACGATGGCAAAATCCATTTAGAAGAACGTATCTCTGTTCCGGGAAGATCACTTTGCAATAACAAAGATTTAGTTGTAGAAATCAAAATCGAAAGTGACACTCTATACTGTGGTAAAGCAAATAATCCAAAAGCAGACAGCCTCGGTATTAAGTGTTGTACCAATGGTTATTATATGGATTACATTATTACAAAAAAATCAAATCAGTTATAGTCGCATAAAAAGAATAGTTTTATCGCTTGATTTATGGTACTGCTATGCATTAAATAGTAATCGTTTACAATATGTTTAGGAGATTATATGAAATTTGAGGTTTATTGTGATGAGGCATATCCTGATCTCTTTACTTCAAAAAAGCCAAATGCGCATTACTTAATGATTGGCAGCCTGTGGTTGCCATCAGAGTTACGGCTGGAATTGAAGGAAAAAATAAAGGGGATAAGGGCAGAGCACAATGCATGGGGAGAAATAAAATGGTCAAAAATATCTGCCTCTAAATTACCGTTTTATTTAGGGCTGATAGATCTTTTTGCCTCTTACGGTACCGATATGCGATTTCGCTGTATAGCGGTAGAGCGTGAACATGTTAACTTGCAATTTCATAATCAAGATGGTGAGCTTGGCTTCTACAAGTTTTATTATCAGCTTTTACACCATTGGATACAAGATTTTAACGAATATGATATCTATTGTGATGTGAAGAAAAATCGTGATCCCCTGCGATTGCATACATTGAAAAAATATCTTGACGCATCCAACATATTTTCAACCATAAAAAATATACAATCCCTACCTTCAAGACAGCTTGTACTCATACAATTCTGCGATTTTCTTCTTGGTGCAGCAAGTAGTCGAATGAATAACACGCTTCGAGCCGGTTCAACAAAAGAAACCGTTGTTCAGTACCTGGAAAAATCTCTCGGAGTCGAAAAATTGATCGCTACCGTAAAAGGGGAACAGAAATTCAATGTCTTTCAAATTCGTCTAAAAGGGGGGTGGTAATGACTCTGCCGTCACTTCTCGTTTATGAAGACGAAGAACAGTATCATGATCATTTTAAGAGAGAATATTGCTGCAAATCGATTATAACTTTTGACGATATAAGAGTTTACTTCGATCCTATCCGCTTTTATCATGCTTTTTATGAAAGCAGTGATATGCGTGGATCAAAAGATGTGTTCTCACTCGTGCGTGCTCAGCGTATGAACTGGATAAAAATAACACTCGAATCAGCTCATGCCGCACTTTATCAGGGTTGGGATAGTAAAAAAGGGAAATACGACCCCGCATCAAGGGTGTGTGTTGAATATGAACAGTTCGTTGTGGTTATTCAGATTATGCGCAAAAATAACGGCGACCTGAAAGGTAAGTTTGTGACATGCTACCAGGCAGACCGAAGTATCTGGAAAATCAGAAGGGCTCCAAGGTGGAAAAAAGAGGACTTTATCGAATCAGTGATATCAGAAAAAAAGAAAGGCCGCTGATTCGCTACGCTGGTACAGCAGGCCGAGACCTCGATAGATTCAAAGCCGATAGGCCATGAATTCGCTTATAATATAAAGGATTTTTTAGCGATGTCAAGGGGAAAAATGAGCTTCATTATCGAATGACCACCAGCATCAAATCTCTCCCACCAGGGCGCTGCTCTCCGCTCCGCTCCGTTTGCGCAGCCAACCCGACCACCCAGCCACGACCCACAACCGCAAAGGCTCCCATTCGCCGCAGGTTGCGGAAGAGCAACCATGCTGGCTCTCTTTCCGCCTTTGCTCATAACCAACCCGGCCCATCCAACCCTACAAGCACTGCACTCCGCTTCGCTCCGTTTGCGCAGCTTGCCCAATTCCACCCGACCATCCCGCCCAGCCCAACCCCCCGCAAATGCAGTGCCGAGTACAGCCCTGCACTTGCTCACCTCAAGCCGACCAGCAGTGCAACAAACAAACCGCTCAACAGCGCCCGCCAATCGCTCCATTCGCTTCACTTCGTTACGCTTTCATTCCGCTCCGTCGGTAAGCGCTGTTAAGCGGAAAAAAGAACCCGCACAGGCATCGCACTCCGCTACGCTCCGTTTGCGCAACCCCGAAGATCTTCTCGACATCATCGAAACCAACGGCCGTAAAATCGCCGAAGCATTAGCCGTACTGAGAATCCAGAGAGAGCTGCTGCAATGAAGGTGAGTCACCGCTTTTTATTTGTAGAGCAGCCGGTATCAAATGAGGTTTTCGTGCCAATATCGTTCTATAAAAAAAGACCATTATAATGATAACCGCTTCTCATTGTAATGGAAGTGAAGGCATAAATGCCTTTAATAAGGGTTTAAAAATGTGTTTATTTATTTTATTTCTCGCACAAAAGCTTCACTTATAAGTGAAGAAAAGAGTTGAAATAGTGCTTGTAGATCAAGGTTCAGGCGGTACGCTCTATTCGGTCCGTTTTGCCGGAGAGAAAGAAACGGAGCTCGAAAAGTTTCTTCTCAACGAGCTATTGCATAAGGAAAAAGGTTTTAATGAAATTGTTCAGCGTATTTCCAGCATGACCGATAGTTTGGGATACAGAGAGCAATTTTTTGAAATTAACGAAGGGTTGCGGACAGATTCTGTGGCCGCCCTGAAGAGAGGACGCATTCGATTGTACTGCTTGCGTTGGTCTTCGAGTTTGTTGATTGTTGGCACTGGAGGCCTTAAAACAGCTCAAACGTATCAGAAAGATATGGCCCTTCGCCATATTGTTCCTGAACTCCAGGAGCTTGATAAGCTGATTATGATGCGCCAGAGGTCAGGTGACATCGAAATAGATCACAATAACGGGAGCATGAGGGGTAACCTTATATTTTCATTGGAGGATAGACTATGAATACATCATTTTTTCAAAAGTTCGTTGAGCAGATACCGCCCTTTACAAAAAAATATGTAGAACGGCAGGGTGAATTTGCCGTTAAGCTTAGTGAGTTACTTGAATCAACAGGTATGACTCAGCGCGAGCTGGCTGAAAAGCTGGGAAAAAAAGAGTCCTACGTCAGCAGGATTTTGGCAGGTTGGTCGAATCCAACCTTAAAAACTATTGCTGAATTTGAAGTGGCACTGGGGAAAGATATTCTTGATTTTAATTTGGATGTAAAGAGAGATCAATCTGAAAAAACCCACAGAGGCGCTGCACTCCGCTCCGCTCCGTTTGCGCAACCCGCCGGGCGCGCAGGTCAACCGACCCAGCCTGCATGTCGCCAGCCCTCGCTCACCAAGTAGCCACCCAACTCATCCAACCCAAACCATAACCCCCAAAAACAAAAAGGCTCCGGAAACAGTCCAGAGCCTCATTGTCAACCGGGAAAAGCCCAATCCACCAGTACAAAAAGCCCACCCTGAGCGCGCTGTTCTCGCTCTACCGCCTTTGCTCATAGCCAACCCGACCCACCCAACCTCACAAGCGCAGCTCTCCGCTTCGCTCCGTTTGCCCAACCTGCCCGACGTCCAAGTCCAACCGATGCCGCCCCGTACTGCCTGATTCTGACCCCGACCTCACCCCAACCAGCTCCGACCGATCACCCGCAAATGCAGTGCCGAGTACAGCCCTGCACTTGCTCACCTCAAGCCGACCACCAGAGCCACAAACAAACCGCTCAACAGCGCCCGCCAATCGCTCCGTTCGCTTCACTTCGTTACGCGTTCACTGCGCTCAGTCGGTAAGCGCTGTTCAGCGGAAATGAACCCGCCGTAGGCGCTGCTCTCCACTTCGCTCCGTTTGCGCAACCCTGCCGGGCGCGCGGGCCAACTGACGCTGGCCCGCACTGCCCTCATCCCCACAAAGCCCGACCCCAAAAGCTACCCAACAGCGCACTGCAAGCCTTCTTCCACTTTCGCGGGAAGAACTCGCTTCATTCCGCCGCCGCTCCGCGAGTACGCTCCACGCAGCTCCATGAATCAACCCGCTACGGCTCCAGAAGGTGCAGAGCGCCGTATCAATAATCCGGCAGTACCCTGACAAAAGAAAAAGCGCCCTGATCGGAGTACCGACAAGGCGCACAAAGATCCCTCTGCGCGCCTACGGCTTGCCAGCAAACCAAAATCATCCAGCCAAACAAGCCCCGTCGGGCTGTCGCCCGCCATTGCTCACACCAGAAGCCCTGATCAATCCAATCCATCCCATTCACAACCCCCCATAGCAGGATCGAAAGCGGAGTACCGCCTTTGACCTGAACCAGCTCAGCCCAAGAACCACACCCCCAGGCGCCCTTGAGTACAAGAGCGCCCCATCCCGCGAAAGCGGACTACAGCCTTCGCTCCCCACCAGCCCTGCAGTTCCCGCCAGCATGGCGCACTTGACTACAAGAGCGCCACCAGAAAACAAGCTTGCGCCCTGTGCCTCCAGCGCCCGTCACCTCCGCTCTGCGCCATTGGCGCCATTGATACAGCCAGGGAAGCGCCAATGACACTGCCGCTCCGGCACGGCTCGCTTCCAGCCCGGTACCGCGCAAACGAAGAGAAGAACCAAGGCCTCCGCAAAGGTTTTTTCAAAGCTACGGCTACCCGAAAAAACGCACATAGCCTCCACTTTCACAAAAACCCTTGCTCCGGCTCACAAGCAAGCCGCCCGGTACGGGTACGCACCCGGCAGCACGAAAAACTATCTGCGCGCTTCGCTTGCTGGCGTCAAAACAATACCTATGGCGGCTGGCACCAGTGGCCGGACGGGGCCGGCCAGCATGTACATAACAGGCATTATGCACCCGGCGCGGGGTTGGATATCTGTATGTTAAAATTGAGGTTAGCAGCCCGCGCCTACACGGGGTACCGTGTTGCATAATGCTTCGTTATGTAAAGTCAAGTTATGGCGGGCAACCTTACCTTTGGCGTTCACTCTATCCATCTCTGTACGGGGCAGGGCAGTCGGACAGCCACGCTCCGGCAGGCTACGCGGGCTGCCGACTGCCGCCCCTCGCACTCCAGTATTCCCAAAGCCCTATCCCGAAGATCTCGCCAAGCACGATCAACCGCACCAGCTTGCGTTCGCTCCGGGCTGTCACGCTTTTTGCAAGCAAAAAGAGCGAGCCGCGCCAGCCCTCCGCTCCTTGCAAGCAGGTGCTCAACAGCAAGCCGACGCTCACGTAAAAGCGGCAAATCGCCCTGCCGGAGTACCGGCAAGGCGAATCTCCAGAAAGTCGCCCGCGCCTCCGCGAAAAGGTAGGGCTCCCTGTATGCCGCTCCGGCGCAGGCTCCAGCCCGGCTTCGCCGTGCTTCTACCCAAACCAACCACCCCGCAAGAAGCGCCCAAAACATCAAGAGCGCTCCGCGCTCCCAATAAACCACCATCCACAAAACACGCCGGGGCAGGGCAGTCGGACAGCGACGCTCCGCAGGCTCCACTCGCTGCCGACTGCCGCCCCTCGCAGTCAACCATACACAAAACAGTACCACATTCTCGCACGGCTAAAAGCGGAAGAGCTTTTTCGCCGTGCAAGAATGAAGAAATTCGGAAAAAACGAAACCACTCAAAAAAACTCATCCCGAACACCCAGCCAAGCCCTGATATCCGCGCCCTCTTGCTCCAGCTCCCCGGCTGTCACGCTTTTTGCAAAAAAGACTGCAAAAAGAGCGCGCGCCAGCCCTCCGCTTCCGCAAGAAGGCGCTCAACAGTAACCCATAGCTCACATAATAGCGGCAAATCGCCCTGCCGGAGTACCGGCAAGGCGAATATTCACATAGTCGCCCGCGCCTCCGCGAAAAGGTAGGGCCCCCTCTATACCGCTCCGGCGTGGGCTCCATGCAGCAAGCTGCAACTTGCCAGCGCCTTTGTCACGCTGCTTGCCAGAGGAAAACAGCAAGCAGCCCGCCAAAGCCTTGCCACCATCAATCACAACGATATACCCGGTCTGTCATGCCGCTTGCAAAAAAACAGCAAGCGCCCCGCCAGCCGTATGAAGTCACGCAAAGCAAGAAGGTTGGGCCACAACGTTTTGAGGTCGGGCTCCCTGTATTCGTTTCGGCCCAACCCCCTTGCTTGCAAAAGAGCAGCAAGGCCGGAGTACCGCCCCTGCTGCATGAAGGCAACCGCTTCGCGGACAAAAAACCATCCCCCGTGGGACGGGCTGAAGATATGCCAGTTTGCCTTTTTGCACAAGGGCCGTTCGCTTCCGCGGAGTACCTTGTGCAGCTCACTTCCTCCCTTGCACAAAAAGTTTGCCTGGCACGGGGAAGCCCTTGTCCCCCCGGGGAATGGCTCAAAAGCCATATCGCTCAACAAAGCACCCGAAACCATGAAACATCATCCTCACACCCTCCCGCTCTTCACCGCCGAAGCCGCCACCGTCACCATTCCCCGCTACGGCATCCGCCTCGTCCGCGAATCCCAAATCATCTACACAAAAGGAATCACCGGAGCCGAAATGGTCGTAGACCTCTGCCACACCATCGGCCTGCAAGAACGCGCCAGCGAAGAACTCCACGTCTTCTACCTCAACACCAAAAACGACGTCATCGGCATGGAACTCGTCAGCAAAGGCACCCTCAACGCCTCACTCGTCCACCCCCGCGAAGTTTACAAAGGCGCCCTCCTCGCCAACGCAAACGCCATCATGGTCGTCCATAACCACCCATCCGGCAACCCCGAACCCAGCCGCGCCGACAAAGAAGTAACCACCAAACTCATCCAAGCCGGCAACATCCTCGACATCAACCTCCTCGATCATCTCATTATCGGCAACAACCAACACTTTAGCTTCTTCGCCAACGGCCTCATCCCCAAATAACCCCCACCACCAAAAAGGGCACGGAACCCCCGTGCCCAAACCATCCTGCCCAGCAATGATCCATCCCAGCATACCACTGCACCACCCATGACGCCCTCCGCTTCGCCCACCACCAATTAAAAAAACAAATCACAAACAGTGGAATACTAAAAATTTCTGCGTATAATTACCTTACAAGCGTACAGCAACTGAGGTTGGAGTTAGTGTTGTTATGCTGATCAGTGCAGAACGAAGAAATAAAATTCAATACATCGTATAAGTTATTTTTACGTAAAAGAATAATGGCGTTTTGATGTGTGTGAATTTTGTGTCTTATATGGTTTGAAATTCAAAAATCCGCAGTTTAGGCAGATCCGTCTAATTGTTGTTATTAGGGACGAATGCCTGAACGTGAACTGGTTTTAAGTTTTGATGATGCCCGGGGGGCATAGTACAATGGCAGGAGGATGACAATTCGATCCGCTCACACAGCCCCCCAGGAAGGCTGACACCGAAAGAATTTCTGTTTTAGCAAACGGATTTTTTCCAAGAAGTAGTGGTCTTATAAACGGGGGCACGTCCACAGTGCTATGCTAAATGCAAACAAACAAACAGGCAATTAGCAGAATTTTTGTTTAAGTAAAATTAATAGATGGAGGAATGGGTATGAGCACTAAAGACGATATCGAGACTGTAGTCAAAAGTGTTGGGCAACAGATTATTCAAAACAAAGCTGTGCAAGCTGCTGGCACTGGTGTCTTTGTTGCTGGTGGTGCTGGTACAGCTGGAATTGCAGCAGTAGGAGTCGGCAACGTTGTTGGTGGAGCTGGAGCAGTCTCTGCGGGTACTGCAATAGTTAGTGCTGGAGCTACTGCTATTTCGACAGCGACTACTGCTGCCGCCTCCATTCCAGTTTTTGGAGGGGCTATAGCAGGAGGCATTACAACTGCCGCTGGTGCTGCTGTTGGCGTTGCCGCTGCTGCTGCTGCCCCCATCGTTCTTCCCGCTCTTGCAATCTGGGGATTATGGGAATGGCTGAAAGATGATTAACGCATAACAACCGCCTAAAGTCCGTTGCCGGGAAGCTGGTCGAGGCGCTACGCGGCAACGGTCATTGGCTGGCGTGGCTTATGCGGATTGTTGAGCTACACTGAAAACAATACCTGAGCTTTTGATATCAATAACATAACAATCTTAAACACAACAACACCCCCGCTCACCCAATCACCACAACTTCATCCCTGTCCCGGTCATCCGCCGGGGGAGCCTCCCGCTTGCCCCACCGCTCAGGATGCTTCCGCTCCAAAAACCACGCTGACGCAAACCAGCTCTTCGTTGAAGCCGTCTCAATATTCTTCAGGTGAAACACCTCGGCCTTAGCCTCAGCCCTCTCAACTGCCAGATAGAGATCCCGACACAACCCAGCCCGTTCCCGTTCGCCTCGCTTCAGCCAATTCAACAGCGTCTTCCGGTCAATCCCCGCCAGCTTGCAAGCCACCTCCCGGTAATGACCCGCACCCAGCGCATCCACAATGCACCCGGTAATCTCCTCCGTAATCTTCGCCGCAGGCATCACAAACCCTTTTTTATACGGGGAAATGGGGAAATAGAGAAAGAACTATCCATTTTTCCCGCCCCTCCATCCTCTTCTTTATCCTTATCATTTCCTATCTTTTGTATTCTTTGTTTGCTTTTATTCCTGTTATTAGGTATAATTATCTGTCAAATGTACGCAAAGTATTGAATAAAATATAAATATATGCCTATATCAGGAGCGTACACCGACGAAGCCAAACGCCTCAGAGCAGAGATCAAAAAGAAGTTCAAAACCCAGGTAGCACTCTGCCAGGCCATCGGAGCCAAAGACACCTCCTACATCACCGCCTATGTCACCGGCAAAAACCGCATCGGCAACATCCTCCGCGAAAAACTCGAAGCCGTCGGCATCGACGTCAATTACATCCTCTACGGCAAAAAAGGCAGCCCGCAGCTCCCACCACCACCGCCTGACCCCACCCTGACCCTCATCCTCACCGACTGCACCCAAAAAATCCAGCAGCTCCAAACCGCTGCCATCGACATGAACAAACAACTCCTCGAACTCAACAAACTCCTCGACACCCTCAAAAAAAGAGTCCTTACACAACCATGAGAGCAATTCTTGCTGTTCGTCATTTTCCCGGTTTTCTGTTTGACCCCATTCTGACAAAATTCGTCCACATCTTGCCTTATACTTCCATTGCCAGTTCTACCGCTGAAAACTCTTTACCATTGAACACATACCTTCCATGCTCGCTCTTTTCCAGTGACAAGGCTTTAGCTATCTTTTCACCCTTAGCCTGAAGCGCCTCAGCAATGCTTCCCGCTTGCGCAACCATTGCAGGCCGTGGCTGCAATTTTTGCTCTGGTACAGGCACAATGACCTCCGGCAACAAAGCAACCGGCTGCGACTCAACCACCGGCGACAACGTAGGGAACCCTTGAACAGCTTTAATTTTATCTGAATCGTATGAATGGCTATAAATCGCTGTAGTTCTCTGGTCTCGGTGCCCTAATAACTTTGACGTTGTAAAAACATTCGCGCCCGTTGATAGACTCAAAGATGCAAAGGTGTGTCTGCTGCTGTGGAAGTGCAGCCGCCAATGTAAACCTGCTCGAATACCCCAAGAATAAAGCATAGAGCTAATCTGCGACCTCACAGGCAGGATAAATACTTTGTCACTGCCAGATGGAGCATGTTCAGCATGAAAACCCTGAACCTCCTTCAGTGTGGTGGCAGCCTGATCGCATAAAGGCATATTCTCCCACTGTCCAGTTTTCCTCTGTTTGAATTTCAAGAAGTATTGACCATTTACCGCGCAGATTTGCTCCCACCGCAACGATCCAACATCAGAAAGTCGAAGTCCACTGAAGCAGGCAAAAATATAAGCTGCCCTCACCATCGAATTATCACATTTTGCCCGGTTCAAAATCTCGATCTCATCGAAATTCAGGAAATGTCGTTCAACATCTGTTCCCGGAATTCCCAGAACTTTATCGGTAAAATTGATTTCGACATAACCCTCACGGTATGCCTTGCGAATAATCGTTTTTAGAGTGCCAAAATAGTCGCCTGCAGTATTTTGGCCCAAACCATCAACTGAAAGCAAGTGCCGTTTAAATCTTTCAAGCCACTGTTGGTTAAGACTTGAAAATGGAAGACTACCCCTTGTAAAATCGCTCAGATGTTTGAGCGTGTTCATGTTTGTCGGATAACGTTTTGATTCTGCATCCAACCGGAAATACTCAATAAAATCATCTCCGGCCATGGCTTTTCTTGTGAACACTCCAGACGGATCCCTTTGCAACTCCAGCTCTATCTTGTGAGCTTTCGCAACCGCCTCAGCTTTGATCTGGTTGTAAGCCTTCCGGTTCTTTGGATTTGCTTGCAGTCCAGTCTTTTGAGAGAACCGCCCAAAATCCTTATGGTAAGTGTCGATGTAAAACGCAACATCACCCGACGACAACCGCCGCTCCCTGATTTTCACGCCCATAGCTCAATAATTTGTAACTCGTTCCGTAATATGTTACAGATAAGTTACAAAAACAGCGGAAAATATAAAAATGAATAAGAGTGAAATGGAATAAAAAAGAACTGATAAACTATTAAAATAGATTCATTAAAAGAATAAAAAGGAATTATAAGGAAATTGAAGGAATTACGCGAAAGCAAAAGATATGGGATTGTTCTGCACGAAGGAGTAACCCTTAAAGAGCGCCTCAAAAACCGGTTTGGTAATGATGTGCTGCGAGAGCATCTCCACCGCCTCCTGTTGGGTAATGGATGGGTTGATGTTATGCTGCAGGCCGGTCAAAAACTCATGAAATGCTTTTTGGTGTTCCCCGTCGGCGTTAATAAGGCGATTAATTCTTTCGACTTGTCGTTGAGCGATTTCGGCAACATTGTTAGCCCACTGCTCCCAATAGCGACGGTCACCAACCTTCTGCACCATACGGGCAAAAACGACATGCTGCAACTGTTCAAATTGCATAGCAAGCTGTTGACTGATCTCCTTATCAGTTCCATACGCAACGCCAGGGTCTGCTACGATGTGCTGCCCATCTTCCCATGAACCGGCTGGTCTGCCTACTAAAATCTGTTCAGGACGTTTGCGGTTGAGTTCTATTTTATTGACTGTGGCATTGAATCGGTCGTCGTGAGCCCGAAGAGCGTTCAAAACTGTCCAGACCACTTTGTAGCGTTCGTTATCGTCAAGAGCTTTGTCAGCCTCGACATCAGAAGGAACAACGACCGGAATGATG
>Ga0208869_1000129_pt1 | contig 19157 bp, 18 predicted proteins | sample CryBogCBE27Jun08_FD_185506 | JGI IMG/M metagenome (GOLD analysis project Ga0208869, IMG submission 185506) | Freshwater microbial communities from Crystal Bog, Wisconsin, USA - CBE27Jun08 (SPAdes) | ecosystem: Environmental > Aquatic > Freshwater > Lake | place: Crystal Bog, Wisconsin, USA... | reverse complement strand
CGCAGGTATTGCATCAGCCATGGTCATCATTGAGAGGAACTAACTGTGCGCGCCGTTGTTGAAGTGAACCTCAAAGCGATTGATCACAATATTAAGCAGATTAAATCGCTAACAAAGTCAGAGATACTTGCGGTTGTTAAAGCAGATGCATATGGGCACGGTCTAGTTCCTGTTGCCAAGCAAGCACTCACTTCTGGAGCAAGTTGGCTTGGCGTAGCTCTTCTTGAAGAAGCTTTCGCTCTGCGCGCTGCTGGCATCACCGCTCCAGTTATTGCATGGCTTACCCCTTCAGGAGAAGATTTTGCTAGCGCACTCAAGCAGCACATTGATCTCTCAGTTTCTTCCATCTCACTTTTTGAAGAAGTCTTAGGTGCTGCAAAAGTATCTGGAATCAAGCCAAGACTTCATTTTGAGATTGATACAGGAATGCGCCGTGGAGGCGTTTTAGATGAGTGGAGTGATTTCTTAGCTTTTGCCAAAGAGCGCTCACAAGAATATGAATTAGTAGGAGTTTGGTCTCACTTTGCGAGGGCAGATGAGCCAGATTCAACATTCAATGTTGAGCAGGAGAACAACTTTGAACTCAAACTTGCTGATGTGAAACTTGCTGGTCTTAATCCAAAAATTGTCCATCTTTCAAACTCAGCAGCAACGATTACAAATCCGGCAGCTCATCATGTGATGGTTCGTCTGGGTATCGCTATGTATGGATTGAGCCCGGATGTGAACACCCTAGGTACTTCTCAAGATCTACATCTGATCCCCGCAATGACAGTAAAAGCCAAGATTCATCTCGTAAAGAGCGCGAAAAAAGGTGAAGCAGTTGGTTATGGCGGAACGGCGATTCTTGGCGAAGATTCAAAGCTTGGCGTGATTGTTATGGGATATGCAGATGGATTACCACGTAGCGCATCTAACATCGCAGGTGTTCTGCATAACTCAAAGAAGGCGCCACTAATCGGCCGGGTATCTATGGATCAATGTGTTGTTGATTTAGGGGCAGATTCAACAGCTAAAGCTGGAGAATATGTAACTATTTTTGGCCCAGATGGATATAGCGCTGATGACTGGGGCAAAGCATCTGGAACTATCAACTATGAAATCACCACTCGCATTGCCGCACGGGTGCCGCGGATCTACACATGAATATAAATAGCCCAGAGGAAATGTTTGAACTGGGTAAAAAGATCGGATCCAAGTTAGTAGCAGGTGATGTGATTTTGTTGCGCGGTGAACTAGGGGCAGGTAAAACTGCTCTCACACACGGTATCGGAAGCGCACTTGGTATCGATGATGTCTCATCACCTACCTTTGTTATTTCAAAAATTTATCAGGGTGGGCGGTTACCACTCATTCATGTGGATGCTTATCGCCTGATGGGCAGCGAGCTAGCGGGGTTTGATGATTTAGATCTTGAATCAAGGATTCCCGCCTCCATCACTGTTGTGGAGTGGGGCGATGGGTTTGTTCAAAGAGTTGCAGATAAATTCATTACGGTTGCAATTAGTTTCGGTAATTCAGATTCTGAGCGAATTGTTGACGTAGAAGGCATAGAACTATGACAACAATCCTTGCTATCGACACATCGACCGATCGAACGAGCGTAGGCATCGCCCAAGATGGTGAACTCATTATTGAACTCCATCATGATGATCCACTTGGCCATGGCGCAGTACTTCCTGGGCTAGTTAAAGATGTTCTTGCTAGAGAAAATAAAATTGATCATGTTGCTATTGGAATGGGTCCTGGCCCTTTTACCGGGCTTCGTGTGGGAATCGCTTTTGGGCAAAGCTTTGCTGCTGCTCGAAATATCCCTTGGATAGGCGTTGACAGTCTTGCTGCTCTAGCCGAAGAACATAACGACGCAGAGTTTATTGTTGCTATCGATGGAAGGCGTAGAGAGTTTTTCGCCAGCCACTATGTTGGTGGAAAAATACTTGCCCCAGCACGAGTAATGCAGAGAGAGTCTCTTGCAGAACTTTCCATTCCTGTTTATTACGGAAATCCAAATCCTCGTGCGATTGCGGAGTTATCCCTTAGACAAGCCTCAGTTCTTGAGCCAATTTATATTCGTAAACCAGATGCTTATCCTGCTCCTAAAGATGTGAAATTCCGGCCATGGTTGCAGACAGATCTTGTAAATATCTTTGCGATTGAAAAAGATGTCTTTGGCAAGGAAGCATGGACGATGGCTCAGTTGAAAGAGGAATACGCAGGAAAAGAGCGCCAATATCTTGTTGCCGAAATTAATGGCGAAGTTATTGGATATGCAGGCGTTGTAAAAATGGGCGAAGTAACAGATATTTTGACACTGACCGTGAAGCCAGAATTTCGCCGGCGCGGTATTGCCCGTGAATTTCTTAAAAGGCTAATTGATTGGTCACGCAATCAAAAAGTAGAGGCAGTCATGCTTGAAATGCGCAAAGGAAACATTGAAGCCGAGCCTTTGTATCTGGCTAATGGCTTTAGGCATATTTCAGAGAGGCGTAACTATTACGCCCAAGGAGTCGACGCAATCATTATGCGCAAGGAACTCACATGAGCACACCTTTGATTTTAGGTATTGAAACATCATGCGATGAGACAGCAGTAGGAATCGTCCATGGGCGAAAGTTGTTAGCCAATGTCATTTCATCAAGCGTGGAAGAACATGCACGATTTGGTGGAGTGGTCCCTGAAATTGCAAGCCGTGCTCACCTAGAGGCCATGCAACCAGTTATTTCGCAGGCTCTCAAAGAGGCAAAAGTGAAACTAGAGGACATCGATGCAATCGGCGTAACAGCGGGTCCTGGTTTGATTGGAGCGCTCCTTGTCGGAACTAGCGCGGCATCTGGTCTAGCACTTGGTTTAGATAAGCCTCTATATGGCGTTAATCATCTTTCATCTCACCTTGCCGTAGATGCACTTGATGAATCTCACAAACTAGGCCCTGTAATTGGATTACTTGTTAGTGGAGGGCATAGTTCAATCATTCAAGTCAACGACCTTGCCCAAAGCGTTCATGTACTGGGATCAACTATTGATGACGCAGCTGGTGAGGCTTTCGACAAAATTGCCAGGCTTCTTGGATTAGATTTTCCTGGAGGACCTGCGATTGATAGGTTGGCAAAAGAAGGCGATCTGAGTGCGATTGATTTTCCTAGAGGCCTTAGTGATACCGACTATGACTTTTCATTCTCTGGTTTAAAGACAGCAGTTGCGCGTTACTTACAGAAAACTCCTGACGCAAAGAGAGCAGATATTGCAGCTTCATTTCAAGAAGCAGTTGTAGATGTACTTCTCAAAAAATCGTTGAGTGCATGTGCTTTAACAGGAATTGATACTTTGCTGATCGCCGGAGGAGTAGCGGCTAATTCAAGACTCAGAGAACTTGCCGCCCAAAGGTGCGAGCAAGCTGGTGTTCTGCTTCGGACTCCGCCGCCTGCCCTCTGCACTGATAACGGGGCCATGGTGGCTGCTATGACCTCACTGGCGGTCTCAGCAGGCGTAAAGCCCTCTCATATTGGCCTTGAAGCCCTCTCAACGGTGGCCCTGAGCCAGCCGGTCTGGGCCTAAGAGCCCCGAGTTGAAGGGGGGCTCGCGGGCTATCTATGATTAGCACTCGCAGACCTCGTCTGCTAAACCCTAGTTTTTGAGGATAAATAAAAGAAATAAAGGAGCACATCATGGCCGTAGCCATTAAGCCACTTGAAGATCGCATCGTTGTTAAAGCAAACGAGGCAGAACAGACAACCGCGTCAGGACTTGTTATTCCTGATACTGCAAAGGAAAAGCCACAGGAAGGCACAGTGGTTGCTGTTGGACCAGGACGCTTTGATGATGGCGTGCGCGCACCTATGGATGTCAAGGTTGGAGACGTTGTTCTTTATAGCAAGTACGGCGGAACTGAAGTGAAGTACAACAACGAGGAGTACCTCGTCCTTTCAGCTCGCGATGTTCTTGCCATCATTGAGAAGAAATAACAATGGGTAAAACTTTATCCTTCGACGAAGAAGCTCGTCGCGCCATGGAGCGCGGGGTGAATATCCTCGCCGACACAGTGAAGGTAACCCTTGGACCTAAGGGTCGTAACGTTGTTATCTCAAAGTCTTATGGAGCGCCCCTCATTACAAATGATGGCGTAACAATTGCGAAAGAGATCGAACTTTCAGATCCAGCCGAGAACATGGGCGCTCAACTTGTGAAGCAAGTTGCAGAAAAGACCAACGATGTTGCCGGTGATGGAACTACAACAGCAACAGTTTTGGCTCAAGCAATGGTGAAGGAAGGTCTTCGCAACCTTGCTGCCGGCGCGCAGCCAATGGATATTAAGTTCGGAATCGAAGCAGCCGTGAAGGCAGTTTCAGAAGAGCTCAAGAAAAACTCAACTCCTGTCTCTGGCAAAGCTCAGATTGCAGATGTTGCGACCATCTCTGCTCAAGATAAAGCAATCGGTGACCTCATCGCTGAAGCAATGGACAAGGTCGGCAAAGACGGAGTCATCACAGTTGAAGAGTCATCAACAACTGGTTTAGAGCTAGATTTCACTGAAGGTATGCAATTTGATAAGGGTTACATCTCTCCTTACTTTGTTACCGATTCAGATCGCATGGAGACAGTTCTAGAGGATGCATTCATTTTGATCTCAGGACAAAAGATCTCAGCGCTCGCCGAAATCTTGCCTGTGCTTGAAAAGGTTGCTCAGAGCAACAAGCCTCTTTTGATCATCGCTGAAGATGTTGAGGGTGAAGCCCTTTCAACACTCGTTGTGAACCGCATGCGCGGAACATTCACATCTGCTGCCGTCAAGGCACCAGGTTTTGGTGATCGTCGCAAGTCAATGTTGCAAGACATTGCCGTGCTCACAGGTGGTCAGGTTATTACCGCTGATGTCGGACTTAAGTTAGAGCAAGTCACCATCGATCTACTTGGTAAGGCCCGCCGCGTTGTTATCACCAAGGACACCACAACAATCGTTGATGGTGCTGGAGATAAAACCGAAGTAGCAGCTCGTGTCAATGAGATCCGCAACGAACTTGCTCAATCAGATTCTGATTGGGATAAAGAAAAGTTGCAGGAGCGCGTTGCAAAGCTAGCTGGCGGTGTCTGTGTCATTAAGGTCGGCGCACATACTGAGGTAGAGCTCAAGGAGAAGAAGCACCGCCTTGAAGATGCTATTTCTGCTACTCGCGCAGCCGTTGAAGAAGGAATCGTTGTTGGCGGAGGCGCAGCACTTGTGCATGCAGCCGGCGCACTCGATGGCGATCTGGGCTTTGAGGGAGACCGCGCAGTTGGCGTTCGTCTTGTGAAGAAGTCATGCGATGAGCCGCTTCGTTGGATTGCAGAAAATGCTGGCCAAGAAGGTTATGTCGTTGTTGCAAAGGTTCGCACAATGAAGCCAAATGAAGGTTTTAATGCTGCAACCGATGTCTATGAAGATCTCGTTAAAGTGGGCGTGATTGATCCTGTAAAGGTGACTCGCTCTGCTTTGGCTAACGCAGCCTCAATTGCTGCGATGTTTATTACAACCGAAGCACTGGTCTTTGAAACACCAGAAGATAAGGTTGAGGAGGCACAAGGACATGGTCATAGCCATGGACCTGGTGGTCACTCACATTAATTAGCGAAATTAAGAAGCAGTAACAAACTCCGCGCCAATAACCTGGCGTGGAGTTTTTGTTTGGCGCTCAATAACGATGAGGCGCTCGTCTTCAGAGAGACCGCCCCAAATTCCGTATGGTTCTTGAACAGCAAGTGCATGCTCTCTGCATTGCTGGATGACTGGGCATGATGCGCAGACAGCTTTGGCTCTGGCAATGCGGTTGTTGCGGCTTGGTCCGCGCTCGCCATCTGGATGAAAGAACATCTCTGAAGGAAGCTCGCGGCATGCACCTTGGTTCTGCCATTCCCACTCTGAAAGAACTGGGCGTGGTAGTCGTGAAATTTCAGCCATCTGGTCCTCCTGGTTCGTGGGTGTAGGCACACATTACAACCGCGCCGTAGGTTGTTCAAGCCCGCCAGCCCTCAAGTGGCGCAAAACACCTTTTGCCTAGACGATTAGCGCATGGCTTCCCGCAACTCTGCCCCAACTCCTGCCTTTACGGTGGCCGCTGTTGCCAGGCGTTTGGGTGTAGCCCCAGCAACGCTTCGCACGTGGGACAGGCGCTATGGCCTTGGGCCCAGTGAGCATTCTGATGGAGAGCATCGCCGATATAGCGAGAGTGATTTAGCAAGACTTATTCATATGCGAAAGCTTGTGATCTCTGGTGTTACCCCAGCAGATGCCGCAGCAGCGGCGCTTAAATTTAAAGGCAAGATTGATCTAGAAGTATTTGCTGATTTGCCCGAGTCAGACACTGGTGTGATTGAAATGCTTAACAATGCAGTACATGCACTGGATCGCAATCTCACTGAACAGATTATTCGATCTGAATTTAGAGACAACGGAATCGCCGCTACCTGGTGCAATGTCTTAACACCTGTTCTTGTCTTGGTTGGCGCTGAATGGGCGGCCACAGGTACTGGAATTGAAATTGAGCATATGCTCAGTGAAATTACACATCGACTTTTGAATGAACACACAGAACAACTCACTAGCCCTGTGAATTCTCGGCCGGTACTTCTGGCCTGCGTGGGTGAAGAGATTCATTCGCTTGCGATTACTGCGCTCGCTGCCTGTTTAGCTGAAGATCAGATCCAAGTTCAATTCCTTGGGGCTAGAACACCCCAATCTGCTATCAATGAAGTTGTTAGAAAGGTTGGACCACCAGCGATTTTCTTGTGGGCGCAACTTTCCAAAAATGGTAATCCTGCGATCATCCAAGAACTTCCAAAGCTCCGTCCTGCCCCTCGGGTTATCTTGGGTGGGCCCGGATGGAACCCTGACCGCTGCAAGAGCGCAAACTTTGTTGATGACCTAAGCGCCGCAAGGCGTGAGATCTCACGCGCTGTGGGCGTTTAGAAGCAGAGATTTTGAACCCCTAGACTTGCCCCATGATGGAAGGCGCCCGCGAAAAAGTAATAATGACGGGGCTGACCTACGACGATGTTCTACTACTTCCAGATGCATCCGAGGTCGTTCCAAGTGAAGTAGATACAAAAACTCGCCTGACTCGAAATATTTCCCTCAATGTTCCTGTGGTTTCTTCAGCAATGGATACGGTTACTGAATCAACCATGGCAATTGCTATGGCAAAAGCCGGTGGTATTGGAATTTTGCACCGTAATTTATCTATTGAAGATCAGGTTAAGCATGTTAAGACAGCAAAAGCTTCTGGAATTGTTGGCGCAGCCGTTGGTGTTGGTGAAGATGGATATTCCCGTGCGGTTGCTCTCATTGATGCAGGAGTAGATGTTGTCGTTGTAGATACAGCCCACGGCCACCATCGCGCTGTGCTTGAAGCTATTGCTCGAATTAAAAAACAATTCCCACATGTAGATGTCATTGGTGGAAATGTGGCAACACGCGCCGGAGCGCAAGCACTCATTAACGCAGGTGTTGATGCAGTAAAAGTTGGTGTTGGACCTGGATCAATCTGTACTACCCGCGTTGTTGCAGGCGTTGGCGTCCCACAAGTAACCGCGATTATGGAAGCACACAAGGCGTGCTTCACTGCTGATATTCCTCTCATAGCCGATGGTGGATTGCAATATTCAGGAGATATCGCAAAGGCGATTGTTTCTGGCGCAGATACCGTGATGCTCGGTTCACTTCTTGCAGGATGTGATGAATCACCTGGTGAGCTCATTGAAATTGGTGGAAAGAAGTTTAAAGGTTATCGAGGAATGGGTTCACTCGGCGCGATGCAGTCACGCGGAGAGCAGAAGTCATATTCGAAAGATCGTTATATGCAAGATGATGTGCTGGCTGAAGATAAACTTGTTCCAGAAGGTATTGAAGGAAAAGTTGCTTACAGCGGACCAGTTGCCACAGTTATCCATCAACTTGTTGGAGGATTGCGTTCTGGCATGGGTTATGCGGGAGCGGCAACCATTAAGGACTTGCAGAGCAAAGGGCAGATGATTCAGATCACGGCAGCGGGATTACAGGAAAGTCATCCACATGACATTTTGGATGTTGCAGATGCACCAAATTACCGAGGCGGGAAGTAGGAGACGATGAACGATATTGAGATTGGTCCTGGGAAGCGCGCAAAGACAGCGTATTCATTTGACGATATCGCGATCGTTCCAAGTCGTCGTACTCGTGAGGCAGATGAAGTTTCTATTCAGTGGCAGATTGATGCTTACAAATTTGATCTACCAATGCTTGCAGCGCCGATGGATTCTGTTGTCTCTCCAGAAACTGCAATTGAAATTGGAAAAATTGGTGGAGTTGGAGTTCTAAACCTTGAGGGTCTATGGACTCGCCACGAAGATCCACGTATTGCATTGGGTGAAATTGCATCTCTTCCACAAGAGCAAGCAATCAGACGCATGCAAGAACTTTATGCTGCTCCTATTCGAGAAGATCTCATTAAATCTCGTATCGCAGAAATACGCGCCGCGGGTGTGACTGTTGCGGCTGCGCTCTCTCCACAGCGCACAGCAGAGCTACACAAAGTTGTTGTTGCTGCGGGAGTAGATCTCTTTGTTATCCGAGGAACAACGGTGAGTGCTGAGCATGTTTCAAACAAGGCAGAACCTTTAAATTTAAAGAAATTTATATATGAATTAGATGTTCCGGTCATTGTGGGCGGATGCGCAACAGCAACAGGCGCACTGCATCTTATGCGCGCAGGAGCTGCTGGAGTATTGGTTGGTTTTGGTGGAGGTTCATCCCACACAACAAGGACAGTTTTGGGAATTGCAGTACCTATGGCATCGGCAGTTGCAGAAGTTGCATCAGCACGCCGCGACTATATGGATGAATCTGGTGGTCGCTATGTTCACGTTATTGCTGATGGATCAGTTGGTCGCAGTGGTGATATTGCAAAAGCAATTGCATGCGGCGCTGATGCTGTCATGATGGGCTCTCCACTTGCACGCGCGACCCAAGCACCTGGCAAGGGCTGGCACTGGGGATCTGAAGCACACCACAGCGAACTTCCTCGTGGTGACAGAGTTCATGTTGGAACAGTTGGAACGCTTAAAGATATTTTGGTTGGTCCATCTCATACCGCGGATGGCTCAATGAATTTATTCGGAGCGCTGCGCCGCGCAATGGGAACATGCGGATATTCAGATCTTAAAGAATTTCAACGGGTAGAAGTCGTCGTAGATCGTGCCTAATCAGGCAGAACAAGACCTGGTACTTGTTATTGATTTTGGTGCGCAGTACGCACAATTAATTGCTCGCCGTGTACGCCAAGCACACGTGTATTCAGAGATCGTTCCATCATCGATGCCTGTCGCAGAGATTCTTGCTAAGAAACCTAAAGCAATTATCTTGTCTGGTGGACCTTCAAGTGTTTATGAACCAGGTGCTCCAACACTTGATTCCAAGCTCTTTGAACATAACATTCCTATCTTTGGGATTTGCTATGGCTTCCAAGTGATGGCTGCAGCCCTTGGCGGAGTAGTCACACAAACTGGTAAATCAGAATTTGGTCGCACATCTATGACCCACGATGGAAAGTCCAAATTGCTTGGTGATCTTGCAAAGGAATTTAAAGTATGGATGAGTCACGGTGACAGCGTCACACAAGCGCCACAGGGATTTAGCTCAACTGCAAAGACGGACGCGACACCAATAATTGCTTATGAAAATAGCGACGCGACTTTAGCTGGAGTGCAATTTCACCCAGAAGTCATGCACTCAGAAAATGGTCAAGAAATATTGCGCCGTTGGTTGATAGATATTGTCGGGTGCAAGCCAACGTGGACAAGCGCCAATATTGTTGCAACTGAGGTTGCAAAGATCAAAGAACTTGTTGGAGATAAGAGAGTCATCTGCGGTTTATCTGGTGGAGTCGATTCAGCTGTTGCGGCAGCAATTGTCCAAAAAGCGATCGGATCCCAACTCACCTGTGTTTTTGTAGATCATGGCTTACTACGTGAAGGTGAAGCAGTTCAGGTAGAAAGAGATTTTGTTGCAGTAACTGGTGTTGAACTCAAAGTTGTCGATGCGAGAGCAAAGTTTCTATCTGCGCTCACTGGAGTCACAGACCCTGAAACCAAACGTAAAATCATTGGCGCGGAATTCATTCATTCCTTTGAAAGCGCTGCAAGAGAAATTTCAGCTTCAGGAAGCGTCGATTACCTTGTGCAGGGAACTCTTTACCCTGATGTTGTTGAATCCGGTGGGGGAGAAGGAACGGCAAATATCAAATCTCACCACAATGTTGGAGGTCTCCCAGATGATTTGCAGTTCACACTGATTGAGCCACTTCGAACACTGTTTAAAGATGAAGTGCGTGAAGTTGGATTACAACTTGGCCTGCCAGGAGAGATAGTTTGGCGCCAACCTTTCCCTGGTCCAGGTCTAGCCATTCGAATTATTGGTGAAGTTACTGAGAATAGACTTAGTATTCTGCGAAAAGCGGATTTAATCGCTAGAGATGAATTAAAGTTAGCAGGTCTAGATCGCCAGATCTGGCAGTGCCCAGTAGTTCTTCTTGCCGATGTTAGAAGCGTCGGAGTTCAGGGAGATGGCAGAACATATGGTCATCCAATTGTTCTGCGCCCTGTATCGAGTGAAGATGCTATGACAGCGGATTGGAGTCGACTTCCGTACGAAGTACTGGAGAAGATTTCAACAAGAATTACAAATGAAGTGCGAGAGGTAAACCGCGTGACGCTAGATGTAACTAGCAAACCACCTGGAACTATTGAATGGGAGTAGTTGTGAAGCAAAAGAAAGTTGCAGCTGTTGCAGTTCTTGTATTTATTGCAAGCTGTATTCCTGCTACCGCTTTTGCTGGCCCAAAAAAGAATTCATCAAACTGTAAGCCAACTAATGCCGCGGCTCACCAACCACTAAACGTTAAGCCCCCAGCCACGCTTAAACACAACAATGTTAAATTTACTTTAAATACAAACTGTGGTCCTATTGTGTTCACTGCAGATGGAGTGAATGCTCCAGTAACTGTGACGGTTATGTCTGCGCTTGCTAAAGCAGGTTATTTTGATAATTCGCTATGTCACCGATTAACTACTTCGGGAATTTGGGTTCTTCAATGTGGAGATCCAACTGCAAGTGGCTCTGGTGGTCCTGCATTTAATTATGTTGACGAAAACTTACCAACAGGGATCGCACAAAATGACTATCCAGCTGGCACAGTTGCCATGGCCAACTCAGGACCTCACACAAATGGGAGCCAATTCTTCTTGGTGTATCAGAACACGACACTTCCGCCTAACTACACAATCTGGGGCCATATCACTCGTGGATTAGATATTGTGCAAAACATTGCCGCGCTTGGAACAACAAATGGCACAGCAGATGGCGCACCAAAGCAACCCATCGCAATTCAATCTGTCAGCGTTAAATAATTAGCTAGTTGCAACAACCCTAAAAATTTCCGCAAGACGACCAATAGGCAATTGTGCGACTTCCGCATTTCGTTCGCCCCACTCACGAACTCGTCCTTCAAGTTCTTCGTTGTGAGCCGTCTGGCTTACATGAGAATGTATCGCCTTCATTTTTCTTTCAAATGTATCTGTAATATCTATTGAATGATTTGTGTCAGAACTCATCATGACCCATGCTTCTTTAACGGTCCATGGCTCTAGCTTTTCATCATGAAGTAAATCTTCAAATGCGAATTGATTACCTGCATCTGGGTAGATCGCTTGAATTGCTGATTCACCTGCTGCTAGATGATCTGGGTGACTAGCACCAAGTCGATCCCAGTTACGTTCTGGGCTTTGTATGAGCATGCGGTCTGGTCGAACCTTACGAATAATGCGGACAATATCTTTGCGGAGTGCAATTGTTGGTTCTAGCCAACCATCTCGGTAATTTAAGAAGTGAATGTCGCTTACGCCTAATATTTTTCCTGCATCACGCTGTTCTTGCTGGCGGATTTTTTTCATCTCATCACGCGTAATGGACGCATCGATTCCGCCCTGATCGCCGTTAGTGCAAATGCAATAACTGACCTTGATTCCCTTATCTGCCCATTGAGCAACCGTTCCACCAGCTCCAAAGTCCACATCATCTGGGTGGGCTGTTACGACAAGAATTCGTTCGATTTCACTATCTGCAATGGGTTCCATGCCCCGATCCTACTAATTCAATTAGGCAGTCGTTGCCCGAAGATAGACTCCCGCTTATGTCTGCAACCCAAAAACTGCTGGATGGTTTAAATCCTCAGCAACGTGATGCAGTGATCCATGAGGGTGCGCCATTGCTCGTCGTTGCTGGTGCAGGCTCGGGCAAAACCCGCGTACTTACTCGCAGAATTGCTTATCTTCTCGCAGAACGTGGGGTAGCGCCCTTTGAAGTCCTTGCCATCACCTTTACCAACAAAGCTGCTGCTGAGATGAAAGAACGAGTCACAGAACTTGTTGGCCCAAGAGCTCAATCAATGTGGGTTTCAACATTTCACTCAGCATGTGTTCGAATATTGCGCCAAGAGGCTAACCGGCTTGGGTACACAAATTCTTTTACTATCTACGACTCTAGTGACAGTGTCAGGCTCCTTACACTCATCATTCGGGATTTGAATCTTGATGGAAAGCAATATGCACCACGAGCGGTGCATGCCATGATTTCTGCAGCAAAGAACGAGTTGATGGGCCCTGCAGATTATGTTCAAAAAACAACCAACCATTTTGAAGAAGTTATTGCGGAAATATTTGCTCTCTATCAAAAGCGACTTAGCTCCGCTAACGCTATGGATTTCGATGATTTGATTGGTAAAACTGTTGAACTCTTCCAACGCTTTCCAGAGGCGCGAAGTCGGTTTAGATCACGCTTTAAACACATATTGGTTGATGAGTACCAAGATACAAACCACGCTCAATACATATTGATTCGTGAATTAGTAGGCGTAGTTGGAGAAGGATTTCCCATCGCAGAACTCTGCGTAGTGGGCGACGCCGACCAGTCTATTTATGCCTTTAGAGGGGCAAATATTCGGAACATCCTGCAATTTGAAGAGGATTACCCAAGTGCCCGCACAATCATGCTTGAGCAAAATTACCGGTCAACACAAAACATATTGACTGCAGCAAATGCAGTAATTTCAAATAATGAGGGTCGTAAAGATAAGAATCTCTGGTCAGAAGAGGGTAAAGGCGAGATCATCACAGGTTATGTCGCTGAGAGCGAACATGATGAAGCAGATTTTGTGGTCGGGGAGATCGGAAGATTGCGAAACGATGGACTTTCTAACCCGGGAGATACCGCAATTTTCTATCGAACAAACGCGCAATCGCGCCTCTTTGAGGAGATATTTTTACGCGCAGCCATTCCTTATAAAGTTGTAGGTGGGGTTCGATTTTATGAACGCAAAGAAGTTAAAGACTTTCTTGCCTATTTGCGTGTACTCGTTAACCCTGAAGATGAAGTCTCCCTACGCAGGATTATCAATACTCCTAAGCGAGGTATTGGCGATCGAGCTTTAGACACTATTGATGCCCATGCAAAAGCTAGAGATATTTCATTTTGGACAGCGCTATGTAGTGCATCATCTGCAGCAGATGTTCCGACACGGTCCCTGGGATCAATCACCGAATTTGTTCACCTCATTCAATCTCTACAAACTTTGGTAGAGGCAAAAACAAAACCTTCAATTATTGCTCAAGCAGTACTTGAGCAAAGTGGGTTGCTTTCAGAGCTTGCCAATAGTCATGATCCACAAGATGAAGGTCGCGTTGAGAATCTAGAAGAACTTGTTTCGGTTGCTACAGAGTATGAAGAAAGTGAAGTTGAAGAGGGTGAGGAGATCTCACTCATCGGCTTCTTGGAAGATGTTTCGTTGGTTGCTGACTCGGATCAGATTCCAGATGGTGAAGATCATGGCGGTGTCGTCACGATGATGACGCTTCACACAGCCAAAGGATTGGAATTTCCAACAGTATTTCTTACAGGTATGGAGGAAGGAATTTTCCCTCACTCAAGAACTCTGGGGGATAAGGCAGAGATTGAAGAGGAACGAAGACTTGCTTATGTTGGTTTAACCCGTGCACGAAAGCGCCTTTACGTTTCTCGCGCCGAATATCGTTCTTCATGGGGCGCTCCGACATACAACCCGCCATCTAGATTTCTTTCTGAAATTCCAGATGATGTGATTGCCTGGAATGAGACATCTTCTGAAGGTATAAATGTAAACAGCTCACTTAAACCATCTCGAAAATTTGGCCCACCTCCTCGAGCGACGGGCAAGAAGGTCAGCGCCGCAGCAATTATTTTGGCGGTTGGAGATCGTGTGTCTCATGACACATTTGGATTGGGCAAGGTTGTTGCAATATCCGGAGAGGGCGATCGGGCTGAAGCAACCATTGATTTTGGCAGCGTTGGGGAGAAGCGGCTGTTGCTTCGCTACGCGCCGGTCGAGAAGCTCTGAGAGTCAAAGTAGGATTTACCAGTATTGAGTTTCAATTTTTCCTGACAAATGAACGAAGTGGGGTAGCGCGTGGATCTCTTTGAGTATCAAGCTCGAGATCTTTTTGAAGAACACAACATTCCAGTTTTAGCAGGCGCAGTTGCATCGACTCCTGAAGCCGCCGAAGCTGCTGCTTCAAAAATGGGTGGCAAAGTTGTTGTTAAAGCACAAGTAAAAGTCGGAGGCCGCGGAAAAGCTGGCGGAGTTAAATTAGCGCAAGATGCACAGGATGCGCGCGGAAAAGCTGAAGCGATTCTTGGTATGGATATTAAAGGTCACACAGTTCATCAAGTAATGATTGCTCAAGCAGCGCCAATCGCTGAAGAGTATTACATGGCAATTTTGCTGGACCGAGCTAACCGCAACTTTTTAGTTATGGCATCTGTTGCCGGCGGCATGGAGATTGAAGAAGTTGCTCATACTCAGCCAGAGAAGTTGGCACGTGTTGGTATTGATCCCAACGTGGGAATTTCAAAAGAGGAGGCGCTTGAAATTGTGCGAGCAGGACAGTTCCCTGCGGATATCACTAATGATGTCGCTGAAGTTCTTCTTAAGTTGTGGGCAGCATTTGTTGCCGAAGATGCAACTTTGATGGAAATTAACCCATTAGTGAAAACCGATGATGGAAGAATTATTGCGCTAGATGGAAAAGTCACGCTCGATGACAACGCATCTTTCCGTCATCCAAACCATGAGTCACTTATCGACCACGCGTCAGCAAATCCATTAGAGGCAGCAGCAAAAGAAAAGAACCTTAATTACGTGAAGCTTGATGGTGAAGTTGGAATTATTGGAAACGGCGCTGGCCTTGTTATGAGCACATTAGATGTTGTTGCTTATGCGGGTGAAAAATATGGAGTCAAGCCAGCAAACTTCCTTGACATCGGTGGAGGAGCATCTGCTCAAGTAATGGCTGATGGACTTTCAATTATTTTGGGTGACCCAGATGTTAGAAGCGTCTTTGTTAACGTTTTCGGTGGAATTACCGCCTGTGACGCGGTCGCAAACGGAATTGTTCAAGCCCTTGAAATGTTGGGTAGCAAAGCAACTAAGCCAATTGTGGTTCGCCTTGATGGAAATAACGTCATAGAGGGTCGCAAGATTCTTAATGATGCAGGCCACCCATTAGTGCAGCAGTTAGACACGATGGATGGCGCAGCAGCAAAAGCAGCAGAATTGGCGGCAAAGTAAATGGCGATTTTCATTAATAAGCAGACCAAAGTTGTAGTTCAAGGTATGACTGGTTCTGAAGGAACTAAACACACTGGGCGCATGCTTAAGTATGGAACAAATATTGTTGGTGGCGTTACACCTGGTAAAGGTGGGCAACGCGTTGAGATTGAAGGCAAGACTTTGCCTGTCTTTAATACTGTTGCAGAAGCAATTAGCGCAACAGGGGCAAATGCATCAGTTGTTTTTGTTCCACCCAAGTTTGCAAAAGCTGCTGTCATGGACGCGATTGATGCGGGGCTGCCACTGTGTGTGGTCATTACCGAGGGCATCCCAGTACACGACTCAGCCGCCTTCTATGCACATGCGGTAGCCAAGGGAACAACTCGTTTAATTGGTCCAAACTGTCCAGGACTTATAAGCCCTGGACTATCTAATATTGGAATCATTCCTGGAGATATCACTGGTCCAGGACGAATTGGCTTGGTTTCAAAGTCAGGAACATTGACTTACCAAATGATGTACGAACTTCGTGATTTTGGTTTTAGCACTGCAGTAGGTATTGGTGGAGATCCAATTATTGGAACTACACATATTGATTGCCTTAAAGCATTTCAAGATGATCCAGACACTGATGCGATCGTCATGATTGGTGAAATTGGTGGAGATGCTGAAGAGCGCGCTGCCGCATTTATTTCAGAATATGTCACAAAGCCGGTAGTTGGCTATGTTGCAGGCTTTACTGCTCCTGAGGGAAAAACAATGGGACATGCTGGAGCAATTGTTTCGGGCTCATCAGGAACTGCGGAAGCAAAGAAGGTTGCACTTGAAGCGGCTGGTGTTAAGGTTGGAAAAACTCCAAGTGAAACTGCAGCGCTGATGCGCGCAATTCTCAAGGGCTAATTAATGCTTTCACGCGCGCTAGCTGTCTCACTCAGGCAAGCATTGCGCAGCGTGGCACTCATATTGTTCCCTTTGGTCTTTATTTCACTCTTTGCATGGGCAACAGCAGGTGGAAATAGTGGAAATACAACAGATCCCATTAGAGCTTCAGCCTGGCTTTGGCTTGCGGGTCATTTAGTTCCACTTCACATTCATGGAGTGACAAATGGCGCGCTCACCGTGCTTCCGCTTCTGGCAGTTATTTTTCCGATGTGGGCTCTGCGTCGTAGTTATCCAGCCGTCGCCGAAGTTTTTAAGAAAGAGATAGGCGCACGAATATTTTTAGCAGGTTGGTATGCCCTGATCTCAGAGATACTCGCACTTGCTTCTTACTCAGCTCACATTTCAGCAAATCTTTATTTCACACCCATCTTTTCTTTCACCATTGCGATTATTGCGACAACACCCCTTAGAAATGAGAATCTTCGGTACTTTAAATTTGCTTCATTACTTTTTATGTTCTTCTGGGGTTTGGCATCTCTAGTTTTTGCCTTTTCACTCGCAACGCACTGGAGCGTTTTGAAGAGTCTGCAAATAGTAATTGCGCCAGGAATTATTGGAGGAATTCTGTATACGCTTATACAGATTCTCTACATTCCAAATATTGCCCTTGCCTGCCTTAGCTATCTGACAGGCTCTGGATTCACTTTTGGTGCTCACACAAACATTTCTCCATCCCATTTTGATTTAAATGCGATTTCCGCGATTCCTATTCTCAGTGCCCTACCAACAGGCAGGCATCTATTTATAAATTACGGGCTTGCACTTTGGCCGCTTTTCTTTATCGCATTTTATATTCTCATTTGGCGCAGTAAGAGCAATTTTGCGAAGAAAAATATTCAGGCGTTGCAGAATGGAGCGCTGTTTCTCCTAGTGATTTTAATAATCTCGTATCTAGCATCTGGTGAGTTGCTTACGCCACAGCTCAATCCTGTTGGAATCAAGTGGTTGCGATTTACTTCAGTGCTTGGGATTAGTTACGTTGCGGCCCTTGTTTGCGCTCTCTATATTCCCGCGGTTGTTCAAAAAGTGAGAAATAAAGATGCCTGACAAAAAAAGGATCCTTCTTTTGGCATCAGGGACTGGTTCACTGGCAAAAGCAATTTTTGAAGCTCATAAATCTGGAGAGCTTGATATTGATATTGTTGGGGTAATTTCTGATAACGATGCACCTGTACTTGCGCTGGCAAAAGAGTATGGCGTCGACTCTCATTTGATTTCAATGCAAAGCGATCGAAATGAGTGGGATAGAGCCCTGCTAGCCAAAGTTTCTGAGTTAGGTCCTGATTTGATTGTCAGTGTCGGTTTCATGAGAATTTTGTCGGCTCAATTTGTTAAAGACTTTAGGGTAATTAATACTCATCCTGCGCTACTTCCGAATTTTCCAGGTGCTCATGCAGTTCGTGATGCTTTAGCCGCTGGCGTGAGTGAGACCGGGACGACTGTGCATTGGGTTGATGAGGGGGTAGATACCGGCGAGGTCATCAACCAAGTGAAAGTGCCAATAATTCCTGGTGAGAGCGAAGAAGTGCTGCACGAACGTATTAAGATTGCGGAGCGGGCACTCATAGTTGAGACTCTGCACAAATATGCACAGACAGGATCGTTGTGAGCCGCAAGCCAATACGTAGAGCGCTTATTAGTGTTTACGATAAATCTGGTCTTATTGAATTGGGCAAATCACTCAGCGCTGCTGGGGTTGAGATTCTCTCCACGGGTTCAACGGCGAAGACTCTTGCAGATGCGGGCATAAAAGTAATCGCAGTAGAGGATTACACCGGCTTTCCCGAAATGATGGGGGGTCGCGTCAAGACTCTTCACCCCCGTATTCATGGCGGAATCTTGGCAGACCAAAATAACCCGGAGCACTTGGCAGCAATTGCATCACATGACATTGCTCCCTTTGATTTAATTGTCATAAATCTTTACCCATTCACTCAAACAGTCGCGTCAACGACAGACTTTGCAGAGTGCATTGAGCAAATTGATATTGGTGGCCCATCGATGTTGAGAGGTGCGGCAAAGAATCATGGTTCTGTTGCCGTCATTTCAAGTCCTGATCAGTATTCACAAATTTATACAGCGATAAAAGAGGGCGGGTTTACCCAAGAGGAGCGAGCACGACTGGCGATGGAAACATTTCGCGCTACCGCTTCTTATGACATAGCTATTGCTACCTGGCTTGGCCAGCGTCTAGAAGCAAGTGCCGAATGGAAAGCTTCTGCGTGGGAACGGATTGCTCCACTTCGTTATGGCGAGAATCCTCACCAAAACGCCAATGTCTACAAGAGTCTTACATCATCTGAGACAGGTATTGCTCAAGCTGAACAATTACATGGTAAAGAAATGTCATTTAATAATTACACAGATGCCGACGCAGCTATCCGTTCAGCTTTTGATCACAGCGACCCATGCGTTGCAATTATTAAGCATGCCAACCCATGTGGAATCGCAATAGATAAAAATATTGCGACCGCTTATTCAAAAGCCCATGCCTGTGATCCAGTATCAGCATTTGGTGGGGTAGTAGCTGCAAATCGTGAAGTTTCAATTGAAATGGCAACAGCGCTTGCT
>Ga0208869_1000101_pt1 | contig 21196 bp, 18 predicted proteins | sample CryBogCBE27Jun08_FD_185506 | JGI IMG/M metagenome (GOLD analysis project Ga0208869, IMG submission 185506) | Freshwater microbial communities from Crystal Bog, Wisconsin, USA - CBE27Jun08 (SPAdes) | ecosystem: Environmental > Aquatic > Freshwater > Lake | place: Crystal Bog, Wisconsin, USA... | reverse complement strand
AAACATTTGAACCGGGTATAACTGGTTATTGAGGCGGTTCTTCCAATAGACTTGAATATCAATCGTGCGGATTTCTTGGCGTGACTTCTCAAAGGCAGACATACGATACTCCGCTTGCGGAACATAGTAGATAAACTGGCGATACAAGGCTGAACCAGAGCCGGCACTTGTGTCTAGGGAGATATCCGTGATGATAGGCTGGAAAGCAGACTGTGCCGTCGGGGCTGATAGTCCTAGATTACCTTGTCCATAGATTACTGGCTGTGCCGTATTCTCATTCTTCAGAGGCAGAAGTGTAGAGGTGAATACTATAGATGAGATAGGTGACCAGAGGTTACCCGTAGAGGGATAGTCTTGCGTAGCCGTCCAATACTTTGCTTGGAGTTGTGTCGGGGTAACAGTAGATAGCGGAGTAGTCGTGTAATCAACGATGTTAGAATAAAACTTATTGGGAAACTGAACCGAGGCATAATAGCCAGACAGAGTTGTGACAGTAAGTCCGACATTAGCGATAAGCATCTTGAAGTTTGCCAGTAGTCCCGCTAGGTTAGCATTCAGCCAGAGGGACGCTACCGGGGCTGTTGTGGCACCGGCTCCGCTGGCGGGTAAAAAGGTTGATACACGAGTGCCAAATGCCCTTTCATCTCCTAGCCAAGAGAAAAGCCCCGTAAGAGGGTCATACTTGAGTTGAGGAGGAGCAAATAGACTTGTAGCCATAGCGTTGGGAGTGCTATAGGGGAAAGGGTCGGTGGCTACAGTCAGACCACGGGTAGTAAGATAGGCTAGCCAATCTTGCTGGAACAGATACCAGAGTTTATACCACGCCGTAGTGGGAGAATATTGGTTATTAATGTTGTAAATCGTAGCATTAACCAAATCTACCCAGTGCTGGTAGGTATAGACCCAGTAGTAGCGACTTGTTAGGTCTTGGCTCACCAATGGTGCTTGAGGCACTGGTGCTAGAACTGTGCTAGTTGTTTCGGGCGAAAACAGAACTGGTGTAGCAAAAGCGTTCTCCACGAATGTGTTGGAGGTTCCATCCGAAAATCGGTAGGTCTGCGTCAGTGATACGGCAACGCTATAGGTCGTGAGGGTTGGGTCAGTCTGTCCTAATACCACTTGAGGGATGAATAGGGGGAGGTCTAGCCCCGCTCCGTCCATCGTGAAACGGACTATGCTAAACTCATATTTTGAGGCATCCTTGATAATGGCAGTATCACGAGTTTCTTGAAAGCGTATCTGCGGGTCATTGCCAGCCGGAAGTCCAGTGGCAAAGTCGCTAGTGTTGTTGTTAATGATGTCGGCATTGTAATATACAGTGTCGGGTTCATCAACATTACCACTGCGTTCTACACTGCTAAAGTAAGGCATTCTCTATATCATATTAGGACATTTTATTTACCGATTTTATTATATGTAACTCCCAACACAAAATCGTCCGGGGCTAACTTACTCTTATCCATAACAGTCTTGTATTGGTCTAGTGTCTTGGGTGCGTAGAAACACCTCACGACTGCGTGGCGACCACAAGTTGATACATCATTGCGTGTTTTCTGAAACGGAAACTTGTTATAAGTTATAGGTTTGCCAGACGATTTTAGCAAAGGCAAAAGGAGTTGCTGGTCTATACCAAGTTCTCGTCTTACTTCCGGACTTGTATAGTCTTTGATATCATCGGGCGGGTTCCCATACGGGTCAAAGAACTCTATATGGTCTTTCTTGTTTAGCATACAAGTCCAATGTCCCGTTGTGGCACTTGTAGTAAGATAAAGCATTATACAACGCCCTTTAGCATCAAACAACTGTCTCCAGTCATCCAGCCCCTTTAAATCAGCATAGGTTAGGATTTTAATATCATTGCCTAATAGTTTCCTAATATCGCCATCGGAGAGTGGATATCCCCTTGCTTCAGTGGCACTACCCCGTATCATCTTTGCTAATAATGCTAAATAATATATTATCGGGGTGGCACAAGATGGGTAAGATGGGTTTCCCGCAAACTTTCACTAGAGACCTCCTCGTGTGCGAAGACTTTGCGGATAACCCATCTTAACCCATCTTTTTGCTAAAAGTGCTAAACATATAAAAAAATATATAAAAATATATTCTATTATCTGTTTCTAATCATCTATACTGTCGCCATCAGATGTTGATAGAACCTCTATCTGATACTCTAGAAAGGCTTGCTCGTGTGCCTCCCTTTCAGCCCGTCGTATGAGCCGTCTGATATCACGGCGTTGGATACGCTCGGCTTCTAGCCTATTGCGTTTCTCTACCCTATAGTCTGTTATTGCCGTCTCTATCTCGGCACGGTAGGAGGCTAGGTCGCCGTTCCAGTTACCCGTGTTGATATCATCCAAAATATCATCAACGATGTCTTGGAACACAAAACCACGAACCATCTCCTTCCACTCGGTTATCCGCAGTGGGGCAAGACCATTCACTTCAGCCAACATCTCATTAACATCGTTCATCGTGAAGCGGAGCGGAACACGAAGCACAACGGAAGGCATTTTATAACCTCTCGGGAGAAATAAATCTCGGATGGAGATTATTACAGCGACCGCTGTGCCTATTAGACTACTAGAAAAGCCTTTTGCTAAACATTTTGTAGTTTTTTTTCTATTACCCGATTATACATACGGTTAATGATAAAAACCCTTGCGACGGACACCTATCGTGTTGTGATAGACAAAGGCGTGTGGAAGCGGGTTCTCAAAACCACGGCAAAAACGGGGACAAGCCCTAGGCAACCCCCTAGCCCTCCAAATCCCCTACTAGAACTTCCGACCCCGCCATCAAAATACCTACTGGAAAGGTATTGGGACGAAAAACGAGGTCTGTGTTCGGCACCTCCGAGCGAAGGGCTGATACAGAGGGAGGAATATTATGGGTGTTGCCCGAAGAAGTGATAGGCGACTAGTAGAAGTTGGGTCAAGATGGGTTTTTCGTAAAACTCATATTGAAACTTATAACTCTAGAAGACTTTGTGGATAACCCATCTTACCCATCTTATTCATCCGTGATAAAACCGGCACCACCCTCTGGCAACCTCTTGATACCCGTATAATATTTTCCACATTTGTATTGGGTCACGGCACCATCGTCGTCTGTCCTACTGAACGGGCTACTGTGTTTCTCCACGCCGATTTTATTGTAGGTCATCAACTGGGCGAACACGACTTCTGATAGTTCCCGCATACTCGGGTCGTTGGACTTGTCCTCTTTGTAGGCGATATAACATTCTCTGGCAGAAATGAGGTCTGCGTTAGAGTTCGTGATAGTCCATTTGTTCTTGAGCCAGTCGTCTAGGGCATTGTTGGACTGGATGTAGCCACTGGTAGCCTCGGCAATGTGGGTGTTGGTCGGCACATAGGAGCCGGCAAAGAGTGGGTTAGGTCGCTTATCACCGACCCATTTCTTGTATTTATTTATCAAGAGCATTATGAAGGCATCACGAGCCTCATTAGAAACCATATACTCCTTGATGAATGGGTCGCCCTTCCGCTCGGTCTTCCTTGTAGGGTTAGGCACGAACTGATAGGGGAACGGCGTGATACAAAACCTACGCTCCACGCCACCGTCAAGTTTAATGTTGGGTATGTTGTTACATTGTAGGAATAAACCGAACTGCGGTCTGTATGTGATAGGATTTGAATACAAGGCACGGGCAACGATTTCGCCATCGCCAGTTAGGTCTTTTATCAGCCCGCCTTGAAGGTTACACGCACTCTCTGGCTCTTGTGCCATTGCGATACGACAACCCTTCGCCTCTGCCAACTTGGGACACGGGGCGTCCTTCTTGTCGCTCGGTTGTGTTAGAATGGTGATAGGCAGAGTGATATAATATTTTCCAAATGATGCCTTGATGGTATCAGCCAGCACGCCCTTGCCATTGCCACCAGACCCAGTCCAGATGTTGAACCTCTGATACTGCCTCTGCCCGTCGCCGTGTAAGTGTATCATCAACTCTGATAGGACATATTCTGTCATCGCATCATCGTGGAACATCGTGGCAACCGTCTCCTTTACCTTTTTGATAGCCTTCTTATCAACGGCGTCTGGTGCCTTGTAGCCAGTTGTTAAACAGACCCAATCATCCGCCTTGATATCACGGAACTCCAATGCGTTCAAATCAAAGACCTTATCTGTGAAGGCAAAGAGGTGTCGGCTCTCGTCCATCATAATAGGCAAGTCCTCATAGTAGTAGAAAGTTGGCAAGAAACCGATAACCCCCTTACAGAACATATTGTTGCCGATTACCTTTCTGAAGTTCAGTAGGTTATCAGCCTTCTTACGCTCCACTGGGTCTTTGGAGAACGGATTGATATAGGGAAGATGCTCCATTGCCAAGTGCTTGAGGCTCTCCCATATCATATTCACCATATTAGGAGGGATTTTCTGCCCGTGCGGTTCCCATACATTGAACTTATTGATTTCATACCAGCCTTGGGTATTGTGATAGACGAAACTATCAGAGCGAAGGTCGTAGAACATCTGGGCTACCTCGGCGTGATTAACGCACTCTAGGAATACAAAGAAATCATCACGCTTCTTCATCAGTTCAACATACTTGGTAGGATTATCAACACGGAGCCAGTCCCAGAGCCGGCGTTGCTTTAGACGCTTATCACGAGCCACGCCCCGCTCTATACTGTTCCAAGTAGCCTTGATACCCTCGCACCGCTTTGATTTGCCTTTGGCGAAGGGTGGGTATCGTGCCTTGGTAGCCTCCTTGAATGCCTCAAACCCGCAACCCTCATTATAACAAATGTAGCCAATCTTAACCCAATCCCCATAGTCCTCAAAGTGCTTCTTATCAATCGCCATTAGAAGGTCTGATATCATCTTCTTGTTCTCATCCTTGTTCTGTTCTCTGGGCGGTGTGGTAGGCTTCGTATCAGATACTTCGCTCTTCTCATCACCAGACGCAGAGCCAAAGCCCTCATCGGGTTCGCCCGTATCATCATCCATCTGCCATCCCATCACCTCTGATAGTTCTTCTAGCAGTTCATCACTGATTGGGTTGAGTTCCTCGTTTTCGTCTGGCATTGTTATCCAGTCGTATTGAAACATCTCCTCGCCAGTAGGCTTGTAACGAGAAGGAGACACATACAACAGTTTGCCATCCACTTGGATATCAATCGCCTTTTCGTGGGACGCAGTTGATTTGATACGCTCATCGTATTTGAAAAGGAAATGGAGACCACGGCGTGTTCTGGCAATCATATTACAAATCGGCATCGCCATTTGTATCAGACGCTTGTTGTGTTCCAGTTCGGGGTCATCAATATCCATCGCCCAGCACCCAGACACCTTACCAGTCCGCAAGGCAAAGCAAGACTTGAAAAAGCCATCGGGTGTTGTATAGTTCAACTGTCCGCCATTAGGAAACTTATCGGATTTCATCCAACTGCCACCATCATATCGCACCGCCTTGGCTCCAGCCCCATCTTTCAAGGACGCATCCCAACTCATATTGCCAGAAATAATCTGGAACCCCAACCTCTGATACACGGCAAAGCACGGCGGAAGAACGACCGAGGCAGACGACATTGTTTTATGTTCGGTGCCGGGAAAATAAATCGGGATGGGGTTCTTTACAGCGACCGCTGTGTGGGTCATTCTCTAGCAGAACCTATCATAAAAGGGAGAGCGTCTTTCGCTTTGATGATAGTTTGCCACCGCAAAGGGGGCAGAAGATGAACGCACGCCCGCATAGTGTTAGAAATCGTATCACAAGATGGGCAAGATGGGTTTTCCGCAAAGTTCTCCTAGGGAGCCTCCTCGTGTGCGAGACTTTCCGCTAAACCCATCTTAACCCATCTTTTACCTTTCTTGGTGTAAAATCTTTGCCTCTTGAGCCGAAACCATATACTGCGGGTAGTTCTTGTGGATACAAACCCAGCGTCCAGCCTTCTTGAGCGAATGGATATCATCTTTAGACATACCAATGTGCGTCCCCAGTAGATATTTGAGACCGTGAAAGGAGGTGGATTGAGGATATACCACGAAATGGGTGGTTTCATTCAGAATGAGACGGGTTGCCTTATAGTTCGTGATATAATGGGTCAAAAATAGCACGGTCGTATTAGTGTGGCGACCCGTGATGGCTAGGTCATCTATCAGTTGATGGACTGCCTTTAAGTGCTTGCCCGTGAAGCAATCAATGTCATCAAAGATAACCATACAATCACGGAACTCCTCAATCTCGGGGTAGTCTGATACCAGCGTATCCACATTGATGCGTTTGGGCTTCCCGCCCTTCATATTATCAATCGTAGTATCCTCCGTTAGTTTGCTGATAACATAAACACTACGCTTCGGGAACATACGACGATAGAACTCACCCAGACCCCTTGCTATGTAGGATTTGCCACTACCGGAAGCACCGCAGACATAAAATACATCACGCTTTGCGGGGTCAGCCGTGGGGACTATCTCAAATCTGCTATCGTCCGGCAACTCAATAGTTGTATTCGTTTCAGCATCCGATTTGATTTTCTCATACAGTTTCTTGGTAGCATCATCTTCACCTACTAGGTCATCCACGGCTAAACCCTTCTTCAGTGCCTCTTGTAATCTATTGATAATGGCGACCTTATCCTTACCCTTATATGGCTTGAGTTCCTTCTGGTATTTAGCGGACTTGATTTCGTCGCTAATCCGTGGCGTCCTCTTATCAGACCCTTCGTGGAGGTATAAGATATCACCATCCTTGTCGCCGTTACGCACAATCGCAATAGCCTTGCCGTCTGCGTCCTTGTCAAATGAAAGCCCCGGCATCCGTTATATTGAGTGATTAGAAAAGTTTTTACAAAAAGTGCCACACTCCAATGTGTTTTTAGCGTTTTTTAGCGTAAATAATACCCGGACATATAATATAATGCCACGCACTAAACGCACACTGCCGTCTAGTATTGTTGTATTAACAGATGCCACTGGTAATATAACAAATGTTGCGTGTGCTGAAACCGAGGTGGTTCCGAGACCTAAAAAGTATCGTCGCAAGGGGGCTATCACAGCCTCGCCCAAGGAACCAGTCGCCTCCATACGGGTGGAACACGGAGATTTTAAAATATCCTTTGATTAGATAAATGGATAACAACGCCACGCTCCCCGCTACTATCACGAAAGCGATTTGCTTCCACCTTCGTGATACCTTTGAGTGCCTCCAGTGTAAGAAAGACATCCCTCAGCCTACCACAACACCTTCAACGCTAGATTATTCGGTGATAACGGGTCTTGCCTCCAATCCCCCTTTATCTTGCTATGGGACGAATGGAATGTATTACGCTTTTGGTGGGAATATCCAGCCGGCACCTTCTTCAAATGCTCCAGTTCAGACCAAATGATAAAGTCCCCGTAGCCGACCCTTCCAAACTTTGAGGTTCTATTATCATCTTTATACATCAACTTATGAACGCCATCATTGGCTAAAAACAGTTTGCTAGGGTCAATACCTTTGCCCTTCGCATTCTGCTTAACCTTTTCAAGATAGGTCTGTGGTGTCAGACCAGCGTCTTTAAGTAGGCTCTTCGTAGCACCCTTACCTACTATATGTTGCCCCCATACCTTTTTTCTGTATAATACGGCTTTAAGAGTATCATTCTTTTGAGCCTCCGTTAGTTTATCATAGTAGGCTGATTTTTGTAGTGCTTCCCAACTATCAAACTTCTGGAAACCCATAGGAAAGTTATCATTAATAAACTCTGAATAAACCGTTATCAATGGGTCTGTAGGATATTCGCCCACGACAATCCTAAACTTCACGGTAGGTTCAGCCCACGCCTCGCCCTTCACGACTTGGTCGGGTGGTATTATTTTAGATGATGAGGTTCCACTACCATTCCGCCGTAGGTCATTATCGTGTTTGGGGTTACCATCAAGATAGGAATATACTCTAGCCAGACCCCACTGCTCCTTTGATAACTTCTTTTTCATAGGAGCATCAACATTTTTCATAAAAGACCCCTTAAGCCTAACGCTTTTAGGTTGGGTTTTATAAGCCCCTACGCCACGATTATATACTTCTTGTAGCGTTTCAAGCGGAACCCCCGATATTTTAGCAAGTTCCTCCAATGAGTAGCCCTTATCCTCAAGTTTATTCGCCTTTAAGAAGTTCTGCTTATGAGTTCCACCACCCGTGAAGTTATCTAGGTTGTGGGCGTCAAGTGTCTGAAGTGCGTCACGGGCTACTGGAAACATACTAGCCACTCTGCCAAAGAAGGAAGTCGGCTGTTTTGGGGTATAATGTCTAACCTCTGGGTTCTTCGTATGGCTACCCATTAGTTGATAGAGTGGGTCGGCATCCATATAAACACGGTGATTAGGGATGGGTCTATCCCAGTCCATCGTTGTTACCGCTGGGTTATAAGTGCGTCCATCCTTCACTAGCCCTTGCTTAATGAACTCATCAATGATTGCTCCACCAAGTGAATGCCCTACGCCACTGTATGAGTATTTAGTAGGCGGAAACCGTCTCTGAAACTGTTTTAGCGTAGCCAAATCCCCACGCATACGGTCGGATAGACCCAACTGGCTGGCGGGTATCAGAGCATCGGCTTTAAGGTCATTAGGGTCTGATGGTCTCGTTCCACGGGCTGATACAACCATATCATTACCCCTATTGTAAATCTTTAGCGTGGGCGTGCCTAGTTTCAGTTGCCAGCCATCAATGAGCCGTGGAGCATAGTCTTGATAACTAGCCTTTGTCATTGAGAAAGCGGTCTCTTTAGGTGGCAGTCCTAGACCTATCTGCTGGGGCTTAAAGGTCTGGACGACATCGCCAGCAGAAGATGTTAGGTTCTTTATCATACCATCAGCCGATATCAGACCCGCATCAACCTTTGATAGAAAATCGTCTAGTGCTGGTTCTTGGACTGCCTCTTTAGCCGTTTCACCCGCATTCTTCAAAAAAAAAAATCTTCTGGGTGTTCGTCGTATCCAGAGCCTTTCAGAAGATTAACGACAGTAGAGGGCGATACCTTGCTAAAACCCTCCTCCTTGAGTTTCTCGGCAATCTTGCGTGTGCTTAAGCCCTCTGCCTTAAGTTCCCTTGCCCGAGCCTTCTTATCCTTGGCTACTGGTGCCGGTGCCTCTTCCTCTTCACTATCTACCTCTGGAGCCTTAACACCCTTTTTAGCATCACGCTTCGTAATAACCTCCTTGCTCGCTATCATACGGTGGATGAATGCCGAGCGTTTAGGCACGGACACCCGTTTAGGGATAAAGGGTGTATAGGGGTGCTTATAGCCGTTGTTTTTCGCCTTTGATTTGCCAGCAAGCCAACGGACATACTGGGCTTTGTGGCTACGCTTGCCACCGCCTACCGCTATCCTCTCCGCCATAGTCTTGTAAATGTGTTGTAAATCAGCAAGCGTTACTTCTGGGTGCTTATTCTGAACTTTGCGACAAAACTCCCGCAACTCGGGTAGCCCAGCATTAGTCCGTATAAGGTTCTCAACACCGGCTTCCAAATCTACCACCTCTTGTGCCGTTAGACCAAGCATATCACCTCCAGATAGGTGGCTATCAAACTCGTAGTCGCCGGTAGGTGCCACGGCATCCCACATACCCTTACCCATAACCTTATTACGCATCATAGACAGTTCGGGGACAGTTCCAGACTGCTCTGCCAGTGCCGATGCCATAGCACCCTTATTACGCTCTCGTGTGGCTTCGCCAGCAAGTTGGCGGGTATTATCACTTTCAATGCTATTCCTAAACTGCTCGGCATCATTGTAAAGTGTGTTGGTCGCCGACATATAAGGAGACATCGCACCACCGCTCTTACTTTCATTCATATAGACCGCACGCATCTGTGCCATCGCTTGCTCCTTCGCCATTGGGATTTTGGATAACTTCTTCTTCGTTTCCTTATTAACAACCCAATAGAGGTCTTTACCGGGTGCCTTGCGTAACTTATACGGCATCTGTATATTAAGTGTTTAGATTATTTTAAACACTTATTACACATTCTACGCAAAGTTGGGTAAGTTGGACTTTCCGCAACTTTAGCATAAAGGAGGGGTCTCCATAGGGAGGGTTTGCGGAGAACCCATCTTTACCCATCTTGTATTACTCAAGGTAACACACTTGCGGGCAACGGGACGAGTTTCGCTTTTTTCATTATCTGTTTAGCAGTCCCGTTCATAATATCGCCTAGTTTTTCCACTAGGTCGTTCAACGCCGGAACCATAGTTTTCCTATTCTCGGCTTTGCTTATTAGCCCGAGTATCTCCTTTTCATTTGAAAGGAAGGCGTTGCTATCAGAAACATAAGAGAGCCGTTGTTTGAACTGGTCTATTTCGTATTTCATATCGGCATTGTATATGTGCCGTTCCAGCAACTCTAATATAGTTTTCGCATCTGATACAACTTGATACATCTTGCCGAGGTCAGAGTTTAGAATGGGTGTTAGAAGGTCAATGGTGGATTTCCGTTTATGTATATTTGCTAAACTAAAGATGCGTTTCAATACCTTGAAATAGTCACCCGTTTGGAAATACTCAACGATGTTCTCCTTGATGTTATGCTCTAGAGGAAAGCGTTCATTCACTATCTTACCCTTCTCATAGATTTCATAAATCATTGATACTTCCACATACCGATTGCCTTGTAGCCACGAGACCACATCCAACTTTAGCATAGTGGGACACGCTATCGCCTCTTCTAGTGTCATAACCTTGCCATCGGGTCTAGTTATCCTACCCACCAATAGGTCTTTAGCCGACCACCTTATAATATGCTCCTTGAAGGTATCTTTCATTAAGAAGAACTGGGATACAGTAGGACTGGTAACAAGAAGTTTTTTGTAATATTCCTTTGTCTTATCGGATAAATACGGTATTGTATCAACTATCTTTTTAGATTTTTCAGCATCATAGTTGATAACCTTACCATCCGATATTCTGGCATCTCTAGGGAGAATACGATAGGCTTCCACTGAACCGCATTTACATTCTGTGATATATGTGTTAGGTATTTTAATAACATTGCGAACGACTTTCTGAAGTTCTTCGGCTACATAAGCGATATTAGGGGCATTAATATGTTGTAGGCAATCAATATCGCCCCAATATAACTGCGACCTTAAACTAACAGAGCCAGCCACCTCCAATCTTGAGTGAGGAAATAAAAGAGTGTTAATCACCCTTTTAACATCTTCTGGATAGTTTGTCGGAAAGACTTTGCGGGACATATCTCTATACTAGTTGATGATAAGATTTTACTTCAGTCTGTTATGAACGGTCTTGATATTAACGCCAAATGCTTTAGCGATAGCGTGCTTGCTAATGCCCTTATCAACAAGACGCTTTGCCAGTTTAGCATCTAGATGTTTGGCACCTCTGGCATTGTGGCTATCAACAAACTCGGCAAGGGTCTCATAATCTTTTACATCGGCGAGTGTGGAGGCAGACGACTTGCTAGACCGACTAGACTTGCTGGACGCCACTGATGCCTTGCTGGACGCCTTGCTAGGTGCCTTACGCTCCAACGGCACAAAATCCTCATCGCCCGCTTCAGCCTCTATTGTCTCCTCTTCATTTTCACCAAAGAACCTACCAGACTGGCGGGCAAAATCTTCACGAGGTGCGATATCACCTTCAAAGCCAACACGACCATCACCCGGTGTCTGTCCCTCTGAAAGGCGTAACTGGTTTTCACGCCCCATAGCATCCCTACCACGGAGCATTTCACGCCTCTGCTCCGCCAAATCATCGGGTGCCACATCACTATCAGTTTCACTACGATTGTAGTATCCGAGGTATGAACCCGGTAATACACGAAGCGACCGTCTCTGCTCCTCGCCAATCTCTTCACCGTGTGTCCTTAAGCCATTAACACCAGTGCGTGAAAAAATGGGATACTGGGTGGAGCCACTATCACTGCTAGAACTGGTGGAACGAGTGCGGGTGCTACCGGGCGTGTATTGGCTAGTCATATCCGAAGCACCTCTGGAACTACTACTAGAACTACTACTGCTAGAACTACTGCTAAATCCACTGGGTAGCGTATCTATATCACTGCTACCTAGGCTTGTATCGCTACCCCAGTGAAAGTTCTTGGAACTTCTGGGTGCCATCTTGATAACACTGGTAAGCCCCAACTCCTTCGCATAGGCAGAAAGGGCTACCTTTCTATCACGGATGGGATTGCCAAGGAGTGATACCGCCTTCTTGGCGTATTCAAGCAGACCGCTATACATTTTATAGAGGACACCGCCTTGTCCCGGTCTCGTGCTATCAAGAAGGTCAAAGAGGGTCTGGCGGTCATTACCAGCACTACCATCAAACCGCTCAAAGTTATCCGCAATAGTCTCAAGTTTAGATACTAGGTTATCACCCTCATTTTTATCTTGGTATGAAGGGAAGAACTTAAGACAGAGAAGCACGATACGAAGAGTGTTAGGAATGAACTGGGCGGGGTCATACTTGATGGTCTCTCCCTCATCCTCATTGTAGTTTGAAGATGATTTATACATACTGTCAATGAGGAGTGCTAACTCCACACGCTCGCTATCAGCCAAATCATCACCCTCCGTATATTCACCTTGGGATGTTACGAGCATCTGCGTCGGCAGAGCAACTTGGTCTAGAGTATTGAGCCATTTCACACGCTTATCAAGAAGCGATTTGGCGTAGTTCTGTCCTTGTGCCGAGCGTAGCACACCTCCAACCAGACCAGCCTCCTTGCGATAGACCTCATTGCCATCGGACTGTAAGGCACCAGCAAGTTCGCCGTGCTTACGCTGGCTCATAACAACCGGTGGCATATTGTAATATCCGTGGGGCGAAGTGAAAGAACGGTTTTTAGCCACATTCGTATCCCTTACTGCGTGGAGTGCCCGATTTGTAGCATCACTACACTTCTGAAGATGCCAATGCTCTTGTGTCATATCACCGCCACTCCAAACCGCCATATGAGCGTCATCTTCCTTACCGTAAAACTGGAAAGGTTTCCTCTGTGCTAGTCCGGCTATCTGCGGAAATGTCATCTCTAGCCCAAGGTCGGAGCCGGGTTTCTTCGTTGCTACGCCAGCCATTATGTGTTATAATAAATACCGAGAAAATCTTTTCAGCGTTTAGTCAGTGTTAAACGGTGAAAAGATGGGTAAGTTGGGTTCTCCGCTAAAGTTTGCTAAGTGGGAGGCTCTACACGAGGAGTTTGCGGGAAACCCATCTTAACCCATCTTTTAATAGAGATTGTGTGCCTTGACATATTTTGACGCTTCAATCATAGAAAGTCCCTTATCAGACATCACCTTCTTAACAATCGCCGACCGCTTACGGCGTCCATCGTCGGCACCAGCGGGCTTACGCTTCTTCTTACCCAGACCCACCATACTTAAACCCTTATCAACCTTTGAGCCAGCGTCGGGCATTCCAAATCTAGCACCAATAGCATTGCCAATGGGTTCTACCACCTTGCGTGCCTCGGGGAGTATCTTCTTGCGTAGGACACTCTCGGGATTAACAAACTCATTCTTAATCTTGGCACCAAGGTCATCCCACCACGCACCGCCCTCATAGGCACCCGTAGCGATGCCACCGTGGAGCATAGAACCGACATCCTCTTCCGGCTCGTGGTAGCCGTGCTGGGTCTGGGTATCACACCGTCCCATAGTATGCCCACGACCCTTCAACTGGTCATTATCGTAAAGTTCATCACCATCCTCATTAGCACCCATCATACCCTCAATAAACTTGTGGCTAAACATACCACCGTGGAGTTTCTTCAGATGCTTACCGAGGTGGTAGCCTTGGTGATGAGCGGGGTGTCCCATAGCATCGTGTTCCAGTTTATGGAGTTCCAGTGCCTTTCTGCCGACAATAGCGGGTGATACCTTTCCACCACGGACTTGGCTAACTTCATTCTGTCTCTCGTAACTCTTTGCGTTCGCCCGGTTTCCAGCAAGGGCTAATACTTCTCCCCGAATGCTCTGTGGGTGTGGCATCGTTATATTGAGTAGTTAGATTATTTTTAATAATCCCAGATATAACAATACTAGAACCATATTTGTGGTCTATTACAATATCCTTAATCGCCAATAGTTTTTCATAGCCACCGGGTAATGGTATATGGAGTTCAAACTTTGTATCTGATATAAAGTAGCGACTTGAGGTTTCCCAACTCATTTTAACTACTTTAAGCATAGCCCTACTCATCCTCTAACACCGGGGAATAATATATTAGGCAATAATATACGAGATGGCATCCATCACATTTCATTATGATAACCTAGAAGGCGGTTTAGGTGGTGTCAGTAGGGCATCTGGCTTTATCCAGCGTAAAATGGCAGAGGCAAAAGCGAATGGATATAAGGATGCTAGCGATTTGGTAGTTAGCAAAAAGAAAAATAGCAAGTTTAATGTAGATAAGGTTAAGAATGCTTCTGCTTTTCTACACCAGCACATCAAGAACGCAACACCGTGGCGACCCGCTCGTGCTATCCCCATACTTTCTACCGGGCAGAAGGCTAAACGGCGGACTATTGATGGTGCGGTGGTAGATTTTTCTAAACCAGACCCTAAATACAATCCCGCAACTCTACCTTTGTATCCTCTTCCCAGAGGCGATGCTAGGAAACTAACAGAGGCTGAAGAGAAGCACCGTAAGGATGCGATAGAAAGTTATACTGAAGTCCTCAAACAGATGTATCCGGAGCAGTTCAAGCCTAGACAACCCCCTAGCCCCTCCGAGAATGTGATAGAAAAGGCGAAGACGAAGAGCAAGAAGGTGATACCAAAGAAGGTAGCCTCCAAACAGTTCGCCGTTTCCAACGAACCCATTAGCGTTTCATTTGATTAAATATTTCCATATATCAGAGCAATGGATACAAACTCATCGTTGATGGGCGGAGGCATCGTGGCTACTGTTGTATTGGTCGGCGGTGCTATTTATAAAGCAATCAATCATAAGCACCTTCGTAGCAAGTGTAACGGGCAGACACTTGATGTTAGCATTGATATCGGAGATACAACGCCCGCCACTACGGTGGCATCTCTGCCGGATACTAAACTAACAGTCCGTAAGATGTCTATCACGGTGCCACCATCAACACCTAAAGCGACGGCTACTTCGCACCCTTCCGACCAGTCTTAAAGAATACGAATGAATAACGGTCTCCTTGTGTTATCTTACTAACATAATGAAGGTTATTAGCACCATTGAAGATGAGCGGATGATAGGCAATGTTATGTTTCTTATCATTGATGTAAAGGTCGCCTCCACTATAATCGCCGATAGCAAATATCATTGATAGACCAATGTTATTCTTATCAATGTGGGGCTTGGCTTCGTAGTTCTGATTTACTTGGATACTAGTAAAGCCAATAGGGTCATACTTCTTGCCGATTTCGTGTAATAGTTTCTTTAGGTCTGGATGCTTCTTGGTAAAGGCACTCTCATTGAAAGTGGATTTGAACTTCTGTCTAACACGACCTACTGTCTGGCTACGACCGATACCGCTATTAGCACGGCTCTTGTTAATAGGAAGTTCATTATCATCCATCCACTCTTTAAGTGCTTTCAATAGAGGGTCAGACTTGGGTAGAGCGGGTAATACATAGATTTTATCATCCTCATATTTTGTAGTAAATACTTTGGATGCTGGAACGGTGATAGGAGGATTGATACGAGATACGCCTTCCTTGCCGTGGTCACCACCTTCTAGTAGATGTAACAGCCCACACCCTTCAAGATGTCTTGCTACTGCTTCGTAGTGGTCTTGCTTACCAAATCCCTCAAGTCCTACCTCTGGTAGTGCGGGTAGTGCCGACATACGCTCCGTGTAGGACTGCGGAACGGGTGGCTCTGGGATATACTCATCATAATAGGGTGTGGAATGTATGATATCTAGATAAGGTTGGATTTCAACATTTGTCGTATTCTTAACACCCTTACTACGAGGAGATTTTGCTAAATATGGCAAGACATCAGTATCCACATCATAAGCCCATTTTGCTGGCGTGATATCACCTTGCTTTTCAGTAAAGCCAGTATCAGCATACATTTCTGCTTGGTTACGCTTGTATCTCTTCTCTTCCTCTTCAGTATATTCGCCACTGTGTTCTTCTGGTTCTTGGTATATAATCTCGTTGTTCATTTTGCCCTTACTAGGAGGCAGTTGCTCCCCTTCCTTAACGCCAGTATCAAACATAACAAAAGAACACCGCTGACGCTTTTCTCGTTTATCAGCCTCCGTCAGTTGTAATACCATATGCGGATTATCAACACCGTTGAAAAGCATTGGCTGGTATTTAATATCACACGGGCGACCATTGATAATCAGTAAGCCACTTCCAGTTTCTGGTCTATAATCACCTACTGCGAAGATACACGAAAGACTTTGCCTACTGTTTTTAGGGTCTGTGTGGCGTTTAGCAAAATAGTTTATATTAAGTTGATACGAAGTATAACGCAAAGGATTGATGCGACCGCCTATCCTATCTAGAATAGCCTCCACCTCATTCCAACGCTTAACCTTCATAGCCAGTTCCTCCTTTGTCATCTTTTTCATAACAATCTCCTTGGTCTTATTATTAACCTTAATCTTGCCATTAGGCGTAGTATCGGGTTTGACGAAATCTGGCATTTCTGTATATTTTCCTACTGCGTTTTTTGACTTCATCCCAGTCTCTTTTTTCCAGTGATATAAAATACCACTTGATATAGTCTTGAATGATACATTTCTTGGGGTAGCGTTTTTTTCTCTCTCCTTCGCCCCTAACTTCTTCCCATTAAAATCTATGTCATTAGGATATAATATCGCCTTCTTTGGTTCTTCCCCTTTTTCCTTTTTCTCTTTGTTATCAGCCCATATATCATAGAGGCGTTTTAAATCTGGGTATTTCTGGCAGAAATCGTATAACCATTTCTTACCAGCCTCATTGATAGGTTTTAACTCGCTATTCTTATCCGCCTTGACACCGACTTTGTCTAGTTCCTCTGGTGGTAGAGAAGCCATTTTAGCAACGCTGATACCCATAGGATAAGTCTTACCCTTACCTAGACCATTACGATTGGTATTGGGTGCTAAAAATGCCTCCATATCTTTAATCCACGCTTCTAGTGCTTTTATATCAGCATCGTGGTCTGAAAGAGGCGGTAGGTAATAGATGCCATTTGCCTCATACTTAAATGTATCAACTTGGTCTTCTGGAACTTCAATGGGGATATGCTCCGTATCAAGGAGTTCGCTAGGGTGCTTCCACTTTACGGAGTTCGCCTTTGATATGTTGTATATCTGCTTATCTGGTTTCCCCTTCAGTTTTGGTGGGATTGGCTTACCATCTTTATCAAGTTTTACTTTAACTGGTCTCTCCTTGACATCAACCATTTCATATGTATCACTTGGATGCTGGTTTTCTTCAAGTATATCCAACGATATCATTGGATGAGTATCAGTTAATACAAGACCCTCTGGAGGTTTTGTGTTGTTGGTATTGAATGCGTTGGCTACCTTTTTTTCTGCGACGGTTTCAACCTTGTCTAAATCAAGAGGCTTAACAACTGTATTGAACTGTTCGTGACCCGGGGCTTCAGTTGCTACTATCTGCGACGAGGGGATAGAGGGTGGTGTAGTCTTGGGTTTGTTTGCGGAGCCTTTAGGTCTGCCAGAACCGGATAATGTATTTGTATCAATACCATTCTCCCACATAAAGCCAAACATATTATATTTGTTAGGTGGGGTGGCTTTGATGTGTCCGTATTTGCCAAAGCCCTCTACTGCGGAGGCTCCTTCTGTTACCTCAATATTAGGTATGTCTGGAACCACACGGGGATTGAATGTAAAACTTATTGGTATCTGCGTATCAGACATTGCTCTATATCTGATATGTAGATATTTATCCACGCATCGTATATTAAATAGAGGTTGTATCAAAAGATGGGTTAAGATGGGTTTATCGTAAAGTCTCGCACACGAGGGGCGTCTCTAGAGAAAGTTTGCGGGAAACCCATCTTACCCATCTTGTCCTATTAATAGACCGCCAGTTCTGAAAAAGGAATATAGACAACATCATTCACCTTATCCACAACCTTGGGACTGTTACCATTTCTATCTTTGCGTTGGAACGGCTTAACCGGAAACTTATCAAAGGTCTCCTTGTTATACCAGATGTAACGGTATCCATCGGCGAACTTGAAAACAAAGACTGCCTTTCGGTTGCCATCACGAAGCCACTTTACTTTGTTGTGTCCCACGATGAGACCCTCTGGTGTTCCATTCTTCCTTGCCGAGTAGTATGATATCTTAACCCAGTCCGCATACGACTTGTCGTCAAGACCACGGTCTTTCTGTTCGCCATACACCTTCTCACCGCTGATAGTTTCGTAGTCAAACTTGGCGAACTGGTCTGGATTTCTCCGCACGGCGGAGCCAATCAACTTTGCCACTACTGGAGTGCTTACGACTTCAGAGGCGGTGCCACGGGCGATATCATTCTCAAGAGTGCGAACGACGAGCGGAGCGACAGACATTTGGTTTTATAACCTCTGTCGGGAAAATAAATCGGGATGGAGAAACTTACAGCGATTGCTGTGTTTGCCAATATATTGTCTTATATTACAAAATATTGTAAAAATGTTCTTTTGGTGGTAATAATGTGATAGTTGCTATGTAATATACTATAAATACAAGTAAAAACCCCGGGGTTTTTACTTGGAAACTACACACTTTACTATGTAATCTATCATTTTTACATCATTTAGCGGTATTTAAGTCCTATTTCTGTGTAAATAACTCCGATTGCCAGAGTTTATAATAGAAAGTTCCCGGGTAAAATCTTTTCTTTACTACGAGTATAAAACCAATGGCTACTTTCCGGGTCTCGCCCTTTATGGAGACGCTCGCTACTACGATGAAGTCAGACAACCTTGCCGAGAGCAGTGCCGACCATTATATGAAGTGCCTCTACACTCTGAATGGCAAGGCTCCCTTTACTACTCTTGCCTTCCTCAAGAACAAGGATACCATTGAAGGTGTCATCAAGGACTATTCTGAAAGCACGAAGCGTAACTACTACTCTGCCATCCTAGCATCTCTGAAGCACCTCAAGGACAAGGCTAGTTACAAGAAGACATATGCCTACTACGCTGGTGTTATGGCAGAGAAGACAAAAGAGCATCGTGATACGAAAGACGACCAGAAGAAGAGCGACCGTCAAAAGGAGAACTGGATTGATTGGACGGAGGTGGCAAAGAAGGCTTCTGATATGCGAACTGATATGCTTGCGATTGCTGGCAAGAAGAATATCACAAACCAAGACTATGATAAACTCCTTCAGAATGTCATCCTCTCCTTGTATGTTTATATCCCGCCTCGTCGTAACCAAGACTTCCTTGATATGTATGTAGTCCGCAAATGGACTGATGATATGCCGAAGGATAAGAACTACCTAGACCTTGGTAATAAGCAGTTTGTATTTAATGTCTTTAAGACTGCGAAGAAGCACGGGCAACAGAAGGAGGCTATCCCCGATACTGCCGAGGCTCCTCTGATGGATACTCTTAATACCTACATCAAGCATCATCCGGGGCTTAAAGGTAATAAGAGCAAGAGTGTTGTGGCAAAGTTCCTAGTGAATGCTGATGGAACTCCTATCACCGCCGTTAATGCTATTACTCGTATCCTCAATCGTATCTTCGGCAAGAAGGTAGGGTCTTCTATGCTCCGCCATATCTACCTTTCCCATAAGTATGGTGATAAGTTGGAGGAGATGAAGGATGATGCCGAGAAGATGGCACACTCTATGAGCCAGCAGAAGGAATATATAAAAACCGACGATTTACCGTATCACGAGATGGAGTAACATAAAGTCTCGGAGGATAGAAACTTTGTATTATAAAACCTATAACAACTCCTAATGCGAACATCTAAATGAGGCTCGTATTAGAAATGTGTCACAAGATGGGTTAAGATGGGTTTATCTACAAGTCTCCGTGTAGGGCAGTTTCTCTAGTGAAAGTTGGCGGAAAGTCCATCTTACCCATCTTTTACCCAGTTTGTAATAGCGTATAACTGCGGTCTCGCCAAAATCTTATTGAAACCCGTCAGCATTCTTGTAACATCATCCCAATAAGGGTGCGTGATACTCATATCAGACAACATAGCGGATACCACATTATGTAGCGACTGGATGTATTGTAGGGATACGACTATCTTCATCTACTAGGGGCTATTAGTTTCTACTGGTAGATGGATGGGTAGATGGGTCATTTTGCTACCAACCGCACCGAACCTATCCAATGTCTCCTTTTGAAAACTCCATACTAGCCGATTGGCTCTCCACGCCTTGTCCTTGATAACAGTTAGGTAGGCAAGTCTGGTGTCCCCATAAACCGTTTCACAGTCACGCTCTAACCCCAAAATCTCGGCATATAAACTAAATATCTCATTCTTAATCTCTGATAGGTGTTCTACATCTGCCTCCAGAAGGCTACGACGGATTGGTGTCACAGACGAAGCATCATTATCATCACTCATTGTATATTGTCAGAAAAGATTTTATTTCTGGTAATATATATTCAGAGCCGGGGTATTTACGGAGTAGGGGTCTGTTTAAATGCCTTTCTACAGATGGCACACTTTCTAGCATCCACATTGGCTTGTGACTTAATCGTATCAAGGCACACCTTACAGTAGTAGTGACCACACGGCGTTATCTCAAGGTTTGCTGGTTGTATCATATCCATACAGATTGGACACTCCCAAGTCTTTTTAAGTATCGTAGCCATCTCAATCATCTCATTCTTAATATGCGTTGGGATTTCCTCAATGCCTATGTGTCGTGTAATGGTAGTGTGGGTCTCGTAATCCCTCGTCAGACTATCACGAACTACCTCGTAATACTTCGCAAAGGCAAAACTGCGTTGCCTCCAGTTCTTCTGTGCCTCCAGACGGTAATACTCAAGAGTTCCAAAAGCGGGGGGCATTGTTTTATAACCCAGACGGGGAAAAAAATCTGAAATAAACATTTATACAGCGTCCGCTGTAGTTGCCTACGGGTCAGTGATTAACTGGGCGGGCGTAATCGCATTGGTGTAGGTATATGTCTGTTGGGCACTGTTGCCACCAGTTGTGACGCCCGCTGACACGAACACGAGGTAAATGTTTGCCGGCGTTGATGAGAAGCGGTAGGGGATTGTAAGGTCAATGGGTGTTACCGGTGATGTGGCGGCGATGCTAATA
>Ga0208869_1000088_pt1 | contig 22070 bp, 43 predicted proteins | sample CryBogCBE27Jun08_FD_185506 | JGI IMG/M metagenome (GOLD analysis project Ga0208869, IMG submission 185506) | Freshwater microbial communities from Crystal Bog, Wisconsin, USA - CBE27Jun08 (SPAdes) | ecosystem: Environmental > Aquatic > Freshwater > Lake | place: Crystal Bog, Wisconsin, USA... | reverse complement strand
ACAATCACCGTGACATCTGCAACAACATTTACTATTCCTGTGACTTTGAGCGATACCTATATCTCAGGCGGTCAAGTAGTTAATTCCACAACCTTTACAGCGCAGTCAAACTTCAACCTTCTCAAAGCTGCCGTTCAACCTCAGCAGACAGGCACTACCCCGCTTCAATTCCAATTATCAGCAGCGAACAATCTTCAATTCTTCAATGCTCGTGTGCGCGATGCTAAGACCATCATTACTCCTGAATTTACCTATGGCTACATCACCTCTCAATGGATATTCTTTTGCCCTGACCCACGCGCCTATGACAACAGCCTTCTATCGGCTACCTTGGGTCTTGACGGCCCACTAGGTCGCACATACAACCGTACTTACAACCTGACTTACCTCTCAGGTACTTACACTCCAAATACCCCTGTATTTAATTCAGGGCAAACTAATACCTACCCTGTTATTACCTTCAACGGCCCAATAACTAACCCTGTATTTGGCAACAACACAACTGGCACTTATTTAACTTTGAATTACACTTTCACAAACACCGATGTCTGCGTTATTGACCTTGGAGCTAAGACGATCACTCTTAACGGAAATCCTGCGCGTAATCTAATGCAGGGTGGCTCTAATTGGTTCTATGCTCAACCCGGCAACAACGCCTTCTATTACAATGGTTCAGGTACACTTACAGGTACAACCTCTGCAAGCGTTTCGTGGAGAAACGCCTACATCTAGGAGAATAAATGGCATTACGCACACCCCCAAGTTGGTTACAAAACGGCTCGCACACCGCCGAAAATGACCGCTTAACAACTACAGGTTCTCTATGGGGTGCTTCGGGCGTTATCCGTTCTGCTGACTTGGCTGTTACTGCGCCGGGTGGAACAATGACTGTTTCTGTCGCATCAGGTTGGGCTGCAATTCTAGGTACTTACCAAACAAATATGGGTACTTATATGGCGTACAACGATGCTGCCGCTACAGCAACCATTACAACAGCCGACCCATCAAACCCTCGTATTGACCTTGTATGTATTACGGTGAACGATGCGGCTTACACAGGCTCTCTTAACTCTGTTGCTATAAATGTGGTCAAGGGAACTGCGGCAGGTTCTCCAACTGTTCCTAGCACACCAACTAACTCCATCGCGCTAGCTCAGGTTGCCGTTGCCGCTGGCGCAACTTCTATTACATCAGGAAACATTACAGATGTTCGCGTTCGCGCTCAGATCATCGAGCCAACAATTTCATCGGCTGCTACTACCGCCGTACCTCTTAGAATTGTCCTCAACTCAGGACAAACAGCTAACGCTATGCAGATTATCTCTTCCGCTGGAACCGTACTCAACGGATTCGATTCAAGTGGTAACCTTCTCGCAGGTGCAGTAAATGTGGCATCACTAGAATATGAGTTCGTAATGGGAGCGTACTAAACAATGGCAACTAATACACCAGTCAATTTCTTTAGAGGTAATCCTCAATATGGCGCAACTAACGTGGCTCGTACCGTTACTACTGCTGCCCTTACCTCAAACCTCGTAACAGTAACTTTTGGTTCTAATCACGGTCTATCTCAGGTTGGCTCACTTATCTCTATTCAGGGTGTCGGTACATCTTATGACGGACTATTCCCTGTGAACTCTTTTCCTGGACTTAACACCGCTACCTATGTCGTAACTGCTTCCAATATCTCATCAGCCTCAGTAACCCCTAACGGTTCAGCAATTATTAACTCAGGTGTAACTGTCGGTGGAACAATCTCTAACGTGGCAGTAGTGAACTACACAGCAATCGTTACAACAGGTTCAGCACACGGTCTTGTTATTGGCGATATTGTTCGCGTGAATGTGGGACAGACTGCAACAGACGGAACTTATGTAGTTACCTCAATTCCATCAACCACACTCTTTACTTACACCTCAGCAACTCAGACTCTTGCCTCAACCTCTATCTCTCAGGGCGCGTTCGGTAAGTATCCTGCTAACTACACACTTGCTGCTTCTACTAACGGAATTGTGACGAACGCAGTATTTTCTAATCCAACTGCTTCATCTGCTCAGGTCAATCTCACTATCAACGGAACTGCCGTAGCAAAGCAATTAACTGTCGCTGCTAACGCTTCTGTATTTCTAGACATCAAGCAATACTTCGCTACAACTCAATCTGTCGTAGTCGGTGGCTCAATCCCTCAAATAGATGCCCAAGTATCGGGCATTACTATTGTCTAAGGAGTAGTTAAATGGGTCAAACAGTTATTTCAGCACCAATCGTTCAAACGGGTCAAGCGTATCCATACGACCCAGTCAAAAATCCTCTTGGGTTAAAATCTTGGACTCAGTATTGGAAAACTTCTACAACAAACGGAAATAATATCAACTCTTATCCAACTAGCCGTATTATTTATGCAAATGGTATTTATGCTTTTGTAATCAATTCGGGATTTGTTTTTTATTCAACAGACGCAAAAAACTGGAATACTCAATATGTTGGTTCTGCAAATATGTATTGCCTTGCTTATGGAAATAATACTTGGGTAGTTGCTGGCTATGCAGGTGTTCTTTATACTGGAACTCCTGGGGGTACTTGGACTGCTCGAACATCTCAATTTGGGGCTAGTGCTTATATTTATGACGTGAGATGGATTCCTACTGTAAGTTTATTTATTGCCTGTGGATCACCTACTTCATCAGGTGCTTGCGCTATCGCATCATCTCCAGATGGCATAACTTGGACTAACAGATTTAATGATGTAAATAGTGGAGCCATTTATGCAGCAATAGATTATGACCCTAGTACTACTACTATTACACTTGCTTGTGGAAATGCAACAAATAATGTTTATTACTCAACAAATGGAACAAGTTGGACTGGTATAAATCCGTGTAATGAAGCAAATTACACAACTCAATTTTTAAGAGGAGCGTTAAATAGATTTGTTGCTGGAAGATCATCTATATTAAGTTCAACTACCGCAAATATAACTTCCGTACCTTGGTACTCACAAAGCCCTGCTATTTATTTTCAAACACCAAACAATAATTCTACTTGGGTTGGAGGTGTTGCAAGCAGTTCAAATCATATTTATGAAATGCAATATGATTCAGTAAATAATTATTATTACCAATACGCACCACAAAGTTATTATTCAAGTGCCTTACAAAATGGTGTTATGGAACTTATTACTTATGACGCAAGCACAGTTATTAACACTAATTTTAATAATGCAACACAATATAATGCCGCATTTCCAATTATAAAAACTGAAACAGTTCCGCTTACTAGTTTATACAACGGGGGTAGTAGAGTACCAACCAATTTTGGTTACGGTTATGCAAATGGAGTTCACATTCTTGCGGGAAATAATATGGGCACAGATTTATCTTTTCAGATTTATACAACGGCGTAAAGGAAAATAAATGACACATACATATAAAGTTGATAATACTTTGACTTGCGTTATTTACAATGACGAAGTCGAAGTTGGCAAAGTTGGACCGTGGGGCGAGGCTGAGGGTGCTGATGATTTTGGTAAAGATTTAGTGCGCGTGTATAACGATAAAACTATTAACGTGAATAATGCCGTCTATCCCAATGAATTACGACCTCGCCCTGTATTGGATACTGACATAAACCCTAACGAGCCTAAAGCCGTCACAGGAGCAAGCACCCCAACAGCGTAATAGGATAGGCAAATGGCTACTACTTATTATCGGTATCTATTCGCCGACCTACTGACTAATAACATTATTGGCGAATTGCCGATTACCAATGTCAATTTCACGCAACAATTAAACGCTGCTGGAACGCTGACAGGGGATTTACTTCTATCGGGCGTACAGTCAGTAAGCCTTAATGTGCTTAACTCAACTATCCCCGGCAAATGCGCTGTCTATGTAGATCGAGCTGGAACGCTAGTTTGGGGCGGGATTATTTGGAATCGCGAATGGGATAGCCAAAGCCAACATCTCAAGATTACGGCTAGAGAGTTTGAGTCTTATTTTGAGCGTAGGCGTATTACAACAACTCAATCGTTCTCAGGGGTAGATCAACTCACCGTTGTTCAAAACTTAGTTACTGCGGCCCAAGCCGTTCCTTATGGCAATATCGGCGTAGTCGTGCCTACCAATACTTCGGGCGTAACCGTCAATCAGATTTATTACAACTATGAACTCAAGACTTATTTCAGCGCAATGTCAGACCTAGCAAAAGCTACAAATGGTTTTGACTTCAACATCAAGGTTGCCTATGACGGCGGTGGAAATCCAACTAAGACCCTGCAACTTGGCTATCCGCGCCTTGGTAATACCTATTCATCTACTTCAACTACCGTTCCTGTCTTTCAACTTCCTGCTGGCAACATTGTTCAATATAACTACAAAGAAGATGGCACTAAAGCGGCTAACACCGTTTATCTCACAGGTGCAGGTTCTAACGAAGGCAAATTACTTGTTACAGCCACAGATGCCACAAAAACTGCTGCTGGTTGGGCATTACTTGAGGACTCAGTCAATTACTCCAACATCACAGACTCAACCTTGCTTACCAATATGGCAACAGGTCAGGTCAGCGTAGTTTCCTATCCACCTCAAACGCTACAGATCGTTGCTCCACCTTATATTGATCCTGTCTATGGCTCATACAGTCTTGGCGATCAGGCGCGCGTAATTGTTACAGATGACTTTTACCCAAGTGGCTTTGACGGCAACTATCGCATCATCGGACTTAATGTAAGCCCCGGTGAAAACAATCAGCCTGAGCGCGTAACCTTAACCCTTACGACAACAAGTAACTAGGAGTAACTGTGCCTTATGTAAATCAACCGCCAGCTTTGCGCGACATCTTTGCTGCTTTAGATGCTCGTATTTCAAAACTAGAAACATCAGCGCGCTTTACGATTCCTGTTGTGGCTACTGACCCAACCAATTACCGTAATGGTGATATGTGGTACAACTCCACAACTAACATTCTTAAGTTCGTTAATTCGGCTGGTACAATTAAGACAATCACGCTGACTTAATAACCCGAAAGGGCGCAACCTATGACTGCAACAGACTGGGCAACTATCGCCTACTCATATTTTTTCCTTTTAGCAGGGCTTGGGGCTGGATTGGGATATTTTGCAAAACATTTTGTTAAACAACATACCGAAGAAATCCGTGAAGATTTACAGAAGATTATGTACGCGCTCTACAACGATGGTCAGACAGGACTGATTAACAAGGTTGATACCCTCATTGAGAAGCAACAGGAGATAAAAATAGATGTTGAAGTTCTCAAAGCAAAATCAGAATAGATTACGCTCGATCTTTCGTACTTGGTTTGAGTCTTTTCTCGTTTTCGAACTAGCTTTTCACTACACAGATTTAGTCAAGAAATCAGTCATTATCCCTACAGTCTTTGCTGCGGTAATCCCTGTGGTTCTGCGCTATCTCAACCCTAAGGATAGTTTCCCCGACTAAAGGTAAGATAAATGGATGCACACGATCAAGTTACTACTAACAATTATATTGTCCATTATCCGGCGCACCCGGAGAGGACAGAAGACCCGCATTACAGAGATTTTGATGCGTACCGCAAAGCCACTCAAGCCACAGCAGTCTGCGCTGTCGGAGGACATCGTCAAGATTTCTCTGAGTGCGATGGAGGACTAGAGCTACACCACGCACACATTGAGTTCAGCCTACAAAACGGCGTTGATCTCAAATGGCTAGAGGTTGATTACCCCGGTGTATCTAATCCCGATGAAGTCGGTAAGTGGGTAGAATCAGCAGAGAACCTAATGTGGCTTTGTGTTAAGCATCATAGGGGCGCAGGTGGAATACATCACGCCGCTTATGCTGATTATGAAGCACAAAAGTATGTTCGTAACCTCATCGGAAAGAAGGATAAAGATGGCAAAGTTCAAACTGAACCTAACGCTTAAAGAAAAAAGTTTATTAGAGCACTACGGCTACGGCATTGTTGCTGCTGGCTATGCTGCTTATCAAATCAAGCCACACGATTCACTCAAGCAACTTGCAACAGAAGCAGTCGTTGGTGGATTGCTAGTGCCTATCTTGGCTCGCGTAAATCCTAAGTCACTTGTGAACACAATCAGCGCAAAAACAGGCGCACCTGCTCCACTTGTAGAGGCTGCCGTTGATGCTGCCGTTGCTGAGGGAAACAAGATCGCTAAGGCTGAAACTACTAAGTAGTAGAATTACGAAAGAGCCTCGACCTTGGAGAAGGGGTCGGGGCTTTTTTATTGGAGGATAAATGGCAAACGCACTAGACATCGTTCACACCGCTCAACAGCAGGTGGGCTTTGTCGAGGGTGCTAATAACGACAATCCTTACGGCACTTGGTATGGAATGAACAATCAACCCTATTGCGCGATGTTTGTGAGCTGGGTATTTGCCCAAAATAATCTCTCACACTTAGTCGCTGCTCAAACAACAAAGGGCTTCGCCTACTGCCCTGCTGGACTTGCGTGGTTTCAACAAAAAAGTTGCGTGGTCAATAAATATGACGGCAGACCCGGCGATTTAGTTTTCTTTTCATTTAACGGCAATGGACAAGCCGATCACATTGAAATTATCGTAGATGCTTCTAAAGATGGCATAACAACTGTTGGTGCAAATACAAGCCCTGACCACGCGCTGACCGCATCACAGGCTAATGGCAACGGAGTTTATTTACGCCACCGCCCTTACCTTTATGTCTTAGCAATCGTTCGCCCTCAATACGAAACAACTCTCAAGCCAGCCACATCTATAGGCACAAACAAGATGGTTGCAGGTGGCGTTGCTGGCGCGACTGCTCTTACCGGGGGAGGGATGGCAGTTACTCACAACTCAACCCCTGCCGTCACTAAGCCCACAACCGTATTTACTGCCCCCGCTTGGGCTGCTTCGGACTTCCCGCTTAAAGACAAGACCCCGCAAGAATTGGCAGTTGAGAAAGCGTTATACAAGGCTGGCTTGCTCCCTGCGGTTGCTCAGAACACGGCTTGGACATCTACCCATATCAGCGCACTTAAAGCCTTTCAGAAACGGCAAGGAAGCCCGCAAACAGGTATCGTAGATAAATCAACCTACATAGCTCTAATGAAGGAACTGCCTTGATACGCGTACCGATTACCAACCCTAAAGCCCTTGCCCTTGCATCAGGTACGGCTATGACCACTTGGACTGCTTGCGGATATGCCACCGATCTTCACCATTTAATGCTGGTTGGAATCGCTGCCCTTGGGGGAGGTTCTGTACCCCACAATCCCACCTCAAATCCGGGCGTTCAACCTGACTCTCATATCGTCACTCCGTATGTAAATAACATCGAATAGAATCCGCTAATGGCTAAGAACAAAGGTAGAGGCGAACGCAATGACAATCGCCCAAATGGTAAGGCTGTCAAAAAGCATCCCAAGACTAATAAAAAGACTGGGCGCACTATCGGTGGTTATTCTCCCGCTAAATTAAAAATTAGGGCTGCGACACGCTCTCAAGTTAAACAAGTTTCAGAACCCGCGTTGTAAAGTAACGCCGTTGGTCAGATACCAACAGGGTATAGCAGACTAGGCTTCGAGTGATATTAAAGCCTAATAAGCCTCCGTCATTAAAAGGCGGGGGTTTTTGCTTGCGCGTGTCTTAAGCGGTTGTCCACAGGTTTAAGTTAGGCTTCCCCACGAAAGGGAGGCAACTAATGGCAATAGCCGATCTATTAAACCAAGCGATGATTCAGCAAAATAAATTGTGCGCTATGGGCAAAATCCTTGAAACTCTTAGCGAAAAAGATAGAACTGCCATAGATAAAGCTACAGAAGGTGGCGTGTCAGGTTGGGCAATTTTTAACGCTTTGAAGTCAGAGGGATACAAGATCAGCAATAACACTTTCTATAACCACACAAAGGGAATGTGTCGATGTCCGAAAAATTAAAAAAGATACTTGCAGAACGCCTAGCCGATTATGGTGATGCTCATACAGAGTTCACTCGTATCGGTCGCATTTGGGGCGCGCTTCTTAATATGGATGAAGATATTGCCCCGCACGAAGTTGCACTAATGATGGATGCGCTCAAATCTGTTCGCATTACTAAAAATCCATTTCACGAAGATTCTTGGCGAGATAAGCAAGGTTATGTCCAACACGGAATGACGATTGTAGGAATAGATGAGTCTTGAAGATAAACTTAACGATACCGACCCACAGATAACTGAACTGCGTAACGCTTTACTCAACGCACAAAGGCAACTGGCTAAGGTCAAGAAGAACCGCGATGACTTTACTGCTGCCGTAGTTCAAGCGGCTCACGATGCGATGCTTGCGGCTGGCCCACTACCTGCCGTTCCTGCACCTGTAAAAGACACTCGCGCAAAGAAGGCTGAGGTTGCGCTACTGCACTCAACCGACTGGCAATTAGGCAAGCACACTCTCACATACGACAGTAAAGAGTGCGAACGCCTAGTCAAGCAATCTATTGAGAAAACAATTTTGCTCACTAACATCCAACGCGCAGATCACCCTGTAAAAGAAGTTGTTGTGATGTTCGGTGGAGATCATATTGAGAACACAACGATATTCCCAAGCCAAGTCTATGAAGTGGACTCAGATGTTATGAGTCAGTTTGTGGATGCTTCCCGAATTATGATTGAGATAACCCGCACACTCTTGGCTAACTTTGAGAAGGTAACAGTTATCTGTGAGCCGGGCAATCACGGAAGAATTGGAAAGTTTGGCGAACTACCTAAGGATATTAACTGGGATAAGTTGGCATTTATGTTTGCAGGTCAAGCTTTGAAAGATGAGAAGCGTTTAACTTGGCAGATGACTAAAGAGGACATACAGCGTGTCACAATAAAAAATTACAAGGCTCTCCTTATTCACGGCGATGAAATTCGTTGGGGTACTGCATCCACAATCGTTCGCTTTGCTGATCGTTGGAAATCAGGTGCGTATAAGTTTTTTGATGAGGTAGATAAGATCACCAAGGGTTTTGACTTCCGCGATCTCTATATTGGTCACTATCACCAACACCAAAGTTGGAATATGGCTAACGGCGAGGGAAGTGTGTTTATGAGTGGCGCAGTTGAATCAGGTAACCGCTACGCAAGAGATTTACTTGCCAGCAATGGTGTGCCTTCTCAACGCTTGCATTTCATTGACGGAGAAAAAGGTCGCGTAACTAGCGAGCATAGGTTGTGGTTGGACTAATGAGAAAACCTTGGGTCAAATCAAAAGAAATAACTCTTGAAGATTTAGCGTGGCTTATGTTTGAGAAAACTACATTCCTTGAAGCCCAAGAGTTTGCCTACGATCTAGGCTATGAGATTGTGATTAGGTGGAAAGAATGACAACAATCATTGCAATCCAAAATGAAGATGGCGTAGTTTTCGGTGCTGACTCATTGGTAACTGCTAACCGCAAATTTAATCACCCGCGAATGGTCAAGATTTCACAACGCGGTGAATTTATTATTGCGGGGGCTGGCGAATCTGCGGCGTGTGATCTCGCCCAACATTGCTTTGTTCCACCTAAGCCAACGGCAACAGACAAAAAAGATATTTACCATTTCATCATCTCTAAAGTCATCCCATCGCTCAAGCAATGCTTTAAGGACAACGACTACAAATGGGATAAAGACCCTGATGATGACTACAACTTTGCTTTCCTCATTGCCGTATGCGGTGAGGTGTTTGACATCGCCGATGATTTTGCAGTCAGCCTAGACTCATCGGGATTTTATGGCGTAGGTTCGGGTTCGAGTCTTGCCATTGGTGCGCTTGAAGCCGGGGCAGATATTCACCAAGCCCTAGAGATCGCTAGTAAGCACGACCCCTACACAGGTGGGCCGTATATGTTTATGGAGCAGTTGAAGGCTTAATCTTCCTCGGCTATTTCATCCTGCCCGAAGTCAATAGTGCCAATTTGGGTGATGTCTAATTCTTGATTTTTGGCTGCCATTAGCCCTGTCACAAAGAGGGTGCTGGCGCGATTACAGATGTCATCTATTTGGTCGGGGTACTTCAATTCAGCCTCTACCACAACGGCAAGGCTCCATAGGCTGATCTGTACGCGAATCATAGGTCTATCTTGGCAGAAAACACGCTGGCGCGGTGTTTCACAATCCGTAATCTATCGTCTAGGGTTCTCCCAACTGGTCGGAGAGAACTGACCCCTACAGAAAGAAGGCAAAATGGCTAGATTTAATCTAGACGAGTACGACACAGTCGAATCCCGAATTAAAAAGTTTTGGGAAGCGCATCCAAACGGTCGAATTTTGACCGAGATTTTATTTGATGATGATAAGCGCAAAGTAGTTAAAGCTCATATCTTTCTCGACAAAGAAGATCAACGCCCAACAACAACAGGGATGGCTGAGGAAATTGTTGGCTCATCTATGGTCACAACATCCAGCGCACTAGAAGTATGCGAAACAAGTGCGATAGGTCGCGCGCTTGCCAACTTCATCTTCTCAGGCAATAAACGCCCAAGCCGTGAGGAAATGCAGAAGGTTGAACGCTATGAAAAGAATCCACCAAAACTTAAAGCAGTACGCACATTAACGCCTGAGCAACTAACTCGTTTAGAAGGCATATTAAAGATCATTGGTGAAACAAACGATGTAGAAAACCTACGCGTTATTTGGAATCAAGAGAAAGATTTTTTGGATGACAGGGTTGCAGGTACGACCCTTAAAGATGCTCTCAACAAGAGAGTGCAGGAATTATCGTGAAGCAAACATCCATAGAGGCTCGCGCCAAGATTGAGCCAAAGATCGGAACATTGCGCCGAAAGGTCTATGAGTTATTTCTGAATAGAGGGATGGGCGGTCTTACCGATCAGGAGATTGAAAAATACCTGCATCTTGACGGTAATACCGTTCGCCCAATCCGAGGCTCACTTGTAGAAGGTGGGTTTGTCATTGACACAGGAACTACACGCAAGAACGATAAAGGTAACAACTGCATTGTTTGGCGTTCAGCCGATGAAGGGATGTTGCTATGAGTGAACCTATTGAGGATGCGCTTGATGAACTTCCAAATGACCCATTCTTTAACGATTTGCTTTCTCAACTAAGAAAAGCAGCGTATCGCTTTTACAACGCACGGCTTGTCTTAACGGGTGACTTAAAAGAAACTATTTTAGAAGAAATAAAAGAACCTGATTCAGAATATGACTTGTTGGAATCTCAAGTTATTTCTGTATGCGTGGAAGATACTGTTTTCGTAGTTGCCCAATGGCTGATGAAATATCGGATGCCTCAAGAAGAAATAGAAATAGATTCAATGGCTCTCGATTATGAAGAAATGATGCACCTAATTGGCGTACACGCCCTTAAAGATTGGAAAAATTCAAATGCGCATAATCTGCACGACTAAACAGCATTGGGAAATCAAGGATGGCAAGTTAATCCTTGGTGCTAAAAATGATGAGTTTCTTGCTGAGCAACTTACCAAGATGACTGTTCGCATAGAGGCAGAAATTCGCTTAGACATCTACGAGAAAATCTGCTCTTTGTCACTTACTACTAACCGCAAACAACTTGTAAAGCTGGGCATTGAAAATGTTGCGCTAATGGTTCAAGATGCTTGCGCTCAGATTGCGCTAGGTGAAACCAAATGATTAAGGTCACCTCATACGGACAAACAAACGATTGGGGCTTTGCTATCAAATACAACCCTGATTACAAAGATGTATCTATTGACTTCCTTAAGTGGTATTTAGCGATTGGAATAAGCGATGACAATTAAAACAGGTTCAGGAATGTCCGATGACTGGGGCTTTGGCATTTTCATCAACATTCAAGATCGCTCCTTTTGTGTCAGTTTCATCAAGTTCTACTTCTATGTGGAGGTATGGAAAAGATGAGCGTAGTTACCCCTGAGCAAGTCGAACGCCGACTTAAGGAGTTAAGCAAACTCATTGACGAAGCCCACGATCAGTTAGTAGATAGCGAGGCTAACTATCACCGCAACAAGGCTGAATACGAATTGGCTATGGCTAAATCTCGTATAGGTCTTGCATCTAAATCATCGCCTACTGGCAAGAACTACACAGTTGGAGAGCGTGAGGATATGGCACTTATTGAAAATGGCGATCTACACAAACAGACTGCTACCGATGAAGCCATCGTCAAAGCTAACCGCGCAAATGTCGCTCGACTTCGAGTGCAAGTAGATATTGCTCGCTCTATTGGAACTTCGGTTCGGACAGGGATGGATGTAGCGTGATTGGATTTATTTGGGTTGCAGTTTTAATCTTATCCGCGCTTATCGGAATTGGGTTTGGGCTTCTTGGTCTTGCTCAGTTCAAATACTGGAAGCGTAAATACTAATGAGCGATATAGCAAAGATGCTGATTGGCTCACTATCGGCACACGATGACACTCGTGACCGATCTACTCAGACTGACATCGGCCCATCTCAAATAGGGGATTGCCGGCGTAGAGTCTTTATGCAGATTACTAATGCGCCAAAGGTTAATCAGACGGATTCCATTGCCGCGATTATGGGTACATTCATTCACGCTGGAATTGCAGAAGCGATTAAGCGCGATGACCCATTCGGTGACAACTTTATGATCGAGCAAGAGTTCGCTTATGAAGGCTTGCGCGGTCACATAGACCTATATATCAAAGACCAAGCGCGCGTAGTGGACTGGAAAACAACTAAGGCTAAGAACCTGCGTTTCTTTCCTAGCGATCAACAGCGTATGCAGGTACAGATTTATGGGTACTTATTAGAGATGAACGGCTTACCAATAGAAATCGTGACTCTTGTTGCACTAGCTCGCGATGGTTCTTCAAAAGATATTAAGGAACACTCCGAGCCTTATGACAGGAAAATTGCTGAACAAGGATTAAAGTGGCTTGCAGAAGTTAAAGAAGCGGCTGAAAAGAATCTTCCTCCTGCTCCTGAGAAGGATGTTTATTTCTGCCGTGACTATTGCGATTACTACGACCCAACAGGAGTTAATGGATGTCCAGCAAAATAACTCTTGATGATGCTTCTCAGCGTTATCGAGTAACCAAGCGCACCATTCATAGATGGATAAAAGACAACTCTATTACTCAATTTGACGATGGAACTTATGATGGCGCGCAACTTGACGATGCGGTGAACAACACCATTCCGGTTATTCACGGCTATATGGATGTGGACTGGGATAGGGCAGCGTGTAAGAACCTGCCCACCGAGTTCTTCTACAAAGTCGAGGAACGCAACGCGCTGAAAGTCATTGACCTTGATGTCTTTCGCTTTACCTGTACGCCTTGCCCTATTTGGAAACAATGTCTAGGTTATGCCTTTAAGAACGAGCGATACGGCGTTTGGGGCGGGATGACCGCAGATGAGAGGCGATCACTTGACGATAAAAAAGACTCAGAGATGAGAACCCAAGTGATGAGCGACTTTGCAAGGTTTGGCGTATCAGAAAAAATGATTAACGAGGCGATTGGCAAATAATGGTTGTGGAGGAGCAAAATGAGATTACTTGATTTATTTTCCAAAGCCGGGGGTGCATCTATGGGTTACCACAGGGCAGGGTTTGAGGTTGTAGGAGTGGATATAAAAAAACAAAAGCGTTATCCGTTTGAATTTATACAAGCAGATGTTTTAGAAATTCTTGATAATCAAAGTTTCTTAAATCAGTTTGATGTAATAGCTGCTTCTCCGCCGTGCCAAACACACAGCATTACTCAGCACCTTAGAAACGCACAAGGTAAATCAACAAACAAAGTTGATCTCATTCCTCAAACTCGCGCGGCTTTACAAAGTTGGGGTGGAGTTTATGTAATTGAAAATGTACCGGGAGCACCGCTTATCAACCCGATAATTCTTTGCGGTTCATCTTTCAATCTAAAAGTACGCCGTCACCGTCAATTTGAATCTAATGTTCAACTGACTGGTTTAACTTGCGATCACAAAACACAAGGCCGACCAGTCGGAGTATATGGTTCGATGAAAGATGAAATTCCGGGGGGGGACACACCGCTAAAACGATTGAGCAAGCAAGGGAAGCGATGGGAATTGACTGGATGTTATGGGGCGATTTGGTTGAAGCCATACCGCCTGCATACACAGAACACTTAGGCAAACAAATAATGGAGGCAATGAAATGACTTGGGTTAAATTAGATGATGGATTTCCTAACAATCCTAAAATAGTTGGGTTAAGCGATCACTCGTTTAGGCTCTATGTTTCAGCACTTTGTTATTCAGGCAAGTACCTCACAGATGGATTTATCCCACAGGCAGTTGTAGATCAGTTAGGCAACCCTGATGAGCTACTCGATAACGGGCTTTGGGAAGAAACTTTGGGTGGCATATATGTCAATAACTACACCGAATACCAAACACCAAAGGCTGAGGTTGAGAAGAAGCGCGAAGCCAATCGCAATCGTGTAATGCGTTACAGAGAAAAAGGTAATAGTGTTAGTAATGCGTTTGTAATGCAACCAGATAACAGAGGACAGATAACAGAATCCATAAATAACTACACCGAAGATTTTGAGAAATTTTGGAATTCCTACCCAATCAAAATTGGCAAAGGCTCAGCATTTAAGGCTTGGCTAAAGGCTCTTAAGAAAGCCGATGCAGAAACTATCGTCACAGGTGCGCTTCGATATGCAAAAGACCCTAACCGCGAAGCTGAGTTCACAGCGCATCCTTCAACTTGGCTCAATGGCGAACGATGGCTTGACTCAGACTTGCCCGAAAAACGCGCGAGGATTGGCTCTAAGCCACTTTTACCTAGCGCGCCAGCAATCCCACGATTTACGCCCGATGATGTCCCCAAGGGCGTTCCTGCGCCCAAAAACATCCGTGACATTGTGCGCCAAATGTCCGATAAGTCACAGTAATCTGTTACTATTATCGTAAGCATTACGCAACCGCAAGGGGGTGATTATGACTACTGCAATCGTTAATCCGGGTTTTGTCCAACCGGGTGACCAAGTTAAATTTGGCAACTTAATTTTCACAGTTAAATCCTCCGAGGCTGATTTATCAGGAGCTTGGGATTTCTATTTAGAGAACGAGAATGGCGCGACCCATAAAGTCGTGACTGACTCAGTTACCCTGATTGGGTAAAATTGGCGTCATAGGCGTCATAGGCGTCATTAAGAATGACGGGAGTGACGGGAATGACGGCTTTCAGTTGTGACGGTACACCTGTGCCCCAAGGCAGCCTCAAGGTCATAAATGGGCATATTCTCCACTCTCAAGGTTCAGCCCTTGCCGTTTGGCGTTCAACTATTGCTCTTTCAGCTCGATTCGCTGGCGCAAAGCCTTTAGATGGCCCAATGGGTATAGAGGTTACCTTTAGGGTTCGCCGCCCCAAGACTGTTAAGCGTGAATACCCAAGCGTAGCCCCCGATTTGGACAAATACATACGCGCTTGCCTAGATGCGCTCACAGGAATCTGCTACATAGATGACTCTCAGATTGTGGACATCAAAGCTAAAAAAGTCTATTCCGATACACCGGGGGCAGATATATCTGTTCACCCAATGTTCACTTTAGACACGCCCTAACTCTAGAAAAACCGTAATCTATGCCGTAATGTATTCCTTGTCAGGGCAAGTAGCTCAGATGAACTAAATACCTAATAACGGAGGTAGCAAAATGAAATTAGTACCAACAAACGAAAAAATAACAATTAAATGGTTTGCAGTTTTGTCTGACGGTTCTCAAATGCGCAACAACAAAGGTTTTATTCACAACGCTTGGGATGTTGTGTGTTCTTGTGGTTGGGAATCAAGAACTGGTGGCGCAATTAAAGCGGCGGTACAAAAAGATGTAGATCGTCACAAATGGCTTGTTCACGATTATGAATGGTCTTATGCAAACAAGGTAGGTGCATAAATGAAACTCACCGCAACTGACTTTGATCAGCTCACAGTTAATTCAACTAATTGGGCAAGCACTCTAAAGGCGTGGAAGAAGCAAGAAGGTCGCTTTGAAACCCTAGATGACTCAACTGACTTGGATTACACATTCTTTCGCGCTTATTGGCTAGAAGGTTATCCAAGCGTTCTCTTTGCCAAAGCGTTCCTTGAAGCCTTGAACTTTGAATACAAGGTTCTCTTTGATACCGCCGATTCACTTTATGTCATTACTACTAACTATGGAGGCGAACTCTAATGTGGTCATTTCTTGCTCTTGGATTTCTTGTCATCACAGCCATATTTCTAGTTCTTCACTATTTTGAGGATGGTGACCGATGAGGTGCGTATGGTGCGGAACTAAAGGCGGGTTCGCCAATCGCTTGATAATCCATCTTGTTGAGATGGAAGCATCTATCGCAGAGTGCGAATGGTGCTCACTAAAGATCGAAGTTAATTTTATGAAGGAGGCATCGTGAGAATGGAACGCAAGTATGTTGTGCGCCGTAGAGTTGTATTTGGTGTTGCAGCTTTAATCGGAATTATCGCCGCTTATTATCTTGTCAATCATATTTGGTGGACAGGCAACGGATGGTGTTGGGGCGATATTTACAAGTGTGAGGCTGGACTATGAGCACACGCGAAATATGGCTAAACGCTTGGGCTGATCGAGTCGCTTATTGCACAAAGTGTTCAGGCGATTATCCTGACGATCAAGCCTTGTTCATTGACGGTGTAGAGCATTGCCCACTTTGCAAGAGTGATGACGGCAAGCGTTACTACTACTGCGAGGAACACGGAAGCCCTGACGATAGTTGCGACCGATGACACACGATGAATTATTGGCAAAATTAAATTCAAGTCAAATTTTTGGCAAAAAATTTGGAGTAAAAGCGTATTTAGCCCTTTGTGCAATAGTGGAATTGCATAAGCCTGAATATTGGCAAAACCCAAATGTTCCAGAATGGAACGGCGCAAACTGCACCCATTGTTTAGAGGAACGGGGGGATTATATGTCACCTATTGAAGCGTCTTATCCCTGCCCTACTATCCAAGCCATTGAAAAGGAGTTGGTATGACAATTATTGAGGTCTGCCAAGAGTTTGACTGCGATTACCGCATTATTCACGAAGTTAATACTGACGGCTATATGGTCAATGGCGTTGTAGTTAAATCCCCGGCTAATGACTTGATGTTTAACCACAATCTATATCTACACTTAAAAGCTAATGGGGGAAGAAATGAATAGTTTGCAATTCTTAGCACTACTACAGAGCGCAATGGCTGATTTATTGTCAGCGTTGTTTTGGATTATGGGAGGTCACTAATGAACGAAGATGAGATGCGCCAAATCCGCGCTGAATACAAAATTGAAAAAGGCAAAGCAGTCAATGTGATCGAACTTGCCAAGAGATACGGCGTGTCGCAACTGACTATTCGAGAGATTGCTAAAGGTAAAAAGAATGGCTAACTACGAGTTTGAGTGTGAACTAGACGGCATTTACACCATTGAGTTTCCAATAGGTACTGCGCCTGAGAACGCTCCTTGCGCCGTATGCGGGGATTCTATGAAGCGTGTCTTTTCGACCTTTCGCCCAATCTTTAAGGGAGATGGGTGGGGTGGCGGCAGTTCAAGTGTCTAAATTTTGCGCTATCGGCCTATCACGATGAGCGACACATCGCTGAACCCCTGCCGTTATCAGGGGTTTGGCACTAAACTAGAACTGTCCACATCTTCTGAAAGGAAACGAAAATGGATACATTCAAGAGCTACACCTGCGAAGTTTTAATGAACCGGGGTAAGGCTGCCCGATAAGGGCTTGGCGCAGAATCCTTGTAATAGCCCTAGTGGTTGGATTTTGTCAGACAGTAAATGCTCAAGCCGCATTTGCTCCTAAAATGTTTGCTCAGCACCCAAGGATGTACGCAAAGCTACAGGTGCAAAACAAACAAGAGTTTGTCTGCCTAGATAAGTTGCTTACTCAGGAATCTCATTGGAATCCTAGAGCGCGCAATAAGTCATCAGGAGCGTATGGCATTTTTCAATTTATGCCTACGACTTGGGGGAACTACAAAGTTCACAAGACCTCAGATGCAATAAAGCAGATCAACTATGGCTTGCACTATATTTCTGTTCGCTACGGCTCTATATGTAGGGCTTGGACTCACGAACAGAAATTTGGCTGGTATTGAAACAAGAGATAGTTCGATTAGTAGAGGAAAGGGCTGGTCATTACTGCGAAACCTGCGGTAAGCCAGCCCTTGAATCTATGGCGTTGCACCACAGGAAACTCAAATCGCGTGGAGGCAAAGACTCGGTATCAAATCTCATCCGAGTTCACCATTCTTGCCACAATCTAGGAAATCATAGTATTCACGGCAATCCCTCTTTAGCCACAGAGCGCGGATGGATGGTCAGTAGTTGGGATGAACCCGAAAACGCCAAGATGCTTAGACCCGATGGTTGTTGGGTTTTACTTGGAAATGACGGCAGCGTACAGATCGTGTAATGTAATCTTTCCAAGACGAAAGGCAAAATTATGCAACTCAATCAAATTATTATCGAAGGCAATCTAGGGGCTGACCCTGAAATGAAGATGTTTAAGGAAGAAACACTTGCAACATTTTCTCTAGCTCATACTCCACGCACCAAAGTTAATGGTCAATATGAAGATGGAGATACAACTTGGTTTCGCGTAACCTTTTGGAATAGCAAGTCTGATGCCGTACTTGAGAACCTTAAGAAAGGTGATCGCGTTATGGTTATTGGCAAATTGACTCAATCTACTTACACCAACAAAGCCGGAGAAGTTAAGACTTCACTTGAGATTGCTGGCACTAATTTCTATATGACCGCTAAGACTCCTGCTCGCCAAGCACCTGTGGTTCACGCCAACAAGCAAGATTTTCTAACAGAACTACCTAATATGACTAGGGAGTTTCCAAATTGGTAGAAGAATTATGGGATACCGCTAAAGTTATTGAACACCTCGGTATCAACATTAACAATTTGCGCCAACTTCAATATCGCCGAACAATCGCGTGGGTAAAGAAGGAGGGCAAGAGAGTCTTTTATTCTGCAGACGATGTTAAGGCTTATAGAAAAGTCAGGGAGTCACGCAAAGCAGTAAAATGAATCCTATGATTATTGAGCGAGATGTAATTACGATTGCCGATATAGATGAAGCAATCGCGCATCTTGCTGTAATGCTCAAGGATCGGTATGGCAACAGGCTGACTCATCAACGCAAAGCGTTCTTAATGAGTGAAATGGACAGTCTGCTCGATGCTCGATTGGAGGCACTAGATGGAATTGCAAATGGTGGCGATAGAGAGTCTGACTCTCGACCCAAATAACGCACGAAAGCACTCAAAGCGTAATCTTGATGCGATCAAAGAAAGCCTAAGTAAGTTTGGTCAGCGCAAGCCAATAGTCGTACATAACGGCGTAGTAATTGCCGGCAATGGAACGCTAGAAGCCGCTAAAACTCTTGGCTGGAAAGAAATCGGTGTAAGCGTATGTCCTGATGATTGGGATAGCGATACCGCCAAGGCTTATGCGCTTGCAGACAATCGCTCATCTGAATTAGCTGAGTGGGATGAAAAGATACTTTCTACGCAACTGCTTGATCTTGACGATATGGGTTGGGCAATCGAATCTCTTGGGTTTGATAAACCATTACTTCCAGATTTTAAGCCTGAGGATATTGAGCAACCTCGTTTAGATCAGCGCGCTGCAACTATGTGTCCTCAATGTTCTTTTGAATGGCGAGTGGGCGCAAAGGGTGAAATTGAGCCTGTATGAGTCTTTTAATTGCACCTTGCTCGTTTGATGCTGCTAAATATGCAGTAATGAATTGGCACTATTCTCAACAAATGCCCATAGGCAAGTTAATTAGTTATGGTGTTTGGGAAGATGAAATTTATATTGGAGCTGTTTTGTATGGACGCGGTGCTTCACCTGAATTGGGCTCTGCTTACGGTTTAAGTCAGGTTGAGTGCTGTGAATTAGTCAGAGTTGCTCTAAATAAACACAAAGCATCTGTTAGTCAAATTGTAAGTCAGACTATAAAAAAATTAAAAGAAACAAACCCCGGATTGCGCTTAATTGTTAGTTTTGCAGACCCTGAGCACGACCACAAAGGCATAATTTATCAAGCAATGAATTGGATTTACTGCGGTCAAAGTTCGCCCAGCAAAGAGTATTACTACAAAGATAAATGGTTTCATTCAAGGATGCTTAGACCTACAGGTTTTGGCACAATTCCTGAAATTGCTAGATTGTCTAAAGAACAACAAAAGCAATTACCTACAAGAGAAATGAAAGGCAAATATCGTTATATTTACCCTTTAGACAAAGCAATAAGAAGAAGCGTTGATAAGTTACGCTTACCTTACCCATCTGCGGTTGAAGGCTCAATAGCGAGCCGCGACAATTCCGTTGTCGAGGTGCAAGTGCAATCCTTGCCAACCGCTCTAGAATCGTAATCCGATTATGAACGAAAATACTCCGAATGTCATCAAACTTGACCATAAAACCTTTGAGCGTGAGTTTCAGGTTTGGCAGTACCGGGTAGCAGGAGCGACCTTTGATCAGATCGCCAAGAAGTTAAATTACGCAGATGAATCAGGTGCTAGAGCCGCTTTCAAGCGTTATGTCAATCGCACGAAGGATGAAGTCCTCGCCAATGAGATACGCGAGCTACATAAGCAGAGATTAGATGTTGCGCTTTTGGCTATATGGCCCGCAGTAGAACGCGGTGACTTAGATGCGATTAAGGTTATGCTCAAGATATTAGAGCGCGATGCCAAGATGTTCGGCATAGATACGCCAGTCAAGACTGAGGTGGAGGTGACTACATACGATGGAATCTACCTACGAGAAAGCACAGAAAGGCTTATCGAGCAATTACAAGAGATTGAGGAAGCGGAGATTGTCTTGGGCAAAGGAATTAGCGCGCCCGGAGCAATTACCGAAACGGACTGAAGATTGGTCTATCTATCTCTATTTAGCAGGGCGAGGTGCGGGTAAGACTAGAACTGCTGCTGAATGGTTAGCGTGGGAAGCGACTACTCAAAATAACACGCGTTGGGCTATTGTCGCGCCTACCTTTGGCGATGTAAGAGATGTCTGCGCTGAGGGTGAATCAGGCATTATTAACATTTTGCGCGCTTATGGCTCACTACAACATTACAACCGATCACAAGGTTCGATCACTCTTAAAAATGGCTCACATATTAAACTTTTTTCAGCCGATGAACCTGACCGCCTGCGTGGCCCACAACATCACGGAGCGTGGTGCGATGAGCTAGCCGCGTGGAGATACCCTGACACTTGGGATCAACTTCAATTTGGTTTGCGCCTTGGAGATCATCCTCGAACTGTTATTACTACTACCCCGCGACCTGTTGCTTTGATTAGAAGCCTTGTAGAGCGCACCGATGGAACAGTCAAAGTAGTTCGAGGCTCAACATTTGACAACGCTGCTAATTTAGCCCCGCAAGCCCTATTAGAACTTCAAGCGCGTTATGCGGGTACTCGTATGGGCAGACAAGAACTATTCGGCGAGCTACTTACCGAGTCCGATTCAGCCCTATGGACTCGCGCTGTTATTGAAGATGCTCGGATTAAGCCCGAAGATGCACCGCCTTACTATCGCGTAGTTGTAGCGATTGACCCGGCGGTTACTAGTGGCGAGTCAAGCGATGAAACAGGCATAGTCGTAGCAGGTGCTACCCCGGATGGGCATTACTACATTCTTGAAGATGCCACTATGCGGGGAACGCCCGAAGCGTGGGCGCGTAAGGCCGTTGAGATGTTTCGCAAACACAAATGCGACAGAATTATTGGTGAAGCAAACAATGGTGGAGATATGATCGAAGCCTTGTTGCGCCAAGTAGATACAACTATCCCTTATCGCAAAGTAACAGCAACTAGGGGTAAAAAAGTTAGAGCTGAACCTGTATCTGCACTTAGCGAACAACTACGACTTCACATGGTTGGCAGTAACTTTACTCAACTTGAAGATCAGTTAGTTACTTGGGAAGCCGATAGCGATACATCTCCCGATCGTATGGATGCAATGGTGTGGGCTGTTACTGATTTGATGAGTAACTCAGGTGCGTTGCGCTCGCTTGCTGCAATGGCAGATTTCTGTCCATCTTGTAGATTGCCATTAGTTCGTGGAACAAAATTATGCCCACGCTGTAA
>Ga0208869_1000085_pt1 | contig 22559 bp, 30 predicted proteins | sample CryBogCBE27Jun08_FD_185506 | JGI IMG/M metagenome (GOLD analysis project Ga0208869, IMG submission 185506) | Freshwater microbial communities from Crystal Bog, Wisconsin, USA - CBE27Jun08 (SPAdes) | ecosystem: Environmental > Aquatic > Freshwater > Lake | place: Crystal Bog, Wisconsin, USA... | reverse complement strand
AATAGGGGACATAGTTCCGCCAGAACCGCCACCTGCTCCTGATACGATTCGCATCATGTGGTTTGAGTATGAAGTATTTTGTGTCCAACCTGTAGGTGCTGACGCTTGAAAAAAGTTAGTCACAGTGCCCGCAGGCATTTGTGTCCAAGTACCATTTAAATTTGACGCTGTTGTAGCGTTGGTAGCATTAGTAGCATTAGTAGCAGACGATGCGAAACTAACTGACTGAGAGCCGATATTACTAGAGGTTATGAATGACCCTCCACTCTGTGGATTTGTTGCAGTAGCGGCATTACCTGAACAAGACGCAGCAGTTGTAGCATTAGTAGCATTAGTAGCATTAGTAGCATTAGTAGCATTAGTAGCTGTTGTAGCAGTAGCCGCATTACCTGAACAAGACGCAGCAGTTGTAGCATTAGTAGCCGACGATGCAAAACTAACTGACTGAGAGCCAATATTACTAGAGGTTATAAATGTTCCCCCTCCCTGTGGGTTTGTTGCAGTAGCGGCATTACCTGAACAAGACGCAGCAGTTGTAGCATTAGTAGCATTAGTAGCATTGGTTGCGTTGGTAGCATTGGTTGCGTTGGTAGCATTACCCGCAGTTAATCCTGCGGCTGTACCTGTACAATTAGTTAATATACCAGAAGCAGGTGTGCCCAACGCTGGAGAAACTAAAGTTGGACTGATTGCAAAAACATTACTTCCACTACCTGTTTCGTCAGTTAATGCAGTGGCTAATTGAGCTGAACTAAAACTACCTAATGAAGCAACATTACCAGATGTGGTAATTGCTCCAGACAAAGCGCCTAACGGCACATAACCTAACGCACCTGTAACATCTCCCGATACGGGAGTAACATTACCTGTACGAGAATTGTAACTTAGCACACCTGTGTTATTTACTGTAGTGGTAGCACCTACTACACTTATACTTACACCAGTGCCCGCAGCTGTCGATGTTTGGGCAATACCTAAGTTAAAATTAGTTCCATCACAATAAACAATACTTGTTACACCATTAGGTATAGATACACTTGCGCCTGTTGCAGCTCTTACGTTAACAGCAAAACCACCAGAAGTATTGTTTTTAATTAAATATGTTTTAGTGACTAAAGGCGCAATGACATCTCTGACAGCTGAGTTTGTTCCACTAACAACAATAACGGCTTGTCTTGATTGGTCTGAAACACCATTATAAGCTGTAAGGGTATAGTTGGTATCCACCATTGAAATAGATATAACGCCAGTAATAGATTGTTCTATCAGTGTTCCCAAGTTACCATTAGTGGTTGTGTTCCAAGTTCCAGATTGTTCTCCGGCACCGATGAGTTCTATTCGTAACGATGGTGAGTATGTGCTTGACATTATCTATCCTTTATTGGTTATCATTTATATCAACCCAATTAGGGTTTTGGTCGTCAGCCATATTTGACCATACGTTTGTATCGTCATTATTTATAGCGCTCCAACCTATAATTGGTGATTCTAAATTATTCTGCACTTCAGCAAAAGCTAATTCAGCTAATGAATTTGTAGAGTATTGGGTTGGTTGATATGAGTTTTGTGTGTTATCTATTCTAGCCCATCCACCGCCAAATTGGCAGTCTGTTACTGAAAATAATTCTATGCAAGAAGTATTAAATTGTGCTATAGCAGAAAGGGTGTCTGCTAAAACAGTGTTCTCAGTTATAGTTGTTAAAAATGCTGCTTTCCCAATCGTTATATCAGTTAAGGTTGTTGATTCAGATAAAGAACCTAAGAACGATGCTATTGATATGTTTGTATCGGTTAAGGTTGTTGATTCGGATCGAATACCAACAAAAGATGCAGAAGCGCTATTGGTATCAGATATAGCAGTCGTACTTGCGTTTTCTATTACTGGGAAATTTTGAGTTGCGGACTCCGTATCAGATATAGCTGTTGATTCGGATAAAGAGCCTAAGAACGATACTATTGATACGTTTGTGTCGGTTAAGGTTGTTGATTCAGATAAAGAACCTAAGAATGATACTATTGATATGTTTGTATCAGATAGAGTTGTTGATTCATTAACTACAACAGAATAGGTATCTCCGCCTAAAGATGCAAATGGAGCTTGAACAAAAGCGGAGATACCAAACATTATTCAGCTGTAGCTACTACATCTTCTTTTGGCAACGCCTCGACTTGAGGTACTGCTTGAGCTTTGATCTTCTCAACTAACTCTGCTACTTGTACATAAGGCGCTTGACCTAAGGCTTGAAGGATTAAGTTTATTTCTTGTACGCTTAAGTTTAAATCAATCATTTTTATACAATCCAAGGTAGTGGTGGAGTGACGATAGTTGGGTTAATCTGAGCTTCTATTTGGTCAGCAACAGACTTTTCATAGGCTGCTGCTTGTTCTTCACCCAATGCTGTTTTAGTCCAAGCAATAACTTTATCTAAAGTTAATTCGGCAAATGGTGTGTAGTTTGGTTTAGTTTCATCAACCTCAAAAGATGCTGTACCGTAAACTGAGCCTGTGTAAGTACCGTCTGTAGCCGTTAAAGTCCAGTGTGCTGTTACGACATAATCAAGCATACCGTTGACATCAGGTTTGCAGTTCATTGCTACAATGTTCCAAGTGTTTGTAATCATGTTATTACCCTACTATCCAATTTGTACCGTTATAAAATACAGGTATGGTGACTGCACCGCCTGCTACGACTGTTGCGCCATATGTAGGCGCTAAAGCATTAGTTACATAGGCTCTTGCTCCCACAACTCCTGTGGGCAATGCAGCCACTGTATAGCCTAAAGTTTTTATTGTTCCAGCTACGTCTAATTTTCCTGTTGGCGAGCTAGTCCCAATCCCCACGTTGCCAGAGGAGTCGATGCGCATTCGTTCGTCTCCAAAATCGCCTATATACCCTCCAGCCCTAAACGTCAGTGAACCGTTGTCCGCGCAAGAAATACCATAACGTACTGGAGACCCAGCATTGTAGTTTTCAAGGGAAATCATGGGGTCATCTGTGCCGCCAATGGTGGAGGCTTGAATGACTGTACCAAACGCAGTGTTGCCTGGGTGTTGGGCATAAATAGTTCCGCCGGAAGCCCCGCCAGTAACTTGAAGTTTTGCTACAGGCGAGCTAGTCCCAATCCCCATGTTGCCTGAGGAGTCGATGCGCATGCGCTCTATTCCGCTTGTTATGAACTGAATAGGAGTTACGACGGCAGTGCCAACTTGCATTGAAGCGGCATCAGCATATATATAACCTTGTCTAACGCCGACTTTTTGGAAAGATATTAATCCTCCATTTGTTGCGTTGTTCAAAGTTAAAGCGGCATAACCCGCGACAGATTCGGGACTACTAGTGCCAATCCCCACGTTGCCGCTGGAGTCGATGCGCATGCGTTCTGTGTTGGTTGTGCTAAACGTAAGTGGTCCATAACCACCTGTTGCAAAAGAAGCAGCAAGATTAACACCATTAGCACCAGAAGTAGGGTCTGGAGTTAAAATACCAATAGCCCCCGCGGCAGCAGCACCCCTCCACCATTGTACCCCAACCACATCTAACTTTGCCGCAGGCGAACTCGTCCCAATCCCCACGTTGCCTGAGGGGTCGATGCGCATACGTTCTGTTAATGTTGATGTTGTCGAAGAGCCATCCCTATTAGCAAAAATAATATCGTATGCACCATTTCCACGATTTTTTACACCAATCTTTGCACCAATATTAGCTCCTGCTTCTTGAAATGAAATAGCTTGTTCACTATAAGCAGTTCCTGTACCACCTGCTTGTAATTTTATAAAGTCAGTTCCGCCTTGCCATGTAGTAGATGTTCCAGCAGATACATTATAAACTTCTAATCTTTGTCCTGGACTACTCGTCCCAATCCCCACGTTGCCGGAAGAATCTTTATAGACTTGACCTGAGCCAATGTTTAGTATGCCTGTAGAGCCTGTGAGTGTGCCTGTGTAGGTTGGGTTACTTAATGTGGGCGACTCACTCAAGACGGTGCTTACAGTTCCTGTGCTTGTAATAACACCTGTACCACCATTTGCTACTGGGAGTGTGCCTGTTACGCCTGTAGTTAAAGGTAATCCAGTTACATTAGTAGCAACAAAAGCAGAGGGGGTTCCTAATCCAATAGCATTACCTGAGGCGTCTTTCCATATGCCTTTTTCAGCTGGATATGTGACAAACACATCTTTTGTTCCAGCAGTGAAGTTAACTAATGCACCAGTATTAGAAGAAGCCAATACAGTTGTCCTTGACAGCGTGCTACCAACAACAGTATATGTTCCTAAGCCAACTTCCCAGCTAGAGCCATCTTGATTCGCAATACAATAATAAGTTGTGTTACTGTTGCCCACACCAGCAGAAAAAGACTGAAAGCCTGTAGATGCCCCCAAAAGTGAAGCCGTGCCTGTACCAGTAACAGTGGTTGTTTCTTTAACTCGATCTGCTAGTATTAATGCCATAGTAATCTCTTGTTAAGCGGCTGTTGCGGTGTATGTTACAGAAATGGAATCGCCATTAGTTACTGTTTTAGACCCCGCGGTAAAGTCACCAGCACTAAACAATGTGCCTGTAGTGTTATCAATAGTTGATGCCCCCCCTACGTTTACAAAACAACCAGCAACAGTACCTGAACCTGTCATTGCAAACACCTGAGCAGATGTTGGGGAAATAGCGCCTGATGCGGCTGTACCCCATGTGGGTGTTTTACGAGGACCAGTATACGTTGGCGCATTGGCAAGACCTACTTCTAGCCAAGCCCCATGAGACGCCTGTGTGTCACCAACAACGGCCGTGCCTGTGCCTTTAAGACCCATGTATGAAATACCTTGAGCAGCGTTAGTTAATGCGCCAGTAATGGTTAGGTTTTTACCAACAGTAGTTACAAGATTTTCTATCTCATCTTCCCATTTAAGATTGCCATCTTTATCATGGCACACCACATGATAATGACCGTGCATCTCCATTCCTTCTGTATGACCTGCCCCGCGAGTAACTGTTGCCGAACAAACGTCACCTGATTTTATGTGTTCAATTTGCATTTTTATATTCCTAAGAAATTCGTATAAGAGCTGTTGTAGCTGTGTCTGGTGGAAAAGTTATTGTAAACGGTGTTCCTAACTTTGCTGTTTTATCCGCACCAAAATCAAGAACTGCAATAGCGGCTTTTGTAGTGTAATTATATATCAAAGCCCCTCTAGCTACAAAAGAAGCGGAAAACCATATCACATCTGAAAAAGAAGCATACGCTGTTGCCCCTGACGATAACGCAGGTGTTGGCAAAATAGGTGCGCCACCAGCAGAATAACCCGTGCCTGATACTTCACCAACAGGTGTATACGCTAATGTTGAACTATCTAAAGAGGCATTAGAAGTATATAAAGCGATCTGATAAAAATAAGGGGACGTGACAGAAAAATTTTCTAAGCCATTCAACAAGTTTTGTTTGAAAATGGTACATTGGCCTTGTGCTATCATAATGTATTATACGGTATCTTGATTTGATTATTTCTATACGCGTCTCCGCGTTCCAACCCATTCACTAGTCTGGTTAATTGACCAATAGCTTCTTGATATTTTTGCTCGTAATATGTAACCATATCTTGTTCTTGTTTCATAAAGATCATGGCCTCACGCATAGCGCCATAAAATAATGCCGGATCGTAGTTATCACTTAGCCAGGTAACGCCCGCTGGATTATTGACAGTGTCAGTGATAGATACAGGATAATAAAAATAATGCAATTCCACATTATAATTTGAATCAGGTGTCGGTGCGGTTAATAAGGAGATGTCCAACATATTAGAAAGTTGTGGACCAAACATCGCATAATATTTTGGCAGCCCTTGATTAGTAGGGTTAGAATACGCTTCTCTAATGAAACTTACATCTTTGTCTATCAGATAGGAATAATTACCTGACCCATCAATAACTGCTAATGAATATACGGATAAGAAGTCATTAGGGCAAGATAGATAAGGGTTAGCAGCTGTTAAATTACCTGTTACATTTTTTCTAAGTACAGGGATATGTACCGTATTATATATACGATCTTCTGCTTGGCGCAGGAATAAACCAATATTAGATACAAACAAAGACTCTGTATTTTCAGCATAGTCTTGGATTGCTTGGGTAATTTGTTGGAGATTCATAATAACCCTATATAGGAAAAATATTAACCCATTGGGCCGCGTGAAGTATAGCCTTTAGTTGCAGCGCCTTTTCCTCTAGTTTTAATACCTTGAGTTTTGACACTAGTATCTGGATAGCCATTATTACCTGTTGGCGCATTGTTTGGTTGGGGTTGCTTATATTTATTTTCATTTTCATCAGACTTAGCCATTATTTACCCCCTTGATTTTTAGCACACGCTAAATTGCGGCCAAACTTTTTCATTGCTTCTGAAGATACTGTTTTAGCTTTACCTTTAGATAACATGACCCCATCTTGACCAATTTTAGAACCATCGATACCCAATTGTTTACCTTTAGTTTTACCTTTGCTTTCTATACCATCGCCTTTAGCCATTTCGTACTCCTAAGAAGTTGTTACTGAACCGACATACGTTGTCGCTACTAAATCATTTTGTGTTAATAATACATCATTTGCACGAGAGCCGCCAACTGGCGCCCATCCCCATTGAAATACTCTTGACCCTTCGCCTTGATACCCATTCGTATCTAAACCTGATGTTTGATAACTATTATCTGGTCTAGGTTCTAAAACAGCTTGAGGATCAAAAACGGGGTACATGCCAAGTTTAAGCTGGGGATGATCTTCATTCCAACATTCAGGGCAGGCTTTGATCGCTACTGTTTTAGTTTTAATAACAAGCTTTTTTAGTTGGTGCAACTTATAGCGTTGTCCACAAATATCACATTCAGCAATGGCGTATTTGCCAGCAGCGTATTTAGTAGCCATTATCTACCATAACCAATTCTAGGCACGTACCTGTCAGGGGCTTTATCGCGATCTTCTTCAGTCGCTAATTGCAACTGCCTATCATATTCAGCTTTAAGCCCCATAGAGCGGTTCATATCTGCATTGGGGAGCTTCATAGAAAGATAATAAGCTAGACCCGCCACCATTGCATTTAAAAATCTAAAAGGTATATCTTGGGTATTGTCCCCATTACCTGAATCTTGAATACGGCGTAGTCGCCAATAGACAAAATAATAATAAGGACTACTTAGGCTTCCTTGGTCTGGTGTGGGCCATATATTTATCTGAGGATTAGAAACACCCGTAACAGGATACGTAGCACCAGATTGTCTATTGATCCAAACTTGTATCGGCCTACCTGTTGCATTCTTATTAGGGATAGTCGAATAAGTAGACGATGAAATTCTGTTAATATTAATATCAGTTTGTTGTTGGCCTGATCCTGTGCGAACAACTTGATCTAATAAATCTATTGTATCGTTTGGTAAGTCATAATTAATTTGGCCAGGGATTAAAGGGATAGTCCCCTCTTCAATAGTCCATAAATTAATCCCAATGTTAGCCCATTCTACGGTCAATAAGTTAAGACTTCTTCGAGCAGTTCGTAAATCATACCCGTTACGTAGTTCAGCCCCACATCTTTCAAAGGCTTCCTCAACAAGATCTGTAACGGATAAATTAAAACTACTTGTGCCCGAAGTTGTCATTTCTTAGCCCGTCTGCTTTTGGGTTTAGTGTTAGGAGGAAATGATTTAGTCACCCCTCCTTTTTTGTACATATCTACATCATTGGGATCATCCTTACGAATAATCTTTTTCTTGTTCGGCATTTTAGATGGGTTTATATCCCCCATACCTCGACTAGCCATCATTAGATGTAACGACCCTTTGTTTTGCCTTTTTGAGCAATACCATCGGCTCTAGCGCAACCGCCTTTAGCAAATTTTTTGGGTTTAAAACCTTCGATACCTTCAATTTTTCCTGAATCACCTAGGCTAACGCCTTTGGTTTTACCACGTTTTTGTACAGCAGATTCACCAAGCTTAGTTAATTTATTTGAACCTTTTTCAACGTCTTTTGACATTGTTTTTGGTCCCATAGTTTCTTTAGTCGCACCACCTTTAGCCATGCACTTACCACCTTTTTTCATGCCTTTAGCTTCTTTCTTTTCAGATGGGCTAATCATTTTTTTAATAAGCGCTTTATCTTGTGCCACGTCATCATGCTTTTTCATTGATCCACCTGTTTTAAATTGTTTACCTTTATCTGCAGCAGCAAAGTCTTTACCTACTGATTGTGGAACACCCACTTTTTTAGCAAAACCTTTGTTATGTGCTACAGCTTCCATTAAATTATGCTGTTTCAAATTTTTACTTGGCACCGCAGTTCCACCTTTTTAATGCCACTACTTTACGAGTAGGGTTGCCGTTTTCATCTTTCATAGGGCCTTTTGCCCCACTCATTCTTGCACAAAACGATTTTTTCCTCCCCTCATCTGCTTTTGTTTTTGGATGAGGAGCAGGGGCTTTTAAATTAGAACCAGTAGCTGCATTATATTTGGATCTACCTTTAGCAGTAAGTCCAGCACCTTTAGATACAGGTAATTTCTCACCTCTACCAACAGATAGTACGGGTGTCTTCTTAGTAGCCATTAGTGTTTCATAAAGTCAAAGAGCCATGCCACACCAGCACCTATACCAGCCCCTATACTTCCAACAACCATAAGCATGTGCCAACCACCTTTAATCGCCGACAAGGTGTGACTTATCTCTCTAAGAGCGTCTTTCACCTCTTCCATGTCTTTGCTTAGTTTATCCATGTCAGTTTGCAAATGTTTAATCTCTGTGCTGTGTGAAGCTAACTCTCTTGCATTTCTAATTTCAGGCGTGTTATCAGGCATAATATTAACCATAAAATGCAGTGACACCCATTACCGAGCCAACACTAAAAGTTAAATAAATATTAGTGCGGAATAAAATACCTTCCCCAGGTATAAGAACATCAAATGTATTGGGGTTTGAGTTTACGGGAATATCCATCTGATACAGAATTTCACCCGTAGCCCCGCCATCTCTAAGTTCAAAAGTAGCTGCTGTACTAATAGCAGGAGCTACCACAATACCTTTAAGCCTAGCTCTATCGGCATAGATGCTGCCAGCCGCACTTAAATGTTTGCTTTTTACGTCAAACTGCATAGCCATAATTAATCTCCTACTGGGTTTATAAAAAGGGGGTTAGCACCCCCTAATACATTAATTATGCAGTATATGCAGTAGGCGCAGATGAACCATCTGAATTTCGTACTAAGTACTCAACTAAGAAAAATCCAGCTCCAGCAGAGAAAGTTCCAGAAGAACCTACAGTGTAAGTAATAATCGCATCAGTTGAGCCAACATTAGCAAATAGGGCTGTTTGAGCGTCAGAAGCGGGAACTAAATAAATAATACCTGAAGCCCCAGCAGTAATTGCTGAAGTTGCTGCAATAGCAGTGCCATTAAGATAAATAGTAATTACGCCAGAAGTACCAGCAAATTTAGTAGTTTGGTATAGCGCAAGATTGGTAATTAAAGAACCCGCTGGAAGAACAGCTAAAGTTGAAGCAGCTGTATCTGTGTAAGCAACAGGATCAGTTTGACCAACAGAAGTAACACCAGTGTTACGAATAGTACCCGCGACAGTGCCTGTTGTGTTTTTTACAGTGCCTAATAACCAAGGCCCAAGGTGTGTAGCTAAACCCATTGTAGTTTCCTTCATAGAAAGTATAAGCTTATCAATCTTCTATGCGTCTGTGGGGGCAGTTTGATAAGCAGGATGTTCCCCTGTTAAAGGTACTTATACTCTTTTTTTAGGGCTGTTGCAAGTGTTGATTTTTCCAGACCCACTTCTTTTTTCCGCAGTCGTATATTCTTCTTGCCCCCATTAAGTAAGTCATTTCTCGTTCAGTCCGAGAGTCTGATGTGGCATCATAGTTATCAGGGCTATTGTGGTCTTTTAAGCGCTGAGCTATATGCCTTCTTTGGTAATGTGACTTGGGTTTTACCCCTATTTTAGGGCTCCATACTTGATAATCAGGGGGGGTTTCTTCGATTAAATCAAAACCTAATTGAGTGTACATTGCCCCAGAAAAATACCTATTGTCAGAAAAGGACTTTACTTCTGCAGGATTATGCTCTTGTATAAAAGCTTTAAACAATTTAGATGCCCCGCCCGAAATAGTCGTTCTTGTGGCATATCTGGATAAAGTCCAAACTCTGGTTGCCGCGCCTGCACCTCTATCATTAGCCCCATAAGTAAACCGCATACAAGCGACAAGCTTATTTTTCCAATAGAGCCCATAGTGATTCCCGTTTCCAGCACCCCCTTGAGGATGATATTTTTCATAGAAGTCTTTAGCGTCCTTATGTTCTACTTTTTTTAATTCGCACTTTCTGGCCATAAGCTTGCCTTTGCTTTTGCCCACAGCATTTCTAAGTAATCTTTTTATAGCATATTGGTGATCTTTCCATTCGCTTTCATATATAGTCAACAGCCGTACTCCTTTTTCCGCGCAAGATAAGTACTTGTTATAATGATTATTTTTATTTTTTGCTTCTTCCTCTATGTTTCCATGACTATGCCAGTACATACCACTATACTCAACAGCTAAAGCTTTTTCAGGTAAATAAATATCAAGTTCTTTGGGCTTTAAAATATCCCTGTTTCGATGATCTACAAGGGTAAATATTTTTAAATAGCTAGCGATGGCTAACTCTTGTGTTGATTTCATGTGATTGCATTTTGGGCACGGGTTGTATCCATTTAAAAGCCAGTTTGGTTTTATTTCGCATAAAATATTGTGTTTTACACATTTGATTTTTATTTTTTGTTTGCTGCTTGTGTACTCTGCTCCAGTAAGATCAAAAGCATCGCCATATATGGCACACACTTTTGCAATAAATGAATCTATTGTATCTCGTTGTGATGCCCCTCTACGCTCATTATGAAAACATTGAGGACACCCTGATCCTTTCCAATGGTATTCTGGTTTTTGTTCAAACACTCCATGTTTTTGACAGACTATAGCTACTGGGGTTTGCTGTCCTTTATATTCACATAATGAATAATCGTAAGTCACCCCATGTATTTGAATAAATTTATCAAGCATTTTCTTTTTGGTGAACCGATTTTTACCCGCCCGTGCTTCCATAGCACATTTATTGCATAGGGCTCCATTAATCATATTTTTTGCATCTGATTGCATCTCACCATGTATTGGACATACATAAGTTATTTTTTGATTCATACCAGCATACACAGATTTTGAAAAATCGTACGCCCCTACATACTTACTAGCAAAGGTATCCCATTTAGCCTTGCCTTGATTAAATAAAGGGCTATTTTGTTTATTTATTTTCATCACTAGTCTCCTTAAAATATAGAAGTAGTATACATTAAAGAAACCATGCGTACAAATAAAGAAACCATTTGTTTTCTACAGGCAAAAGAAAACCCGCCGAAGCGGGTTGTCAATAATAACCTAAGTTATTGATTCCTATCAGCTTGAACCAGATGAACCAGATGAACCATAGATACCTAATGAATCCGACCAACCGAAGCTGTAGCGTTCCCTGCTCTTATATCGAACATTGCCTGTATCAAAATCCCCATCCATTGAGTTCTGTAATGGAGTACGAATGAAATGCTTCAATCCGTTGGGCACGTCCGTTGTTAAGAACCAAGCATTAGTGTCAGTCAAGAAGTGATTAATAGCATAACCTTCTGGAACAGCACCGTTGCTCTTAAGCGCGTTGATGTCATTGTCAGTTGTGCCAACACGTAATTCAGTTTCTAACAAACGAGTAGCAACGAATTGTAATGCAGGTGGTACAATCAACTTTTTAGGTTTAGCAGCGATTAAAAGACCACGTTCGTCAGTCCATGCAGCAATTTGAATCACAGCATTTTCTAATGAGGTTTCGTTTAAATCAGCAGCAGTAGAAGGTACGTTGCTGTTAGTGCCACCATTTACTAACGGGTGAGCGCTTGAAAACAATGGTTGACCGTCACCACCAGTAACAGCAGAACTAAAACCATTGTTAAGCACATTAGCTGCTTTAACTTGTTTAGTGTATGCCATTGCACGGGCTAATGCTTTAGTATAACGAGCAGACAAAGAGTCGTACAAGTTATCTTCAATAGCTTCCTCAGTTAATGAGAAGCCTAAAGCAATAGTTTCATGGTTGTATCGAGCAGTCCAAGCTTCTTGAGCATTGTCATATTGAAGAGCTTGACCTTCGTTTTTGACAGGGGCCGCTGAAAAACCAGACAGTTTTGTTTCTTCTTCAAAAGAACGTTCTGAAGATTCAGTTTCATAAATCTCTTTGTGTTCTTCACCATAACGAGCATACTCTAAACCGAACAATGCGTTCAGACCCGGTAATAACTCTTTTAATAGCTGGGCGCGTGAAATTGCCATGTGTTAATCTCCTAATTAAATGCCAGCTACGTTTGTATAACTATGGAAAGTGTTATTCCAAGTTACCAAAATTTCAGGGTAGCCCACAAAAGTAACTGCAGTACCTGATGCCAAAGTAATAGTGCTAGATACAGTTAAAGTTACACCATTTACGTTAGTAACAGTGATATAGTTACCAGCTAAAGAACCAGTACCAGATGGAGCAATTAATTGCATACCAGCTTGGATAGCAGTATTGGCAGCGGTCAGAGTTACAGTAGTACTTGAACCAGAAGTAGAAGCTGTAGCAGCAACAGTAACAGCAGTTTCAGGAACTAAACCAACAACACGTAAAGGAGCAGCAGCTACAACACGAGTGTTACCAGTACCATTAGTAACAACACCACCAGATACAGAAACAGCAGAATCACCAGTTAAAGTGTTGCCAGTATTACCATATAAAGGATATACGTTAGTGCCCATAAATTGTTGTGAAGCATAACCCACACCTGAAGAAGTATTAGCCAAGGCTGTTGCTTGTGAACCCATAACTACTTTAATAACTACACGTGGATCATCAACAACATAAGCAACAGCGTCTTGAGCAACAGTACCAGAAGGCCAGTATTGCGCACGGATACGTTGACCAGTGGCTGCTAAGGTATATTCACAACCTACGAAAATACCAATAACACCTGGAATTGGTGTAGTAGGCGCAGTAGCAGGTGTATAAGTATCTTGAATTGCAGTACCTACAGACAATTTAACAACGTCACCGAAGAAAATGTTTGCAGCATAACCAGTTGCTATCGGTACCATGCGAGTAGAACCCGCGTAAGGTAGGCCACCGATTTCATTAACTGGCTTTAGGCCGTAAGGGGCCGAAATAACAGGATAAGCCATTGTAAACTCCTAAAATTAATTAACCATTTCCGAAAGATACACTCGATTTGCGATCTTTAAATAAAGGCATACGAGCATCATTTTCTCTCATAAAGCTATTATCTACTGCTTCTGCCTGCTGATTAGTCATGTTGTTGTAGTATGTGCTACGTTGTTTCATAAATTCAGTAGGTATTTTGCAAAGTAATAACCCGCCAATCTCGATGTTGTCTTTAAAATGACCTTCACGAGAGGCTAGCAGTGTGTATTGTGGTTGCTCTTCAATCTTTACAGGTTCCCAACCTTCACGCAATGATTTAGAAATATTGCTAGGGTCGGCCTTGTTTAGCATTGCTACGCGAATCCATCTATATGTGTACCCAGCCTGTTTGTCGGGCTCAGGAAGTGCTTCTGGGGGCATCCACTGCTTAGGACGCTCTGTCAACGCTCTGGTTTCTGATGCACGAGTAATTTTGTTTATAGGGTTAGTAGTCATTATTTAATCTCCAATTTTAAAACTTCTTTTGCGTATACTTCAGGGCTTATGCCCAGTTTCTTTGCTATCTGGACTTGGCTCTGACTTAGTCTTATTTTATTGGAATTTGTGCTACGAGAACCGGGCGCAACTACTGTTGATGGTTTTGCTTTAGGTTCCCCAAAATACTCACTAAATCTTTTGCGCATTGTTTTGTCCAATGTGCTGTAATATTCATCTGATCCAGCAATCATGCCGTTATTAACGAGCTTATTATGTAGGCCCAACGCAGCGGATGTCATCTCCTCATCTTCTCCAAACCACTTATTGCGTTCTTGCCACGCCGCATCTTTAGGGTTCACTTGAGGAGCGGGTTGCTGGTACTCTTCTCGACTTATTTGTACAGGAAACTGAGTCTCTTGTAAAGGTGTTTCTTTTAAATTATTAGCGCGAATCAATTTTAAGTTAGCAAACTGCAATTGTTCTTGTGCATTTATGACCCCTTCAGTATCTCCTGATTCATATGCCTCACGGTACATTCTTTTTGCAGCGGCCACTTCCATTTGAGCCGCTTGCTGTGATGTGGTTATATATTCTTTCTCACCTGTACTATATGCAGATCGTAACTTTTGATTTTCTTCATATAATCTTTTTGACAAAGCAATAGACTCTTGCTGTTCACGTAAAGCTTGTTCTTTTTCTCTGCGCTCATCGTGCCAAACTTTTTTAAGTTGTTTAAGCTTTTGCTTAACACTTTCATCATATTCTTCCAACTCATCATTATCTAAGTCTTCTACAATATGTTTAGGCATAGGTTGACGACCACGATCTTCTTCTGGCGTGTCATCTTCTATTTCAATTTCTATACCGTACGATTCGTTTTCTACTTCGTCTGGAAATTTATATTCATCATTAAATTGTGCTGACATGGACTGTTCCTTATTTACGTTTAATGCCACGAGGGTCTAAAACAACTGCTTCTGGAGTATCATCATTAATAAGACGAAACTCTTTACCATGTATATCTATTCGAGAGCCCGCATTAGGTCTAACAAGAATAAAGTCTCCTACTTTGCACCAAGGCCCACTTGGAAATCTTGAGCTATCTTTATAAGCATCAGGGCCTACCGCAACTACAAAAAGAACTGTTGCTAAGACCTCGTCATGCCTAACAGTCATATCAGCTTTAATAATGCCACTGCCATACTCTTTTTCGACATCTGGAACGGCACATAATATGTGGTATCCTGACGGTGTGGGTAATTGTGTTGCTTTCTCTTCAGCACTAGTTTCTAAATCAATCGCGCCAACTACCTGCGGATTGGAAGGGTTTGTGCCTACCAATATTTTTTGTACCGTTTTAGTCATCTGAGTTTTCCATTTTATTTTTAAGGTCTTTTACTATATCTCTAGCAAAGAGTAGACCTCGAACCTCTCCGCAGAGTCTTTTATACTCATCAAAGGTGTCTGGGCGACCCGATGTAATCGCCTCGTTTACATTTTGTATTTGCTCGTTTATTTGAAAAGTAATTACCTCAAACGCATCCATTATTCACCTTCTATTGGTTTATTTTGTTGACCACGATCTAGTGCATTTTGCATACCTTCATGAGCAAGACGAGTATCATGTTGGCGTTTTTGCTCAGTCAATTGAGCGGCTGTTTTTAAAGTGTTAACTTTTGTATCGATAGCAACTCTTTTATTTTCAGCGGTAAGTTTTGCCGCTTCTGTCAGCGCCTGTACTTTTATTTTGCTGGCATCATTTGTTTTAGCCACTTCAAGTTTAGCCGCATTAGTTAAAGCCGTTACTCTAGTTTGTTCCGCAGCAGTTTGTTGGTGAGCTTGAATCCTTTCTCTTTCGACTTGAAGTTGCTGCATTTTTATTTGTGCATCAAGCTGATCTTTTTGAGCTTTTCGTTGTTGCTCTTGCTGTTTGAGGTGCAACTCTTGTTGTTGCATTTGAACAAGCGGGTCTTGAGCTTGCTGTTGCGCTTGTTGTTGAGCAGCTTCATCTTGATTCTTTTGCAATAACTGTTGAGCCGCTTGAGCTACCAATGGTGCTAATCTAGCTTCAACTTCGGGATTCATGTGTTGTTCTTCTCCAGACTCATCTTTTTGCGCAGGGAGATTGAATCCTAATTGCTGTTCGATTTGTATACGATATTCAAACCCTAAATGTTCAGCAATATGCGCTTGAGCCAATGCCGCTATTTGAGGAGCAGCAGGGTTGCTTTGAAGTAGTTGCTGTATTTTAGGGTCTTGCATCGCAGCCATGTGAACCGCAATATGAGCCTTATGATCTTGCGCTACAAACGCCTTAACAGGTTTCATAGCTAACATATTTTGATTTTCTGTAACAGGATCAGTTGGTTTTTGATCCTCATCCATAGGTATTAACTTATGCGCTTCTTTAACGCCCAACACATCTAACATCTGCCTATGTAATAACGGCATGTTATAAATTTGAGGAGCAGACTGAGCCAGTTGGAGAACCGCTTGGTACTGTACAATTTTTTGAGCCATTGTAGAGGCATTAGGGTCAGATACAGGTATAACTTCAACCATATCATAATCTGATTTTTTAGCCCTTCTGTTGCCCACTTCTGGATCATACTCATAATCTTCAGGAGTATATGCAGCAATAATGCCTTTAAGTAGCCCTAGTTCTTGTTTAAAGGCGTAATGAACTCTAGCCATGATAGCTGACATGGCTTTAGTATTTCTTTCAAGAATTGCAAGTGTAGTTCCTACAGGAGCTTGCCCTGACATATCGGATATTTGTAAGTCCGCCGCATTAGCAAACCGTCTACCCTCATCAATAATTTGACCTAACAAAGTCATTAATGTTTGGCTTGGTTCTTTATATGGTAAGGGCACAAAATTGTCCCTCATTGTGCCTGATGGAACATCTACATCTCGCCACTCACCGGGAGCGATTGGTGTATCATCGCCTTTTACTCTCATCCCTCTGGTTTTAAACCCCCCCGGTAAATTAGAGAGCGTGCCCGCGTCAACAAGTTGTCTAATGAGAGATGTGCCAGACTTAGCGAAAGCACCGACAAGATGGATAAGCCCAAAACAGTAAAACCCAAAACCAGGAACGTAGCCATAATGCACAAAATGCTGCCGCTTTTTATATAACTTATCATCTTGCTCCCAATTTCGCCTAATAGAAAGAATGGCGCTTGTTCCTTTTTCAATGGTAACAACATAGGGTAGGGCAATTCCTGTAAATTCACCGTCTTCTTCATGTTCAAATCCTGGCAGGTCTAAGTCAACGTGCATTTCTAAAATCTTATACCGATCATCAGAGGTTGCTCTAAAACCCATCTTTTCAGCAATTTTCTTTTCAACATCATCCAATGTGTTGCTCGGTTCACCAAGATCAACATCACTGTAAAAACCTGCGACTTGTAGTCTACGTAACTCATTTTCTGTTTTACGCATCACATGTGTTACGCGTTCTGCTTGTTCTAAATTCATCGCCCCATAAGGCACGACTAAGTCCTCCGCTGGAACAAATACAGATACTTGTCTATCCAGATGTGGATCGAAATATACTTTTTTAAAAGCATTACCTGACATACCTAATCCCCAAAGCATACGTTCATGCTCAGGTCTAAACTCGTCCATTACATCAGTTAACTGATAGTTCATATCATCTTGAACACGAGCTGCTGAATCTTTTTTATCTTGCGTTTCTTTGCCTATAATCTGAGTTCGTACAGGACCCGCTGCTGGAAAAGAGGACATCATCGTTTCAGCTTGAAACTTAACAATTGCTTCAGATAAAAGTGGATGATACACACCACAAGCACCTTCCCAAGGTTCCGATCTTTCCTCGATCTTCATACCCAGCAGTTCTATGCCGTCAGTATATGTCGTTATCCAATCTTTTCTTGAAGCAATATCATCATCAAAATCAGCGAGCAGCTCTCCTGCCAGCATTTGAAGTTCGGAATCACTTAGATATTCAGCCAAGTTATCATTAAACGAATCATCCTCACGATCAGGCATTAGATCAATCTCGATTCCACCAATGCTCATAGTCACATCGTCTGGGTTTTCGATCTCAACCTCAAGGTCAGGTTCTGCTCCTGCTAAACTAGCTATGCCTTGTGGAGCAGGGTTCATACTTTTATCTATCATTTATGCGTCCTATTAAACTTTATAGTAAGTTCCAGTTAATAATTGCTCAGCTACTCGCTCTGCGCGTTCAGGTGTTTGTTTCGCCCATGAACTATCTAAGGCGTGTGCTTTTGCAGCTACCCAATCAGATCTTTCCAGCGCATTAAGCATTAGTTTAAATTTCATAACCCCATTAATACCTAATTGAAAACACATATTAATAACAGCATCTCTCCTAGCAGGGTCTAATTTAGTATTGGCTAACCAAACAAAATTAAGTTGCGTAATTGTATCGTTAAGGTCACGATCAAAAATAAGATCACATATCTGATCGCTAATTATATCTGGGATGCGTTGACCATTAAACGCAGGTTTGACGTCAAGGTTATGACCAATACCAATCGTTTTGTGGCCTGCTGTACAAGTATAGGCTTTTAATCGCCTACCTTCTTCAAACTCTAATTGTTGTTTCAGATTCATTTGCAATTAAATACTTGTCTAGTTGGAGTAGAGTTCTCAGGAGTGCAATATAATTCCTTACCTTTTGTGGTGTTCTCTATCTTATCTTTAGCATGGCTTTCAGCGATAGTCTGATACTGCATGTTAATCGTAGAATCAAGACCCCCTTGAGCTAATGCACAAATATGATCGACAATATAACCCTTACGTCCATAAGGATACCCTTGTTGTATATCGAATTGGTGTTTAACGGCAGGGCTTCTACATGTAGATGCTTTTGCTTCTGCACCAACAAGTAAGCCTATAGCACCGACAATCAGACACATCAGCATGGCTTTAACTAAATTATAAGGCTCTAGGCTCATACTAATTCTGGTCTGTTTGATGCGTTAAGTTCATTAGTAACTACGTTACCAACCTGTTGAGCAACTTGTCCTAATACTGGGTTTTGCGCATACGTGTATGCAACACCTAACTCGATTAGAAGATTGATAATATTTTTAGCTATGGGCTCTATTAAGTCATCAAAAATAATATCAAGATCGGCCAATACTTTAGCTCGTTTATCTTTGCCAGTAGTGCTTGGCATTGCTGCATTAGTTCGTTCAATTTCACTAACAATTCTTGTAAATACATTCCCATGACCTATTAAGTCTACAAAAGTTGATATTGCTGCCGCTTCTATTTGACTACCGACTGACATATCACTACCTCTTTGCAATTGATTTTAAACATAATCCCAGTAGGATTAATTATAGTTTGTTCTGTTACACCACTATCGTATATAGGAAATACTGATGGGCTGCAAGTAAAATTTGTACAGGAAGTCATTAATACTCCGCACACCCCCACCAATAGTTTTATATAACACTTCATGCCTTAGTAGTAGCTAGCCTTTCTTCTATATGACCAAAGGTCGTCATCCATATCTTTATCTTTAGCAGAACTAATAAGCCCCCCAGAACGAAACCTAGATAATGCTAAACTGACAGCGTCAACAAAATCATCGTTACGACCAGAAGGAAATGACGCTACCTCATTAATAACCTCGTCCGCCCAACGTGTAGCAGGAGCCCATACTTTACCTGAGGCAAATATATCCGATATAGCGTTAAGCCTAGAAATTTTATCCTGTCCACGAGAGGGAGTAAACTCCTGCGCGGGTATGCCCATGCGTCTAAGCTCATATATAAGGGGTGCTCCAGATGCTTTTTTCTCTATTATTATCCCATCAGGCTGCCATTCTTCGTACATCTCTAGCGTTTTAATTTTTAAATCAGGAAACTCAAGCCTATCCCGCCATGCCTCCAATAAAATTAAGTTAGGCTGATCTCCATCTTCTGGGTTACTCCAAACCCCAAAGATAACAATGGCACTATAATCAGCACTTGTTTTCTTTTCAAACGCTGTATCCATGGACATAAGTACATAGTCACAGGGTGGAGGGTCTTTTTTAGGCCATTTTTGCCACCACTCACGTTTAATAATCGCTGTGACTTCCGATGTGGGTTGTTGTTGATACTGAGCTTGCCATTTACCTACTGGAATTTCAGCTTTGACAGCTTCTAGCTCTTCTATGCTCCAAAATTCAGGCCATAGCGGTCTACCACTTGGCATTATTGCAGGAAACTCCACCACTTCCCATTGATCCCCACCATTTTTAGCAGAATGATCTAATATTTGCCCCGTTAAATCCGCGAGACTCCATCGAGTCATAACGATAATTATAGCCCCCCCAGGTTGTAACCGCTGCCTTGGCCCTGACGAATACCAACTAAACACTTTATCGTAAATTTCAGGGTTATACTGCGCTATAACGGCATCGTTTTCAGAATGAGGGTCATCAATAATAAGCAAGTCAGCTCCTCGCCCCGTTACAGTACCCCCAACACCAGCAGCAAAATAATCCCCTTGGTGGTTAGTATTCCATCGTCCCGCCGCTTTGGAATCTGTGCGAAGTTTAACATCTGGAAAAATGCGTCTGTACTCATCAGAGTCTACTAAGTTACGCACCTTACGACCAAAGCCCTCAGCTAACTCTCCTGTATTACTTATCTGCATAACTTTTTTCTTAGGAAACTGCCCTAAAAACCACGCTGGAAGCAGGTAAGAAGCAAATTCAGATTTAGTGTTGTGCGTAGTTATATATCCTTTGCCCGCTAGAAACAGTCCATCTTCTCTACCAACTTTAATACACTGTACATCGCCTGTGGTGTTTAGCTTTTCAACCTGTATATAGCGCCCAAAAGCTGGGGGTGTTTTTAATGTACGCGCTTCTTTTCTGGGTAAATTAGCAATATCAGAAGCATAAAAAGATAGGCGGTGGGTCAACCCATAACTTTTATTATATATTTTGGCCTCTGTGGTCTGTAGGCTATTTTTAATCCCCAAGCTACATAGTAACTCTCGTACTTGAGTTATAAACGCTAAACTTTTTTGCGAGAAAAAGCATTGCCCTTTTTTAGTTACATTCCCATCGGAGTCCATCAACCCTTTTAACAAGTCTCTACGTTGCACAGGGTTCGCAGATAAATAGTCTGCTGGAATATGTTTGTTATTTAATACCCCTAAGTCCCTAAGTTTTGTTTTTAACCCTAGGGTACCAAATAAATATTTTGTTTTTTGATCTGTGGTTTTATATCCCCTACTATCAAACTCTGCACGAATGTAAACGGCATCTTTATCATGGCTTGTTATGTGCCCTTGTGCCGAAGCACCATCTCCTAACCAAACACCCAATACATAGGGGTCTATAGGCAGGTCTTTCGTACTATGTGCCGCAATAGGCATTGTAGGAAGCATAGGTAGTCGCACCTTTGCCGTTAACTTTTCAGGTAGTATATGCGTTCCTCCCCCTCTACTCGCCTTTACTCTTACCCCTTGTTGGCGCAACCACAGTTGTTCAGTCGTGTAGTCTCTAAATACATCGGTGCCTCGCTTCATACGCACAGTCCATAAATGCTCCCCATCAACATCTAAACTATGTCCATCATCAGTAGTCACGCGATAAAGCTCTCTATTATGAAACACTTCAGATTTTCCTATAACCCGTGTGGGCGCTCCATCAGACCCAAATACTAAGTCCCCTACTTGAAGGTCTTTCATTATAGTCCACCCTTTAGAAGTGGGTATGGGCTCGTCTACTTGCACTGCGTGTCTCGGCCCTAAGTTAATAATAACCCTTTTCTTCTCGCCACGAGCAACTGCTTCAAATAACTTAGCTATCCTTTTATGGTGCGCCCCGCTAATAAACTCAGGCCATACTGAATTTACAAAAGCCAAAAAGTCTACTTTAGAGCATTCTCGTTCCTTTCGGGTATTCAGCTCCTGTATAACATTAAGCAACGCCGCTTTCTCTGCCATAGGTGCAGCAGCTATTAGGGCGTCAAAATCTTCAGGAGTAAAGTCTTCAAGCACGGATAACTTCCCCTTCTATGTCCCTTTCATTACTTGAAGATTTATTTAAATAGCGCTGCATAGCCTGACGCAAGGTTTTTTCTAACTCGTCACTTGATTTGTGGGTAATGCTTAATTCTGTGCGTTCTACCATTAACCCAACGGTACTTGTCTTAGCTAGCGTATCTAAAGCAGGTTTGCTTATTTTTGGGTCGGGGTCATTTGCTTGCCCTACAAGCTTAGTAAGCACAAAGTTTTGCCATTGTCCTTGAGTAGTGGGCAGGTCAAAGTTGTACTGGCTAAAATGGGATTTTAAGTATTTTTCAGCAGCAAGAGAGGGTGCTGGTGTGGTTTTAGTTCCTGTCTGCACTGTTTGTTCAGCCCAAGTTTTATCTTCTTGAGTTGGGGTCAGTGGTATATCGTCAGGATGGTTTTGAGCTTGAAAGTTTATATCGGCAAAAACTTTTTGCGGATCAGCACTAGGCATCCCTAGTGGAACAGAGAAATCTTCAAAAAGATTATTTTTGCGTTTTGTCATGGTGTGCAAAACAGGTAGCCTACGGTGACCTTCAGATTACATCAAGCACAAGCAAAAGGTCAATTAAAATTTTTATAAAAATTTTTTAAAATGTGTTTTTAAAAAGTGACGGGGGGTGTTTTATATTTTTGGCGGCTGAGTATTGGGGTTTGAACTATTTATTTTTGGCAGCTGAGTCTAGCTAATTATTGTTTTTAAATTTTGCAATAATTTTATGTGGTTTAGTGAGTAAAACAGTGTATAGGCTAGGCAGGGACTCCTACTTGAGATTTTAGGGGGGTGGGGGTGCGCTTTGCCCGCTTTGCCCGCTTTGCCCGCTT
>Ga0208869_1000074_pt1 | contig 24755 bp, 20 predicted proteins | sample CryBogCBE27Jun08_FD_185506 | JGI IMG/M metagenome (GOLD analysis project Ga0208869, IMG submission 185506) | Freshwater microbial communities from Crystal Bog, Wisconsin, USA - CBE27Jun08 (SPAdes) | ecosystem: Environmental > Aquatic > Freshwater > Lake | place: Crystal Bog, Wisconsin, USA... | reverse complement strand
ACCACATTCATGAGGACATCTTTGGGTCCCTCTAAAATAAGCTCGCGATATTTCTCGGGTTTGGAATCTGTTGCCACGGGATCAGCACTGGTCTCTATGCGATACCGTATGTCGTGACCCTCAAAGGTGACAGACCCCTGACCACGAGCGAGCCAAAAGAGGCACACATCAGGGTCACGTGGACGCAATGCCAGCACCGCATACTCCGACCCGGCACCCACATGGTCCAAATACGAACAACATGCCACAAAGACAAATGCGTCTCGAGATTCGACAACCAGAGTCGCCATGGTCATCATGTTCAGTGCGCGTACGCGACCCCTTTAAGCCCCCTAGGACTTAAGGGAGGGTGGGTCCCCGTCCAAAAAAAAAATCCCAGGCCACCATCACCACTGATCATGGTGTCCACCCGGGTCTACCCTCGCCGTGAGCGCAAGGCCCCTGCCCGGTACGAACCGGAGGCTACCGGACCTCTTGACGATGACTACTCCCCGGACCAACATGACGAAGTGTCTTTGGACGACATGGACGACAGTGACGTCAGTTCGATCATGACCAGTGATGCGGATGACTCGGACGTCGGCAGTGACCTGGATGGGTTCATTGTCGATGATGACGAAGAGGATGATGACCAGGTGGCGGCGTCTTCGGTTTCAGAAGAGGAAATCGACGACGAATCTAGTGACTTTGACGACGATGGAGATGAGGATGATCCAGACTATGACCCCGATGCCGATGTGACTGAAACTGACATTGCCGAAGATGATGAGGACCTTGACGACGATGAGGACCAAGATGAGGGTGATGACGAGGACTCAGAGGACTCAGAGTATGACAATGAGGACCTTGACGACCTTGACGACCCTGACGACCCTGAGGATGACGATGAGGACGTTGAAGATGATGCGGAGACTGAGGAGATTGAGGATGACATCGAGTGGGTCTCACCGCGGCTTTAGAGTTAGATCTTTAGAGATTGACATGCCAGGGTGCTTGACCATAATTTGCCTGATATTTGTACAAGCCAGGTCGTTCCCAAAGTTGTCGTCGTCGGAAAGCCGGGCCTGACTGAGCGTATGGAGATGGTACATTATACTCAGTTTTGGATGCATCTGGACCTGTAATTGATCTGATGACCTCACCTTTACTTTGCAAGAGCTTGAACACTCCGTCCTCGATGTGCATTCCTTTATGGTGCACGCGTGTCTCGGGGTTTGTATCCCAATTCAGAGTTTGGTCCAAAATAGCATCCTTGTGTTGATACAGAGCTGTTTTTCTGTAATACCCCATGGACATTGAAAACCCACTTGACAGACGAAGTGCTGCAAGATTCGGTGCGTGCCACACATGATCTTCCAACACATCGGTCAGAGATTCGTGGAAAGAGGGGACAAAAGCGGTCGTGTCGTGAATCTGGAACACCCACGAGTATGGCTGCAATTCCGGTGATTGCGTGTACACCATCCACATGAGGGCATTGTGATCGAAACTTGTGAAGGGCACATACAACACACGAACGACATATGAGGATGTTTCAGCGGATGCGTCTGCGGATGCGTCTATGGTGTAATAGGTGCAATACCCATCTGAAAACTCAGGTGCGTCTCCAATCACCACAAACACATCTTCTTGGGGCACCTTCGTTTTTGAGAGTGAGCCCAACAAGACGGGCAGCGTGCTCTCGTGGAATTCCAGACATGATGACACAAGCACTGCGATCCGTCCGACAGGTCGTCTTGGCCAGTGGGGTGTGTACGAATGGAATGCCAAGACCAAGAGTGCCACACACGCCAACACGAAGATCATACCTGTCATGAGAAATACCATGAGTCACCCTCATATTATTTTGACAGAATCATGCACTCTTCTTGTATGAAGCACCCAAAGCTGCTAGGAGTAAGATGGGCATGGACACCAACAACACAGCAAGTGCAATGACCAACCCAGTCGCGATTTTCCAATGGCCTTTGTAGTACAAGTACACAATCAGACCCACGGCGGCATAGGGACCCACGCCCCATAGAGGACTCAAGGGGCGATGCTCTGACGTATCAATGGACGTATCAATGGGCGTGGGTGTCGTGGGTGTCGTGGGTGTCAACATGTTGTTGTTACTTGTTACAGAAAATCAAATTGAAGGAATGTACTCCCAGCCCAGCTCCGCACATATCTTGCGCCAAATCTCATCTTGGGCTCTGAGCTTCTCCGGACTTTTAAGAAGCGGGAAGAACTTTTGGATACCATCTTCGCCCAACAACTGACAAAATTTGGACAGCACGTACCCGTACGACAAAAAGTTCTTCCGTGTGCTCGGCTTGTGCTTCTCAAACGGTTCTTGGATATCATTGAACATCTGCTTGAGACGATCTTCCAAATGTTGTGGCAATTGAGGAGGTGCCAAGCCGCTCACCGCGTTGCAAATGGCGTACTTGTTATCGTAAAATTTGTTCAGACGCAGCTTTTTTAAGAAGGCATGGACCTTGTCTGGCGTGACATCGCTCCGTTTGCACGCACGCTCCTTCTTGAACTCGGCTCGGACAGCTTCCAGTACTTCGACGGGAATCTCGGTGTTCTCTTTGCCTTGCAAGGTGTTCAACCATTCCGTGAAATGATTCATGCGCTTGTACGCAAACGTTACGACCTTGGTGGTCTGCTCGATTTCCTGGTCATACGTCAAAGCCTGTGTATCTGTGAACACCTGAGTGCAGCCACATTCTGGACACACAAGCATCGATTCACGCTCATTGAGGATCAGTGTCACGCAACACGAGGTGCATGCCCAGGCCTTTTGGAGCACACCATCGCCCTTCAAAGGACGAGCCTGGGCCGCCTCGAAATCCTTTTCGACATGCTCGAGGTATTGCTGGTACACGGCATGTTTGTTGCCTTTCCTTGAGATGGTCACAAACCCGTCCATGGCCTTGCTTTCCGTGGCCTGTCCTTCGCCGGGCTGCTGGGTGTGCTCGGCCATGTACTCACGTATGAAAGGCATCGCGTCAAGCATGTACTCGACCTCCGCATCAGTTCCAAGCAAACTGGATATCCGTTTCTCGTACCGGCTTTCCAAGGTGGTCATGTCGGACTGTGTGGCGTGTGCATTCTCAAGGTTTAAATTCTACAGAGTACACACACGGGGACTCCGTATGGAGAACTTTAAAAGTCAGCTCACGCTCGGGGGGACAACAAGCCGCATAAACCAATTAGCTCATGTGTCGTTGCTTGACGGAAGGGATAATACCAGCGTCGGTCTCAATACCGAGTACGCGCGTGGAGCAAATAATGTGGTCGTGGGTGCCTATGCCGGCGTCTCTATCGACGATGCATGTGAAAATATGGTCATCATTGGATCCAGGTGCGCGCAACAAGTGCACAATTCGACATTCTCCGTCGCCATCGGAACACAAGCGGCATCCCTCGCACAAGCCATGCATTATACGGTGCTCCTCGGCAGTGATGCAGGTAGGTATACGCGCGGGTCATTCCATTGCACGGCCGTGGGGTATGCCGCTGGCGCCTACATGGTCGGTGGATTGCGCAATACCTTTGTCGGAGCACATAGCGGCATGTATGCTTTGGACACAAGCGATAACACCTTTGTGGGCGAATCTGCAGGCGTTGGGTGCCACCAAGGTGCTATGAATGTCGCAGTCGGATCAGGCAGTGCACAAGGTCAAGTCGGCAGCAATAATGTGGTCGTGGGTTTCCAAGCTGCCGGGAATGTTGCTGTGTGTGATGACACGGTCGCAGTCGGGACGCTCGCAGGACAAGAAGCAATCCAATCTTCTAAAAATGTCTTTGTCGGGGGCAGTGCGGGCCAGTATGCGTCCAATGCCACGCTGTGTACGTTTGTGGGGTACGGGACCGGAGCCAATTGTTCCAACAGCACCATGAATGTCTCTGTTGGCGCACTGAGTGGTCAAGGCTCCAACGTAGGGTCCAATAATGTCGTGTTGGGATTCCAGGCGGCAGGTAATGTGGGTGTCATTGGAGATACCGTCGCTGTCGGGGCCTCGGCCGGGTTCACGACCTCTGGGACACAAAATGTATGGATTGGATCTCAAACGGGTGCATACGCGTCCAATGCATCGCAGGTCGTCGCACTCGGGTATGCAGCTGCGTCCGATGCGAACGGGACGTCCAACACGGTCTTCGTCGGCGCCTCGGCGGGTTCCAATGCCAATGGGTCCTCAGATTCAGTCAGTGTCGGCACGCAGGCGGGTCTCAGCGCCAACGGTTCCCAAAATGTGTGGATTGGATCGCAGGCCGGTTCAGGTGCCGTGAGTGCATCCAATGTTGTGGCGATAGGGTATGATGCGGCTGCTTTGGCGATTGGGTCATCTGGTAGTGTATTTGTCGGATCGTCGGCGGGGACATACGCGTCCGGAAATCAAAATACATGGGTCGGTACCTATGCTGGAACATATGCGTCCAACTCGGCACATGTGGTCGCTGTGGGATACGGAGCAGCTATGAATGCAAATACGGTGCTCGACTCGGTGTGCATTGGATCACATGCTGGAGGAAATGTCGTACAATCCACATCATCTGTACTGATAGGATCCCTTGTCGCAGCCGATGCAACCCAAGCGTTCCAGAGCATCGTCATTGGTATGTATGCGGCTCTCACTGCATACCGTCTCAACAACTCGGTCATCGTCGGTTTCATGGCAGCTGGGGGAGCATCGGCCGGGTTCGCCACAGATTCTGTCATTCTCGGGTACTCTGCGGGATACAACGCTGTCCATTGCCAAGGAACTGTCATGCTCGGGAGCCAGGCGGGGACGAGCGCTTTGAACTGTGAAAATTCGGTCATGATAGGCTTGTATGCCGGTCAAGGAGCGACTCAGGCTGATAACAGTATCCTGATAGGCTGGAATGCCGGCCACAACGCAAAGTGTTCTGACACCTTGTGTATCGGTACCAACAGCGGGGCATTCAATGTCTACCAAAGCGTGTTTGTAGGTTCGGGTGCAGGCGCGCAAAATTGCAATGATGCCATAGCAATTGGATATGGAGCGACAGTGTCGGGGTCAGACGCTGTGTGTATTGGGCAATCTGCAGCCTTCTCGGCTACTGGAATCGAAAATGTGTATGTTGGAAGCTGGGCCGGGTCCAGAGTGACAGGGTCATACAATGTGACAATCGGGTACTGGATCGGACCTCGACCTGATGTGCTTGCATTGACGTCGACAGTGGCCATTGGATACATGGCGGCATTTTACGCTCTGCAAGCCAGCGAATGTGTTTTTGTAGGTAACTCAGCAGGATATGGGGTGTCTGGCAACAATAACGTGTTTGTCGGAAGCCAATCGGGGTCAAACATTTCCAATGCCTTCCAAGTCGTCGCCCTGGGGTATGGATCTGGATCAGCTGCACAAGGAGCTGCCAATAGTGTGTTTGTGGGAGTGTCTGCGGGTGCACAAGCGATTGGTGTACAAGATTCAGTCAGTGTGGGTACCCAAGCAGGTCTCAATGCCAATGGTTCGCAAAATGTGTGGGTGGGTTCACAAGCTGGATCAAATGCTTCCAGTACAATGCAAAGTGTCGCAGTCGGGTATGCAGCTGCTACCTATGCAAATGGAGCTGCCAATAGTGTGTTTGTAGGTGCCTCGGCTGGTTCGCAAGCGTATGGAACTCTCGATTCGGTCAGTATCGGTACTTCGGCGGGTCTGACAGCACAAGGAATGCAAAACGTATGGATTGGGTCCTTTGCCGGAGCGAGTGCATCGTCCCTTGCTGCATTTGTTGTAGCTATAGGGTACCGAGCAGGGAACGCAGCGACAGGCCCGTTCAACGTATGGGTCGGGACGAGTGCGGGCGCTCAGGCGTCAAGTGCGTCCAGCACAACTGCCGTGGGGCACCAAGCGGCCATCTCGGCAACTGGGTCGCAGAATGTGTGGATGGGGTACCAAGCTGGCGCACATGCATCGTCGGCATCAAGTGTCGTTGCACTGGGGTACCAATCAGCACTCTATGCCACGGGATCTCAGAATGTATGGATGGGATATCAAGCAGCGCAAAATGCAACTGGGTCATCGAGTGTCGCGATAGGGTACCAAGCTGCAACCTCCACCACGGGATCACAGAATGTATGGGTCGGCTCTTTTGCTGGGTATAATGGAGTGGGTGCGTCCGATGGTGTTGCTTTGGGTTACAAAGCTGGGTATACCGCAAATGGAGCCCAAAATGTGTGGGTCGGGTCACAAGCTGGTTCAAATGCCAAAAACACGTCAACTAGTGTTGCTGTCGGTTATGGTGCTGCTAACGCTGCAAATGGGGCAGGCAACAGTGTCTTTGTCGGCATCTCGGCGGGATCGCAAGCTATCGGGGTACAAGATACAGTCAGCATTGGTGCCTCAGCTGGTTTCATCGCGAATGGCTCACAAAACGTTTGGGTTGGATCACAAGCCGGTGCAAACGCTTTTGGAACAATGCAAAGTGTCGCTGTCGGATATGGATCTGCTACCTTGGCAAATGGGACAGCCAGCAGTGTTTTTGTCGGCACCTCGGCGGGGTACAATGCACATGCAACGAGTGGTTTAGTTGCTGTTGGATTTGAAGCTGGATACAATGCAAGTGGTACCTCAAATTGTGTGTTTGTTGGCATGCAGGCAGGTCAGCAAGCATCCGGACAAGATAGCATCGTTGTGGGAACAGGGTCAGGAGCATCCATACAATTGTATAGCAATGACAGTATTCTTATTGGGACAGCCTTGACCCCGGCATATCTTGACACCTCAATCATTGTTGGAAGTGGTGACATTGCATCGAATGTTCAGGCACGTAGCAGCATTATTATTGGCGGCACAAGTCTTGGCGATGGTAGCATATTGACAAACTCCAGCATCATCGGTCACTCAAATTTTACGGGAAATGTTCAGCTTGACAATTGCGTCATCATGGGACATAGGCTGTCAACACCACTGGATTTTCCTCAGGTCGACGCATGGGGTGATCCGTTGATTTCTCCTTACCCTGAGCAAACAATTTCAAACACACTCGTGATTGGCACAGATGTCAAACTACTATCTACTGACAGCGACAAATGCATCATTGGTGTTAATGGCATTCGCATCCTTGAAGGTTCATTAAACTATATTAACTTTTCAGATAACATCTATAACGACCCATACTTGATTGCTGATGCAGATGCGCTCACGATTGCCCGGCAATTGATTGTGCAAGGCTGGGACAGCAGTGGTACTTCTGTTGAGCCATGCTTCGTGGCAAACACATCTGGCCTGTACATGCTCCACAATATGACGATATACCTCAACAGTCAGATGAACTGTGGAATAAACTATGCGAATTACTCGGTTCTGTATACACCACCCAACGTCAGCAAAGGGGGCATTTTCATCTGGGGAGAGACTGGGACGCTAGGGTGGAGGTCAGCCGGGGCATATGGCCAAAATGATGCATTCGGCGTGCTTGGTTGGAATATTTCGAATGTGACAATTTATACAGACTTTGTTGTGCTTGCCAATACAGGGAATGATGTGCTCATTGCAAATGCACTAGGACTTTTTGTTGCAAATAACCTATCTGTGCTTGGGGCCACTACCGTTCAAGATCTCACAGTGCAAGGAAACTGCAATTTACAAGATCTCACAGTGCAGGGATCATCCATTGTTCAAGATATTACCGTGCAAGGGGCCTCAAGTGTTCAAGACCTGAGCGTTCAGGGGCAAGTTGTGGGTGCACTCACTGTTTCAGGTCGCCTGTCAGTTGAGTCCTTGTTTGTCGGAGGCGTCCCAGTCACTGGAGGGTCCGGTGGTGGCGGCGACAGTGGATCTTCAACATCACAAACGTCTGTATCTACCACAGATTTGTTAGTGGCCAATTTGAATGCTACTTCGTCTGTGATCATGCGCACGAGTCCAAAAGGATCGTTTGACACGCCCTCAAATACGCATTACATCTCCATCGCAAATGCAATTCTGCAAGGCAGCGTGTTCGATAATGTCATGGGGTCATTGTCTGTTTCTGTGACCAACCAATTTTCCAACTCCAGTGCAAAGATTGGCCATGGTGTCATGTCGGTCTTGATGGCCACGGGGTCGGCAGAGATGGATATCATGCCGCTGTCCATGCATTCCAGCACGAACTTATCAACATTCAAGGTTGGCAAAACATCAGATAATGGCAATGTTGTTATCCAAACAGATTCAGATTGTTGCATCACATGGCAATTTTACGGATCTGCATTTTCATCCACTGGGCCATCGAGCGATGTCACGCCATATACCAGCCTCGCGGGTGCATCAAACATCGTGGCGTACAGTATAGTTGCCAAGACACTCTTTGTGGGCAACTTGGCTGCTCCTTCATCTCTCATCGTGCGTGCGTGTCCCAGCGGATCCTTTGACCTTGCGGCCAACACGCATTATATCTCTGTGGTCAACGATATCCTTGCCGGGAGCACGTATAACAATGTGGCAGGCACACTCTATGTCTCTGCGTCCAACCAAATGTCAAATACAAATGTCAAGATGGCACAAGGATCCTTATCTATCATGAAAGCTGCCGGATCTTTCGAAATGGATATCATGCCCTTGTCCATGCACCTCTCGACCAACATATCAACATTTACAGTCGGAAAAACATCAGATAATGACACTCTTGTTGTCCATACAGATACGGATTGCAGCATCACATGGCAATTTTTCGGGTCGGGATTTTAATTTCTCCAGTACAGTGTATCCGGTAAGACATGTCATTGACGACGATCAATTACTCGGATGTTTTTTACCGGAGGAACGGCCTTGGAAATGTCACCGCCTTGACCCTCCAAGGAAATGCGAGCGTACCAGCCTTGACCGTGACTGCCGGCAATATCTATGCAAACTCGTCATATTTCCAAGTGAGCTATGCAAACATCGGGAACACTGCCATATCTTCCACGGGCACAGACGGCTATATTCAGTATTCTTCGTCTGGTTCACGGTCTGCTCCGGTCCTCACGTTCAGCGGTGATGTCACGGGGTTGTACAAATCTGGCACGGGACAACTCGCCTTTACGTCGGCAGGGACAAACTCGGCAATCATCGCGAACAACTCATATGGCGGATCCTCATTTAATTCGAGTCTTGCGATCACTGGAGTTCTCACCGTTCCTAATAATGGAGGTGTATTTGGCTACGCACCAAGTATAACTGGAAATACAGATTCAACAACCGGTATATTCTTTAACTACGGCGGATACGGTGCACCAAATATGGGTGTTTCGGTAGGCTCAACGCCCATAGCCACATTTGCGTCAAGTGTTGCCAGTGGGCCTGGATCAAGCATCTATTCAGATTTAACAATCAATGGAAATGTCAGCATCTCTGCCTCCAAGGCATTAATACTCAGCGCAGGACCCTTGTATGCTAACACATCCCTGCTACAAGCCAATAATGCACTCATTGGGAACAGCTTGACGGTGACGACAGGTCCCATATATGCCAACGCATCACTCCTGCAAGCCAATAACGCACTCATCGGGAACAGCTTGACACTCACATCCGGGCCACTCTATGCCAACACATCACTCATAAAAGCCAACAATCTTACAATTGGAAATGTTGTGACGCTGAGCAATATTCCTGCACAGTATGCGTTGGTGACAACCTCGGGGGGCGTCCTGGCCAACTCGGTGACAACCCTGACGGAGCTCGCTCAATTGAGTGGTATTGGGGGCACAACGGTGATTTCTCAGCTCAACCAAAAGGCCAACTTGAGTGGAGCCACATTTACAGGTGCAGTAACACTCAGTGCAATATTGTATGCATGTTCGAATGTGCAAAGTGTGTCATTTCAAAATATCAACGACCCAACTACGGGATACGCGTTTGGGGCAACAGGTCAGTGTAATGTGATTTCCGCTGGGGTAACATGCGCCGTGTTTGCAAGCCAAACAAAAGGCGGCTCGAGCATCTCATCTGACTTGTCAGTCACGGGGAATGTGAGCATTTCAGCTTCCAAGGCATTGATCCTCAGCGCAGGACCAATCTATGCAAACACATCCCTTGTCCAAGCCAATAATGCAACCATCGGGAACGCCTTGACACTTTCTGCAGTGCAAGCAAGTTATGCATTGGTGACCTCCGCAAGTAATACCATCACAAGCTCGACAGTGCTTGCGACAGAATTGGCTCAACTAAGTGGCATTGGCGCGACAACCGTGATTTCCCAACTCAACCAAAAGGCAAACCTCTCTAGTGCGACATTCACAACGCTCTCTACAGGTACCCTCAACGTGACCGGAACAACCACACTCGGAAGCTCTGTCGTCTTGGCAAGTCCAACAACATTCACCACTGGTACAGCCACGTTTACCAATGCCTTGACAGCGAGTTCAAATTTGAGTGTCGGTGGCGACTTGACTGTGACGGGGAATTTGACGGTTTCTGGAAATACGACGACGGTGAACACGCAACAACTGACTGTCGCTGATCCGATCGTCGTCATCAATTCAGGTGGACTCACGAGCAATGCGGGGTTGTACATTGGATCTGGGACGAATGGTGCCAATGTGGTGGTCGCATACAACCCAGCGTCCAAGAATATCGAAATGTATAAAACAAGCAGTGTGTCAACAACCAACAATGCATTCACAAATACGGGGTATGCAAATCTCCGAGCGAGTGCACTTACACTGGATAACACTACTGGGGTAGGCTTATCGTTAATGGGAGGTGTTAGTAGTGATCAGGGGACTGGAATTGGGGCATTTTTATCAACATCGGGCGGTACCAATACGACCATTATGAACCTTACTGCAAACGGATCAACCGTCGCTGCTATCTACGGACCTGATCCCTTTACAACTGCTTCAGGAGATTCAGGTGGTTTTTATGTTAATGGCACTCTGGGTTCCGAAGATTTAGTGATTGGAAACGTAAATTCAAGCTCGACAGTACTCATTCGTACCTGCGATAATGGTGCATTCGACGCCAAGAGTAACACACACAATATTTCTATTCAAGGTGCCATTTTAAAACAAAATCCGTCCTTTTTTGGACCCGGTTACAATATAATAGGCACCAATGTGCCGTTCAACAACATCATGGGGACATTGTACGTCTCAACGTCCAATTTGATGTCTGGAGCCAATGCCAAAGCTGGTCATGCCACAATCTCCGTCTTAAAACTCGCGGGAGCGACAGAAATGGATGTCATGCCCGTTTCTGTGCATCAAAGTACACTGTGCAATGTCTTTGCTGTCGGCAAATCATCAGATAATGGCAATGTGGTCATCACCACAGATTCAGATTGTGCAATCACATGGCAATTCTACGGCTCAGCATTCTAAGATTCTAAGATTATTTAGTCACGTTTGTTCGGATGGCAGTGAACGAGGCATTGGCTGTGGCGCCGCTCGTATTTGTCCATGTGTATCCCGCAACTGTCGCATTGGCAACGAAGGCTCCCGTATTCGATGTCGATGATGAATTTGCGACACATGTTGCCGAGTTGCCACCGACCAAAAACATGGACACACCACCTGCATTCGCATTATGTACCAAGACCAAGCCAGAAAACGCTGGAAAATTCAATTGAGCCGCAGCAGCATAGGATCCAAATGTGCCGCTGCGGTCTGCGATAGTCTGGGTGTTTGCGCCTCCGGTATACGCGATGGAATTAGACGTCAATGTCAGTTGCGTTTGGTTGTAAATGCCACTCGAATTGCACACGACCCAATCGGTTGACACCGGGCCTGCTGTTGTTGAATACTTGCCTAAAAGGATGGATGCAGGTGTGTATGAGTATGATGTGTACAGTCTCAGCGGAGTCAGCGTCCCATTCGTATATTGTGCCAACCCATACCGATCGCCCGAGCCATAATACACTTCCAACATTGCCACATTTGCAGCACCTTGCCATTGAATGCTCGTCGATGCACTCGGCACGATTTTACCTGAGAATGTTATGTTTTTGAGTGTTGATAAACCCACAACAGAGACATTACCCAGGGTTACAGAATTTGCACTCAGTGAAGATCCATTCGCGACGGTTGTAGAGTTGGCGGGTAATGCACCAGATCCCGATGTGACGTTGCCGTATGTCATGGTTCCAAGAATGGCATTTCCTACGACGTATACATCAGATGTGGGTGCTGAAGTTCCGATACCGACAGATGCACCTTGGGTGAGGATCAAAGCATTGGAATTCAATGATGTTCCAAACCCGGTTTGTGTGAAATTGATATTTCCAGGGGATGTCGTGAAACTGAGGTTCCGCATCAATTGCAATGCCGAGGACCCACCAGTTGCAGCTTGGATTTGGAGCGTATTCTGATTTGTTGCAGCTTGCCAAATGCCTAAAGCTTGGGAATCGACAATCACATTCGACAGAAAGACTTGACTGGTGTTTGATGCGTTGCTCACCTTGATATTCCATGTTGACATGCCATCGAATTGCCAAGAGTAAGTACACCATACATTTGATGGCAACGTGACTGTGGAATTGGCTAAAATGACCGAAGTACCAGATGCACTCGCATTTTGCATGAAGTAAATTCCAGGCGAGATGCCATTGATATTGTACAAGTTATACGTGAACCGATACCCACTCGCATAATTTGAAACGGGCCTTCCGCAATTTGTCCCGAGCCCACCCGCATTGGAGTACCACAGTTGAAGACAAAATCCATCGGCACTTCCGACATAATTGTAATCCATTTGGATAGTGAATGGCGTGCCGGGTTTCAATGTGGATATCGTGTACCCGACGAGATCACCTTGGCCTCCAATATTTTGCGTGAGTGTGATAATTCCAGTAGCCGTAATGTTTGCGGGGCTATTATTGGATGTTGTGTACGATGTGGGAGCCGAGGTATATTGTGTGGTCGTCAGAGTTTGTGGAGCTTTCGACCACATGACCGCATTTTGAATCGATGCATTGGCGACGCTGATATTTCCAGGAACAAGTACGCCTTGCGACGTCATATATGCCGAGGCGACTCCTTGACTCGTAAGGCACACATTCCCCGTTGAAGCTCCGTACATGCCCGTGCCCGTCTCGCCTGTAAAGTTAAGAGAGGGATTCGCAAGCGTCCCAGCCACGTGGAGCGAAGGTGTGGCGACAGTTGCCATCGTATCTGTCACTGAAAACCGAGACACCAACGGATTTGACTTGATGTTGGAGGTCTTTGTAGACATGGTGATCGAGGCACTATTGCTGCCGTTGTCTATGAACGCTACAGATGCAGCAGATGCATTGGCACCGGGATCAGTTCCAGGATTTGCGAGTATTTGGCAAGTTGTCCCAGCACCATTCCCAGCACCATTTCCGTTGGCTTGTAGGGTAAGCGTGGTGTAGCGTGTCGTGTACGTCCCGATGACCATATTGTTGCCCATGGACGCATTATTACCCACTGCAAGACTTGCACATGTCAGAGCCGATGCATTCGCAAATACATTTCCAGATGAGATCGTGATGCCATTACCGATGAATGCCGTGTTGGCCACCATGTCTGATGCGGGAGCATACACGGTGCCAGTTGTCGTCGTGAACCCCGCAGTGCATGTGAGTGATGAAGCGATCAGAGTTCCCACAGTCATGTTGTCTCCCGACAGTCCTTGTATGCTATTTATGGGCACCGATGTCGACATGCCTTAGTACCCTTAGAACCACACACAAAAATAATTAGGACACTTGGGACACGTAGGACACGTAGGACACGTAGGACACGTAGGACACGTAGGACACGTAGGACACATAGGACACGTAGGACACGTAGGACTCGTAGGACAGGTAGGACACTCTCAGGAGGTCGAGTTGGTCCGAATTGCCGTGAATGATGCGCTGATGGTATTACCACTTGTGTTGGTCCATGTGTATCCCGAAATGCCCGTGTTGACTGCAAATGTTCCCGTTTGTGGATTTGTATTTGAATTTGCAACGATTGTCGCCGAATTACCTCCGAGGAGAAACAGTGTCACGGCACCTACATTGGCATTGTTGACGAGCACCATACCTGAAAAAGCGGGGAAATTGAGTGTTGCCGCATTCACATACGACGCAAACGTTCCGCTTCGGTCAGCTATGGGCTGGGTGTTGGCACCTCCGACAAACACAATGGAATTTGCCGTCATGGTCATTTGTGTCTGATGATAGATTCCACCCGCATTGCACACAATCCAATCTGTCGACACTGGCGTTCCAACGTTTGAGTACCTTCCAAGACACAAGGAAGCACTCGTGTTTGCAGATGTGTACAGCCTCAAGGTGCCGCCACCTAATTGTCCGAGACCATACCGATCTGATGCCGATGATCCGTACACTTCAATCATGTTTGTGGGATTTCCACCGAGCCATTGAATGAATGATGTGTTGAGCGAAGGCAAGATTGTACCCGAGACAGCAATGCTCGAACATGTCGTATTTCCTGTGACGGTCATAGAGTTTGCAGTCATGGTATTGGCGCTGACCGTGTTGGCCGTGATTGAATTGATGATACTGTTGTACGTCAGCGTTCCCGAAATTGTCACATTTCCAACGACATGTAAATTGGAGACGGGGTAGGCAGTTCCAATACCAACAAATCCATTTTGCGAGATCGTCAGTGCATTGGCATTCGATGGTGTGGATAACTGCAAGGCTCCATATGTGGTTTGAGTCGCCGAAGTCCAGATGCTTGCGTTGGATGTTGTGAATGTGAGGTTCCCTTGCACGACCACATTACTTGCTGTCAAATTCCCGGGAACAGATATTCCAGATGCTGTTGCGTACATAGCTGCGACACCTTGACTCACGATGCCTACATTTCCGGTCGATGGTTTGTATATGCCAGTGCCCGTATCTCCCGTGAATGTGATCGAGGGAGCGGCCAAGGTTCCTGCACTATGTGATACATTGGTTGAAAATGTGGCTGTGGTATCTGTCAATGAAAATCGTGTCAAGAGAGGATTTGTAGCACTGCCAGATGTCTTGGTAGATAAATTGATTGTGGCACTATATGCTCCGTTGTCCACAAAAATGATGGCTGCTGGCGGTGCGTTGGGGTACACATTATACGTTTGTCCCAGAATTTGACATGTTGCGCCACCTCCACCCGAGCCTTGGATTGTCAGGGTCGAGGATGGGGTCGTATAACTCCCGACGACCATGTTGTTTCCAACTGACGCGCCATTCAATACGCTGAGGATGTTTGCGGTGAGCGAGGACGCATTGGCATACACGGCTCCGGAAGTCACGGTGAGTCCATTGCCAAGTGTCAAGGTGTTGGCAGTGACACTCGATGCATTTGCATAGATCGGCCCTGAATTCACCGTGAGACCATTTCCAAGCGTCATGGTGTTGGCAGTCAGCGTGGTGACAATCTCTTTGGTGATATTTGTCGTACCTACTATGGTTGTCAGAGGCACCGATGGAACGAATGACATGGTGTACTGTTGTACTGTCAGGGAAATATTTTCTATGGAGGACATATATGGGCATTTGTGTGGCAAACGTGAGTCTTCGTACGACCGGACTGGTCCTTGGAAATGCGTACCTGGCCTTCTCGACAAACAGAGTCGCAGTCATTCCTCAGGGGAATTCGGTGTTCACGGTGCAAAGTACCTATAATTTGTGGACAGATTATGAATCACGCACGGCCAATTGCACTCCATTGGACTCCCAACTCCTCATATTTCCATGGACATCCCCAGAAACCGATGCCCAGTCTATGTACACTGCTGGGTATGATGCCCTGAAAACTGAGTATCCCAATTACACTGATGTTCTCTGATTAGGTTAGGTGAACTTGACTTTGACTGTGACTTTGGTGCTGGTGCATGTTTTGATGGCCGCTTTGGACAATTCCGCACGCTTGACTGTCTCCTGAGGCGTGACGTGAAATCTGTGTTGAATGCTGGCAAGCATATCTTGCTCGATGGTGTCGTGATGTGCACGTGAGTACTCCAGCACGCCAGATGTGATGGCCCATTTGAAGAAATTCAGTTGACCGACAGTGGTCCGCACACCCCTGAATTCAATGCGTTCTCGACGACAAAACATATCAAAGTGTTTTTTGGAGTATGCCTTGAGCTGACATTTGTACTCCAAAAACATGTTGAAGGCGACAGAGCACCCATCAACTCGAGTGGAGTACACCACATTGTTTTTCTTGGCGTAATTCGTCACCAACCAATCCAGGACTCTCAAGGATACGCGACGAGTTCCTTCCAGCGCTTCCTTGAGAGTTCCAAAGTGTTCCTCAGTATAAAATTCAGATAACTTTTTCAGAAGCACATCGGCCTTGGACTCGACACGGGCGTCCATTTCGGTTGGTGGTTCGGTTGCATGGTCTCGTGTGACTTCCTTTAAATCGTGTTTGAATCGTGTTTGAATCGAGTGAAATTATTGTCCGGGCGTAGAGGAAGGTATGGATTCCGGGTCATTTGGGTCATATGGTCTCACATCCTCGGCAGACATCATGCAGTTACAACAAAGCGCAGATGCCCAGGCAGACGCACAAGTGAAACGGTCCCAACTGAGTGGGCTCACATTCGACATCGCGGTCACAGATGCACGTGAAGCACTCGTGGGCATACCTGCTGACTTGAGTGGAAACACGCAGCGAACCTCGTTGGTTGATATATTGACATATAATGATCGTCTCAGAGGTCTTGGTGTGCTCTGTATTGCTCTCGCTGTTAGTGGCATGGCAGTCGATTATATCATGGCATCCTCGCTCGGTTTCTCGTAAATAACCATGAGGTCATCGAATCGTTGCTTGATGTGCCGGCGATCGACAATGCGTGCGGATGTGGGCAACAATCCCAAAAGATCTTGGGCGACTTCTGAACTTGGCACATCCTCGATGACCATGATGCCCCCGTCTGCGAGCAACGTTTGGTACTCTTTGGCAAAGAACTTGAGGTGTCCGGGCTCATGAGATCCATCATCAATGATCAAGTCAAAAGGACCAAATGGACGCAGCGTATAAATAGCCCCGGGAGTGTACGCATCTCCGGTCAAGGTATAAATACGCTCGCCGAAATCTGGCATGTTCCGGATATCGACGCCAAACACCTGAGCTTTCGGGAAATATCCTGCCCAAAGCCGCAAACTGCCGCCGCCCATGACACCGACCTCCAAGACACGTCTGATCTTTTTGTTGGTGCACAATTCTTCGTAGACTTCAAAGTACGAGTGATCGGTGTCCTTGTCGGTGTCTGTGATGCCGAGCTTCCTGACGACTTCACGTAACGCTGCCATTTCAAGAGGTGACTAAAATCATCTTAGAGATTGTCCGCGGCGTAGTGTGGCGTGACTTGGCTAAATGTGACTTGGCTGGGTGTGACTTGGCTGTATGTGACTTGGCTGGGTGTGACTTGGCTGTATGTGACTTGGCATGTGACTTGTTGGACGTGACTTGGCTGGGCGTGACTTGGCTTGGCATGTGACTTGTTGGACGTGACTTGGCTGGGCGTGACTTGGCTTGGCATGTGACTTGGCTGGGTGTGACTTGGATGCATGTGACTTGGGTAAATGTGACTTGGCTGGGTGTGGACTTGGCTACATGTGACTTGGCTTGGCATGTGACTTAAAAGGCGCATACAAGGTGCATACTTCCCACCGAATCCAAACAATCTGCCCCGACAGTAACATGCGGCCCACATGGCGTTACTTTGATTTTGATGCGCATTGGGCCGAGTTTTGGACAGCATGGTCACGACCTGAAGTGCAATCGATCTTGAAAGAAGACATGGACTCGTGGTGTGCGACAGAAGCCTACTTTGAACCTGATGGGTCTCGACCCACATGGACCGAGGGTGAACCTCTCTGGCATCTTTCAAGAACGGATTATTGGTCCACCAAAATCCTAGAAGCCGCCAACGAAGAGATGGAACGGGCCGAGGCATGTGCCAAGAAGACCTTGAGTGCGCAAGGACTTGATCTCAACGAGTACCGCAAGAGACAATGGGGTCCTGGTGACCGAGAGGAGTATGAGGACGAACCCGACGAGCTTTCGAATCGCATGTTTGAAGAAATAATGTCTCGGTACGAACCCAAGTATGGAACGATAGAATCTCTCATTCTCTATATGGGAAGAAACTTTATGTGTTATGCGCTCCTGAAGACGGCGCAGCTCATGTTTGGCGAAGAGGCTTGCGGGCTCTTTGAAGAACCATGTGGCGACAATGTGGTTCTCGTTCCTGGCCAAAAGCTCGTCTTTGATCTTCTTTATTATTTCATATCGAAAGACTCGAAAGACACATTTGGAATTTTGCATGGAAACACGTACAATGCCATGCTCCGTGTGAGAGTGTAACCGTGTAACCTATAAGATAGTTGATGTGACTCATTGATGTGTATGTGACTCTCACTGACGTGTTGGGGCTTAAAGACGGCATTTGCATGGCATGGGACACTTTGGACAGTGACAGTATGGATGATATGCATGATCTCGAGTACCGTCCTGCTCCTGATGGATACGCGTATGAGATCCGCAGTGACGGCGTGGTGAACCGGAACGGCAAGAGATCCCAGCCGCTCAAAGCGTACATGGACAACGACAAGTACAAGAAAGTGACTTTGTACAAAAAAGGAGTCGCTTGGAAAAATGCCCCGGTTGCCAAGCTGGTCATGATGGCGTTCAAACTTGACGAGTACACCGCCGGACTCGCGGAGGGAAAGACAATCGACCATATCAATACAAACAATGAAGACAACCGGGTCGAGAACCTTCGCATGGCAACACTCAGTCAGCAAAACACGAATCAAGACCGTTCGAACAATGGGAATGGTCTCCGAGAACCTGTTGACCAGCTGGACAAGGACGAGAACTTCATCGCGACACATGAATCCATCAGTGCAGCTCAACGAACTCTTGGGATACAAAGCATATCAAAGTGTCTGAATGGAAGCCAGCAGACGGCTGGTGGATTTCGGTGGCGTCATCATGTCAAGGAGACCGACGCCGACCTTCCAGGCGAAGTATGGATCGCTGACCCCAACAATATGGATTACATTTCGAATGAGGGCAGATTCAAGCGGCGTCGTGCGGACGGATCCTTCACAAACGTCATCGATGGTTCCCAAATGAGTTGCTGGAATAAGTACCCGGTCATCACATTTGGCGGAAAGAAGAGGCGGCTGCACATCATCATTGGGAATGAGTTCGTACCCAAACCCCCAGACCACACTCCAAAGATGATCCTCAACCATAAGGACGGTGACAAGACCAACGCCGCTGCATCAAATCTCGAATGGCTGACACAAGCGGAAAATTCCTTTGATGCATATGAGAAAGGTCTCAACCCGCGCCGAAAACCCGTGTGGCAGCTGAAAGATGGGTTGGTGATTGCCAAGTTCCCATCTGGAAAGGCGGCGGCCGAGTCGGACCCATCATTTCGGGTATGTTGCATCTCGGCGTGTATCAATGGGAAGTCGGCCAGCCACCGCGGCTTCCAATTTGTCCATGCGAGTTGATTAACCCCCAAGGCCACCGCCATGGTCAAGAAGACTGTAATGACTCTCCCCGGCCAAGTGCGTTTTTTCCCAAAATTATTTTCTTGGCTAAGGGTATCAGTTATGGGTGGTGGCTTGAAGCATTGAGCCCAACAGCGACCGGTCCTCTGATCCACGAAACCCGTGAAGTCGCTAGTGGTCATTTTTGACTGCGACACTGTCAAAGTGCGGGGAAAGCCCTGGAGCCCGACGGTACCAACGGCGCTCGAGAGGGTGGCCGGGCGAGGAGCAAGACCTCGGTATGGTAACAACCCGTCGGGAGCGGCCAATCTGCAGCCAAGCTTCTTTCGAGAAGAAGGTCAAACGACTCGACGACAGTGGGTAGTTACAAAACTGCTTAAGGGAGAGTCTAATCCCACAAATAGCCCGAAAGGGCGGGTATATTGGATGCAACTCGTGGCTTACGGGGCGCAAGATATCTATCTCACTGGCAACCCTCAGATCACTTTCTGAATGATGAGAGTTGAAAAGCAGCAGGCCCGAGACGAAGCAGATAGTCTCGGGGTCACCCTTGAGCAGTCTGTGTCCCAAAACTGCAGCTGCTAGTTTCTTCGGAAGCGACACAACCCAATTGCGGGGACTCCTTAAAGCTTGCGGTACCACCTTTGTAGGAACCTGGTTGAATGACCGGGGTATGGTAACAATCCGTCGAGATGCACCAATAGGAAATCCGCAGCCAAGCCCTTTTGGGGAAGGTTCAACGACTACATGGTTGTGGGTCTTTTGTGAAAAAGGCTTAAGATATAGTCTACCCCTCACGGAAACGTGCAGGTACAAGGGTCTTCAAAGTGGTGTACAGGCGTTAATGTTGGCGCCTAAGAGTCGCGTGTAAATGACGTCGGCTAGTGACTTTCAAAAGTTGCGAGACTCCTCGATGCGGGAACACCGTCAAAAGGCGCATATACCAAGGGATGATTGGAAACGATATCCTGGCCCGGAGAACACCGGGGTATGGTCACAAGTATGCAGCACATGTCGGCAATCCGCAGGCGTCGACCTTCTTCCCTTTGTGGGAATGGTTGCGCTTCAGAGAATGCACAGGAGTCGGGACGCAAAGTCCTTAAGATACATTCCGGCCCATGTCGAAAGATATGGGACTTACCGCACACTAACTTCGCCGTGGAGTCTATCGAACAAACTTTCAACGGAACTCCCGGTTTCAACAAAAAAGTATCTGCCACCATCTCTCGCAACGGCGATCTGATCTCCGATGTGTTTGTCGATGTGGTCCTGACCAAGCCCGCGGGCGCAACCTCTACCTGGTGGCCCGCCGAGGCTCTGCTCAACCAAGTCGAACTTGAGATTGGCGGTCAACGTATCGATTACCACACCAACACCTACCTCCGTGTTTTCAACGAACTCTTCCGCAAGAACGACGACAAGGATGCCTATGAGCGTCTGGTCAACTTCACTCTTCAGGAGCAGGCCTCGACCGCCGCCGTCACCCGTCGTTTCTACGTGCCCCTCATCTTCTTCTTCAACCGCAACCCCGGTCTTGCCCTGCCCCTCATCGCCTTAACTTCAGGGCCGAAAAGCATCCTGCCACGCACATCTGGGCTCTGTGCGCGGACAAAACCTGTGAGACCCCAGCTTCGACGTCAGATGCTAGTATCATGTTTTTAGGAGCATGGTGCAACACAACCAACAAGCGGGAAACCCCTAAAGCCAGCGAGTACCAAAGGATACGTGAAAGCGTAGCCTGGCTGAGAGAAATCGCCTCAGGTATGGTCACAAGCTCCTGGATGTACCAATGGGCAATCCGCTGCCAAGCCGTGTACAAGCACCAAGTACAACGGAAGGTTCAACGAGTATAAGGTTGTGCGGCTTGTACAAAGCTGTAAGATGTACTCTAGCCCCTTACAAATACTCCGAAAGGAGGGGTACGCGCGTGCAATACCATGAGGTCAAACTGAACTTCACCTTCTCCACTACCCAATTCATGGCAGATGCCGGCGTCAACCACGCGTCCGACAGCGACATGTTCGTCTCCCTCTGGGTGGACTACGTGTACCTGGACACCGATGAGCGTCGTCGCTTCGCCCAGGTGTCTCACGAGTACCTGATCACTCAGGTGCAGTTCACCGGCGATGAGACCTCGGGCTTCACCAACAACCAATCGACCCAGAACCTGCGTCTCAACCTGAACCATCCGTGCAAGTACCTGGCCTGGGTGTTTGCCAACCCCAATGCCCACGGTCACTTTGCTGGCAATACGGAAACCCGCGATGGAACGACGGATACCCTGGCTCCCCTGGACTCCGCTAAGCTCCAGCTCAACGGTCATGACCGCTTTGCCGTGCGCCCGGGCATGTACTTCAACTACACCCAGCCGTACCAGACCATGCAGGCCAAACCCCGCGCTGGTGTCTACATGTACTCCTTCGCACTGTCTCCCGATCAGCACCAACCCTCGGGCAGCTGCAACTTCTCTCGTTTTTCGAAGCGAGTAACAGTCCCGTGCCAATCCACGGCGGCTAGTGGCTTTCACAAAAGCTGCAAGACAACTCGATGCGGGAACACCGTCACACAGGCCTATCTACCAAGGGATTCCTGGAAACAGAGTCCTGGCTCGGAGATCAACCGAGGTATGGTAACAATGATATGGCACACGGCGGCAATCCGCAGGCAACGATCTACTCCTTGTCACCAAGGCATGGTCGTGCTTCAGAGACTGCACAGTTTGTCGGGGCGCACGCCCTTAAGATACAGTCCGACCCTTTGCGAAAGCTCAGGGACCATTCGATCGATAACGCCACCCTGGTGCTGGGCTACCGGACCCAGGTGGCAAACTCAAGCAACTCCAACGTCGTCACCAGCATCAGTGCCGTCGCAACCGGGGCTGGCGCTGGCCAAACCGAGCACTACACGACCACCGATGTCTCGACCCTGTCGGCCCTGCGTGTCTTCGCTGAGAACTACAACGTTCTGCGCATGATTCCTCATAGTGCGCAAAAGTCACGTGTCAATCCACGATGGCTAGTGGCTTTCACGAAAGCTGCAAGACTACTCGATGCGGGAACACCGTCACACAGGCCATGTCTACCAAGGGATTCCTGGAAACAGAGTCCTGGCTCGGAGATCAACCGAGGTATGGTAACAATGACATGGCACATGGCGGCAATCCGCAGGTATCGACCTACACCCGCAAGGGCACGGTCATGCTTCAGAGACTGCATAGTAGTCGGGGTATCGCAACCCTTAAGATACAGTCCAGCCCCATTGGAAACACTGGGTGGTCTCGTATGTCGGGAATGGGTGGTCTCGCGTTGATTGCTAGCGCGAAAAAGTCATGCGTCATACACAAAAAATCCGCATTGGCTAGTGGCTTTTCTACAAGCTGCAAGACTTCTCGATGCGGGGAACTCGTCAAAAGGCACTGTCTACCAAGGGATTTCTGGAAACAGAGTCCTGGCTCGGAGAAAAACCGAGGTATGGTCACAACGACGTGCACAGGGCGACAATCCGCAGGTATCGACCTTCTTCCCACGGGAATGGCGATGCTTCAGAGACTGCACAGAAGTCGGGGTTCAGTGCCCTTAAGATACAGTCCGGCCCATTGCGAAAGCTCTGGGATTCTCCGACAGCAATTAGACGTCCCATTGTGTTTATTCTTTACAGGTTTCTACAAGGTTCTACAAGGTTTTCATGTCACGTCCTATTTTCATGCGATTCGGCTGTCGTTTGAAAATGAGGGCTTTGTAGTTTTTTGGCGCGGTGAATCAGGTCGTAGCGCTTGACACGCAAGAGCTCGGCATGTTTCGCTCGGACTTCGGGGCGTTGCTTGGTCTTCGCGTCCTTCTCGCGGCACTTGATGCATGTCTTGACAATCGCGCCAGTCTTTCCGACAAACGCATCAGGCTCGCGGGATACCTTGCAGCTGGTGCATTTCACCTTGGCAACAGCTTCGGGCAAGCTCATGGCGTCCAAGGAGGGGTGAGTGTGTGAGTGTGTAAGCTGAGTGTGTAAGCTGAGTGTGTGAGTGTGTGAGTGTGTGTGAGTGTGTGAGTGTGTGAGTGTGTGAGTGTGTGTCACCTGAGCTTTAAGCCCTTAGAACTTAAAGAACACCTTGCACCCCCTTACCACCCTTACCACCCTTACCACCCTTACCACCCTTACCACCCTTACCACCCTTACCACCCTTACCACCCACCACCATGCCAACCAAAGCAGAGTATGCACGCCAGAAAGCCCGTTTGGGACCCGAGGGTATGAGGGCAATATACAAGTACAACACATCATGGAAAAAGTCCAACAAGACCGCCGTGAATCAATCGGCCCGTGAGAGTCTTGTACAGCGTTTGACACGCATCAAAGCCAACGCTGCCAAAAAGGGGCGTGAATATGCCTGGACCTTGACCGACGAAGAGGCCTACGCCATGATGTGTGGCTCGTGCTTTTATTGTGGTATCACGCCAGCTTCAAGTACCATCGCTCGTGGATACAAAGCCAGGTGCAAGGCCACCGAGTACAAAGTTGATCCTCTGGAGACTCGTCCGTCACCCTTTGCCGATGCACCTGTGTCGCTCAATGGCATCGATCGCCTGGACAACAATTCGGTTGCTGGATACTGCCCCGAGAACACGGTGTCATGCTGTGAGCGGTGCAATATGACCAAAGGATGCTTGGATGCCCTGACACATATCCAGAGGTGCACGCACAACTCGCTCGTTGCCAGGGGACTTCCAAGCTTGATTCATCAGGACATTTGGCAGAACACAATACGTTCGACAGACTACGCATCAAGTGTCAAGAGCGCTGCAGTCCGCAATATGCCATACGAGTTGACCGAAGACCAATTTATGCAACTGAAGCAAGGTCCATGTGCTTTTTGCGGCCGTCCCAGTACGAGCACACACACCAACGGCGTCGATTGCGATCATAACAAAACCGGGTACATATTGGACAATTGTCAGGCATGCTGCTGGGAGTGCAATAGCGCCAAGAAAGCCCTGACAAGTGCGCAATATCTGGAAGTGTGCCACAAGACGTATTGCAACTCGGCACGTGCCCTTGACACCCTGAAAAACAAACAGCCCATGGTCAGGTGGACCCGAGTCGCTTCGAAGCCACGTTGTGTGAATGGTCTCCCATTGTCTCGTTGAGTTTCATTTTATTCATTTAATTTTAGCACTCAGTGGTATTCATAGGTATGCACATTGTGGAAAGAGGGATCCTTCTGGCGACACTCACGGCACTCACGGCACTCACGGCACTCACGGCACTCGTGCTTCATTCCAAATACACCTTGCCATACACCGCGCCATACACCGCGCCATACACCGCGCCATACACCTCGCCCTCGCACGATG
>Ga0208869_1000062_pt1 | contig 26716 bp, 31 predicted proteins | sample CryBogCBE27Jun08_FD_185506 | JGI IMG/M metagenome (GOLD analysis project Ga0208869, IMG submission 185506) | Freshwater microbial communities from Crystal Bog, Wisconsin, USA - CBE27Jun08 (SPAdes) | ecosystem: Environmental > Aquatic > Freshwater > Lake | place: Crystal Bog, Wisconsin, USA... | reverse complement strand
CAGATTCCAAGGACCGCGGAGTCGTCACGCTCTTGGCCAGAGCCGCACACGCCAACGCCAGCTTGGGATCCATAGATTTCTGTGCCGCGGCAGTATCGAGCATGCGCTGTACGCTTTTGAGGAGGGTTGCTGCGTGTGGCGCCAAGAGCTTCGTGGGCGCCAGAGCCAACAGGGCGCATGAGGGATACTTGCTCGCTTGCGGCGCATGGTCCAGACGCTTGACCAGGGTGTCCACCAGGGGCGGGCTGAATTCACACATGGCCGACACGGGAGCAAACAGGAAGAGACGCAACACATCGTCGGGTTTCTGCGCCAACGTGGTGATCAGCATGTCGCTCAGGGTCGGCACGGACACGCTGCACCACACGACGAGCTTGCCGAACGCCGTGATGCATGCCGCACGCTCGTCTGCCGACACGTCTCTGCCCGCCCTGGCCAAGGCCACCACGATGTCTCCAAAGAGCTGGTGGAATGCGGCGGCCGTGCGTCTCATGGTCACCTCGGACGCCAGAGACATGAGAAGCCTCGACGCTTTGACCACGCTCCATGCATGCTGCCCTGGCGTCGCGGCGACCAAGCATCCCGCCAACGTCTTGTCGCTCGCGTCCAGGATTGCAGCGGCTCGCTCGGCGTCTACGTCTCCGCTGTCCATATCGTGCAAAAATGCCTCCCATGCGCCATGCTCGTTGCGTTCGAGACATTGATTGACCAGGGCCGCGGTGTCGCGCGAGTAGACCGGCATGCCGCGATGTGTCCTCAGCACTTCACACGCCAGCGACATGATGGGCACTTCGGGCAACGAGATGTGCACGGCTCTGTCACCCAAGGATCCATCGGGCAACAAGACCACACGGCGCGGTAAGGACCCAGATAAACCGGTCAGGGCCGCGGTGATATCTGCCGCGAGATCCATTAATGCGTTGTGTCTCTGGAGGTGTCTCGGTGTCTGTGGAAGTGTCTCTGGAGGTTTCAACCGGCTTAAAGCCAGTGTGCACGAGCCAAGGAACCCAGTGTCACACAGATGGTACCCACGGACCCGACGCCCCTCCACGGCCTGTTTGTCGAAGCGCAGATCCTGTCACGCCGGAAGGAGGTGGACGTGGCGACGGCGGCCGCTGAAGAGCTGGCTCGGCACGTGAAAGATGTGGCGGCGGCTCAGAGACAACTGATGGACACTATGCTCGTGGATTTCGAGGCCAAAGTTCGCGAGGCTGCAGAGAAAGGACTGCGCGAAGTCACGGTGCTGGAGTTTGAAGGACAGGACACATACTGTGACTTGTATTACTTGTACTTGCTCAAAGGGCCACGATCAAGTCACGTGCCCGGCGTGGTGCCTCTCCTCGTGAAGATGCGTGATGCCCTGAAACCTTTCCGCGTGACTCATGTGTGGAAGGATGGCACCGTGCACAATTGCGTCACTGTGTCCTGGTGACTTTGAGGAGACATTGAGGTGACCTTGTATGTGACTTGTTGGCGACGTGTTGGTGACCTTGTATGTGACTTTTTTTTAAGATCGTCCAGTAAAATTTCTCACTCAAGGAAATGAAGCGCCAGAGTCTCGGTCTCGCAGTCATTGGTGTGGTAGTCGTCATAGCTGTCCTGACCTTGATCCTCACCCAGCCGAGGAAGGAAGGCTTGACTCCGGCAGATTGTGGGAAAAGCAAAGTACAAGGACACGAGAAGGAATCATTGCTCGCGGGCCATCATTGTTGCCCAGACTGGACGTTTGCCCAAGACAATCATTGTGAGACATACGACGGGTGCAAAGTTCACAAAGATGGCATTGTCTATGATTGTCCCTCCAAACCCAAGCGCGTCGGGAAAACACTGTTTATGTGCAACGACTCAAACCACCGCATCTATGCCAAGTCCAAGGAGGTTGCCGATGCGATGTGCACGCGATACAGTCGTACACAGGGTCTCACCCCGGCTCAAGCGCAGGCTCAAGCACAAGCTGCAGGAATTTTGGAAGGCGCGGTTCTTGGAGCGACTCTTGAGCACGTACAACAAGAACAACAACAGCAAGCACAAAAGAAGTGCACCGATTCGAAGCATGTTTGGTATCAACCACAACATGGACCTGGGAAATGTTTGAGCATCACCGGTGATTTTCCATCCTTAACAGCCTTAACAGGACCACAAAATACCAAACCACTGAACACCGGCGGCGCAGGGAAACCATCTAATGGCGCATACGTTCCACAAGGAGCGACGACGAATCAACATGTTCCAGATGGCATGCCGCCTGTACATAAGAATCCCCGTCAACACAAGTGTGCAACTGGGTCACATCGTAAAGGGGCACATTGCGAATCGGACACACAAGTGAATCCCGCATCAAAATCTAATGGCGCCTACTTTCCAATCAATCCCGCGAACTCCAAAAATACTGTCCCTCTCAATTTGGGGACTGCCAATTAACGAGCTTAAAGGCTCATGGATCCTAGGTGCACATACCAAGATGCAGATGCAGATGCGATTCACGGTCGTCGTTTGGCCCGGCATGGGGATGGATGATCCCGTTCAAGATCTCGAAACGTTTACCAAGTTCATGGCATCCCGCTTTCCATGGCTGGAGCACCCCGTCAACGTGTTGGGCTCACTGAACAACGATCTCATCTTCAGTATCGATACCCGCGACGTGCCCCGTTTTGCCATCCCACGTCTGGAATACGGCATGCGGTGGTTATCTGATGTTCTTGAGTCTGAGCCCGATACGTACAACACCAAGGATTTGATGCACCTTGTATCATCTGTATCATCTGTATCATCTGTGGTATCTGTGGTATCTGTGTCCGTGTAAATCAATCGAAAATTACAAAAACAGGGTTTCATATGGTTCATGAGGATTTCCAGTCGAGTAGGTCACACGCCGAATTCCTTTGCGACGAAGGCATTGCTCACACGCGTGGCACGGCTTGGAGCATCGCAGGGTCTTGCTTTTGCCGCTGATCCTGATGACGATGAGATGCGGATGTCTCAGAGGCTGCTTGCCGGCTTTCCACAATGCGTCCATTTCGGCATGGATGCTGGGCAATCCACACGCATTCACATTCCTGTTCCAGCCTTGCGCTACGACACGCGACCCTTCGCACAACACGGCACCCAATCTGAATTGTTCCACGCTCTTGGCAGCCGCATGGAAGGCCGTCACAGCTGCACTCCGCATGGCCTCTGCACTCCGCATGGCCTCGCCTCGGTATCTACACTTCCATACCCATTTTAAATATGCCATTGTGACTTTCGGCCAGTGTAGGGTGTGACTTTTTGGGGCCATGTGACTTTTTGGGGCAATGTGACTTGGGTAATCTCTCGAGGTGACTTTGGAGCACTGTGACTTTGTGCAATGTGACTTGGGGCAATGTGACTTTGGTCTCCCGAGGTGACTCTTGGGCTTATTACCTGTAACCTATAACCTGTACATATTCAAGAGAACCAGAGATGTTGGACCACATGCCCTCCGAAGTCCTGGGTCGGTTGCCATTGTCTCAATCGAGTCTGGCCACTCTCGCGTGTGTCAACACAACCCTCCGAAAACTCGTCGCTCAAGCGTGGGGATACCGACATGTGGTTGTGGCCGAGACCTTTGTGGGGCACGTCACGCATCTCGGCGCTCTGGCATTGACAGTCACGGGACCCAGCAGACCGTGCACCGTGCATCCATCTCCATGTCCCGTGCCGACTTCGACGACTTCCCTTCGTCTCCTGGAACTCACGCATGCCCGAGTGTACACCGTCGAGTTCTGGGCCACCGTGTTGTACAACGCGCCAAACCTGACAGATGTGATTGTGCACCCCCTGATGCTGGGCGACCATTTTGACGAGTCGGTGGTGGCGTGTTATGCGCTCATGCGTCTCGGTGCCGATCGGTTGCGTCGCTTGGAGATTCGCGGCATCGGTTTCCCTCTGTGTCGTCATTCGTCTCAACGCGTGCTGGCCGCTCCGCTCATCCGATTTCCCAAGCTGCACACCCTCGTTCTCACCGGAAGACAGCTCCATCCGTTTGTGGAGGCTCCATGTCTCGTCAATGCACATGTGGAGGAGACAAACACCATGCCCAAAGTCTTGTATCGCATGACGGGCCCAACACGCGGCACACTCGTTCGTTTGCAATGGGTGACGCCAGTTGACAAGCTGCCATTGCCACACATGCCGTCATTGCGAGTCGTGGACCTGGCGATTCGGGACATACGGACGCCATCTGAATTCCGGACGACCTTGGCGAGTTTACGAGCGTTGCCACCGACGCTGACGAGTCTGAGAGTCACCCTGGATTTCCATTCTATGATGTTGGAATGTCCTTTGCTCGATTGGGGATCTGATGCACTCACGCATTTGGCCGAATTGGAGCGTCTGGACATCCGCGTGTCCTTTCCCACACCGCGCGTGGGCGTCCTGGTTCGAGATTTGTTGGGCGCATCATCCATACCCACACTGCGTCACGTGTCTCTCCATGCCCTGGCCGGACCTGCCGAAGCTCATAAATCCCTCCGTGCCGAGATGAGTGATGAAGATGCCGATCCCGAAGATCCCGATGTGGTCGATCTCGATCTGGTCATCGCGTCCATCGAGGGCAGTTGCCGCCTTCCCGTCGAAGATATCCGGGCGTGTCTGCAATCTCTCACACACACACGTCTGGACATCCGCGGCTTTGCATTGACTGCCACGCCATGTCGCATGCCCCGTCTCCATGTACACGACGACGACTCCTGTAACTCGAACTAAAACTAAAAGTAGCCTCCTCCATAGCCGCCGTACCCGCCCATACCATACCCGCCCATACCCATGGAACTCATACCCCTGCCTGTGGTGACGCCGCCCGTGAACAGGTGGACGCCGAGGCCGCTGCCCATCATCATGATGCCACAAAAGGCGCATAGAATGCCGACAAATGCCAGGAGGACGGCAATTTGATACGTCTTTTTGGTCTTGTCACCGCTTTGTTGACACATCGAGTGCGCTGCAAAGGCGACAGCGGCCAGGCCAAACATGACGGGAAATGCGCCGCTCCAAGTCCACATGGTATGGATTGTATGTGCATGGAAAATATTTGCGAGCTGGGTTCATAGGGCTCAGTGGGTCTCATGCGAAAACTACCATCTGCCCTGGAAAACCCACTCGACAATGTGCTCATCGATTTGGCCGAGGTGGTGTCCCCATGGCTCCGACGCGCCAACCAAACGCCCAACATGCTGACCACGTACTCGGTCCTGAGTGGCGGAGGTGCGTTGTGGGCTTTGTGGCATGACAAGATCGCCGTGTTTGCGACTCTGTGGATCTCGAGAGTGTTCTGGGACACGGCAGATGGCAGCTTTGCGCGTACGTACAAGATGGAAACGCGCTTCGGGGACGCCTACGATCATGCCAACGACGTGCTGAGCAATCTGGGGTTGCTGGCCGTCATCTATGCCAAGTACGACGTTCCTCCGGTCTTCGCTGTGGCGTATGCTTTCATGATGTGTGTGTCTTTAGTTCACATGGGATGCCAACAAAAGTATGTGGGGAACAGCGGCACACATCCCGAGACGCTCAATGCCCTGCGAGGCTTGTGTCCAGATACGCACTGGATGCACTGGACTCGCTGGGTCTCGCATGGAACCTTGCACCTCGCACTCATTGTCGGCGTGTGGTACATGGATGGACATTGTCGCCGCACGAAGCTCCAAACCAAAAAAAACTGAGCCAAGGTCAAAGGTCATGCCAGACAACGACGAAGACTTTGACCTGAGAGCGTCGACGCACGGCGGGGTGGGCGTCTTTGCCAAACGATATGTCCCCAAAGGCACGCGCGTAGGCACCTACCCTGGCCGCCACATTCCCTTGTCTGAATTTCAGAAGGTCGTCAATGCCGCGCCACACCGGATGACCAACGTGACCAGGTATGCCGTGAAAGGGTACACGCGTCGTCCGAACGGAACTCTGAATCATGACTGGATCATCAACCCCGGCAATGCGGACGGATCATTGAAGGCACGCTATGCACACAGATTGGTTCCACGCATAAACGAGCCCAGTGCACACGAGGTGCCGAATGCCGTGTGGGTCTGGAACATTTTGGCGGGCACAGTGGAAGTTCGCTTGAAGTGTGATCTCCAGGCTGGCCAGGAAGTCTTGTTGTGTTATGGAAATGATTACAAACGAAATTATGCGACGGGGTGTGCCAGGAATCCATTGTTACATTATGATATTGGCAAGGGAGAGATCAAAGCGTACTCCCAAAATACGGACATGTTCAAACGTGCGGTCCAAGAATCCCTGAAATCCCTGAAACGGCCACGAACAAATTCGGGAAATACGACACGCCACACACGCACACGTTCTCGGATCAACACTGTGAACACCATGAATGACCAGAACATTGCAAACAACGCCACATCCGGAGCAGTGAGGCCATTGTGGACGGTCAGACCGACACTTTCAGAGATCGCCGAAATGAATGCCCGGGTAACTCACGATCCACATCGAGGCGGCGTCATTGCCAAAACCAGGTTGCCTCCATTCACGCGTGTTGCAATATGTTTCGGGAGGGTCTACACCGAAAAGCAGCATGCCAGTGTGTTTGGCGTGTCCCGAGGCGTCGTGCGTGATCCATACGCTCAATGGACCTTTTTCAAGGGTGTCGATGGGACGTGGCGGAAAGGATACGATGTCACGCCCAGCATCTGTGTCGAAGGCAAAGCGCGACTGGACCCTGCGTTTGAACACATGGGTGTCTTTCCGTACTTCCAACAAGTCCCGCCCGGCCAGGAACCCGAGGTCGTCACCGTCTTCAATCAGAAACGTGACCGCATGGAGTACTGGGTCGGACGCAGGGGAGCCGAGGCCGGTCAGGCGCTGCGTATGTGTTATTTGGACCAGTGCGGACCATGGCCTGATGTGTGGCTCCTCGCACACGCACCTGGACGCCTCATGAGTTTCAATCGGTTGGCGACATCTCAGGCCGGCGCACACGCACTCAAACATTTGGGGTATTCATCCCGAGAAATCGCACGTTTGGCCGCTCGGTACAGACCCGAAATCGAGAAGACCGTGCCGTTCAAGCCGCTGTCCAATCGTGAATTGAAAGCCGGACAGATCATTCGGGCAGCCTGGATGAAGCAACCCAAATTCTTCGGACAGGCTTTGGTCGCTGCATTACGCCACATGATTTGCCAAGGATGGGCAGCGACTCCACAACGATGCTTGGACACAGTCATGGTGCCATACAATCAGAATCTGTCGGTCGTTCTGGTGCAAAGGAAGCCAAATTATATTGCCATGTATTTTCGACGCAGGAAACCGTACGCATTTATGGATGAGATCGGGATCTGGGCACCTGACGCCAAGACCCTGGTCACATTCCTTCAATTCATTCCGGGGAACATCAATGCCAATACCTTTTTAGAACTCAACAAAGCTCCTCGCAATTCCACACGTTTACCTGGCATCGTATGGGTGTGGGCTGGAGCTGGCGAAGAAGACGATGAACGGTACAACAAAATGATAGAGACCGATCCCAAAGCACTGTACGACCAGGATGTGAGCAAAGCCATTGGACAGGCTCTCGAACCGCATTTCAAATATGTCATTGTGCGCTGAATTGGTTCGATTGCATTTCCAGGACGACCAGAGCGACGAGGATGACGCAACTGCACCCGGCCAACAGGATCTGCTTGGGTGCATCGAAACTCTCTTGGCATCGCTCGTGGCCGTGACACACCAGGGCGGCAATCATGGCAATGAAGACCATGAGCAGGAACAGGACAAACAGGATGGTCAACGGCTTCATTGCTTGGTGACAACATTTTTGCTCAGCATGGCGTGCCCCCCCTTAGAGACACGCCGCACCGCTCCTATCTATGTGACTTTTCAGGTGACTTCTATGTTACTTGTATGTGACTTGTACGGCGTGTATGGTGTGTATGTGACTTGTGCGGCGTGTATGGTGTGTATGTGACTTGTACGGCGTGTATGGTGTGTATGTGACTTGTACGGCGTGTATGGTGTGTATGTGACTTGTGCGGCGTGTATGGTGTGTATGTGACTTGTGCGTGACCTTGTGTGCGGATGAATTTGAATTGACAGGTGACGTAGGTGACTTTTGAATTGACAGGTGACTTTTGAATTGACAGGTGACGTAGGTGACGTAGGTGACTTGAGACAGGCTTTAGACGGGCTGGCTACACGGGCTTAGGCGGCGACAGGCTTAGACAGCGACAGAGACTCTAGACAGGCTCAGTTTCAGACGACCGTGTGATATCACCTTCTTTGCACACCTTCTTCGGAATCCGCCTGATTCGAGATTGGGACGCCTTGAGTTCGGCCAGCTGCTGCTTGAGGCGCGCGTTGTCCTCGGTGACTTTGGTGAGTTTGAGTTTGAGGGCGTCGTATCCCTTCATGAAACGCAGGATGTTGGGATCTGTGACCGTGACGGGAGTGGGCGCCTGGGTGTTCTGGGTGTCCATCTGGTGTATGGCACTACGTCACACATTTTTCTGCAATTTTTTACGCATACGCATTTCACACCATTTCACACCATTTCACACCATTTCACACCATTTCACACATCGTACGTGACCCTCTTGGTGGCACCCGGTCGCTTGGTCGCCCGCGTGGGTCCTGGCGGCGCCTGCTGGGTCTCGGATGGAAGCACAATGTCATTCACATCTGCCGCGGCGTCTGCCTCATCGCCCACCTCCTTGAACGATGCTGCAGGTGGTCCGGGAGCTCGTGGCGCGGTGCTGGCGGGTGCGGCGGACAGACTCGCGCTCAACGCGGCACACGCGGCTTGCACCGTCGCCAGGGTCGCACGCAGGCTCTTCAGGTCGCGGAAGACCAGGTAAAACATGATGGCGATGACGGTGGACACGGCGATGAGTGGGGCGTGTGCTCGCAGCATTTCAGGAAGCCTCTCATCTTTTTTGCAGAAAATGAACGCCCCGAAGGACTTAAAGGGTTGGTTTCCTGCCAAAATATGTAGGCCTGAAGCATGAGCGCTGCGGCAAAGCGAGGTCGAGACGATGGCGGTGGACCCTCGGCCGAAGCTGCCGCGGCGCACGACGACCCATTCTCCAAGCGGCGGAGCATCTCGGATGCCATTCGGTCGGAGGTCACGCGCAGGGTGGAAGAGAACGACCCCGAGGTGCTGCTGGATGAGTTGTGCGCGCGGTGGGAGCTGGAGTCCCCTGCGGCCACCATGGACGCCTTCACCCGTCTGGCCTTTGACAATTTCGAGCTGGACAGGGACGCGGACATCAACATCGGCGCGCGGGAAGAGTTTGGCCTGCGGTCCCTGGACGAGACCATCGAGCGCCACGAGCAGGAGGCCATCGCCGTGTTCAACGCGCTGAAGCGTGCCGATCCCGCGGGAGACAATGCGGCCCTGCAGCACCGTGCGACCAAGGTCCTGGAGATGGTCTTTTACGCCAAGAAGGTGGTGCTCGCGGCCTTCCAAGCTCGTCTGGGCGTCCACCAGCTGCATTCCAGCGACGTGCGGCTTGCCGAGGACCTGGATCTGCTGCTGGGTTCATGGACCCTGCGTTTCCGTTGGATCGACCAGACCAAGAGCACGCCTCTGCAAAAGCTGTTGCTGCACCTGCTGGACACGGCCATGGAGAAACGGTACCGCAAGCACGCCGGCTGGGTCTACGAGCCCATTGTGTACGACGGTCACGAGACCCATGCATGGCGCGCCGTCTGCGAGATCAAGCAATTCGTGTACGCCTCGACCAAGAAGGAGGTGTGCTGGGAGCAATGGACCAACCTGACGGCCAGCGGACAGAACGCCAAGCTCGCGACGGAGCATTTGGGAGCCTCCGATGACCACCAATTCCCCTTTTTGCGCAAGGACCGCACCGTCTTCGCCTTCCGCAACGGCGTGTACATGGCCAAAGAGGATCGTTTTCACGCGTTCGACACGGCCGGTGCGGGCTTATCGGACACGGTGGTGGCGGCCAAGTTCTTCGATGCGGACTTTGACACGCACGAGGACCGCGACGATTGGCGGGACATCCCGACGCCCAACATGCAGCGCATCATGGATCACCAGGAATGGCCGGCGGGCGTTCAGGATTGGATGTACATCGTGCTGGGACGATTGTTGTACCCCGTGGGATCCATGGACGGTTGGCAGATCATCCCCTTTTTGCTCGGCGCGGCGGCATGTGGCAAGTGTCTGTCCAAGGGCACGCTGGTGCTCATGTACGACGGCTCGCTCCGGACTGTCGAGAGTCTCATGGTCGGCGAGCGGGTCATGGGCGACGACAGCACGCCTCGCACGATCCTCAGTCTGGCCCGCGGCACCGACGACATGTTCACGCTGGTTCCACGTACCCGAGGAGGCAAGGCCCTGACCGTGACCCGGGAGCATGTGCTGTGTCTCAAGAGTCTCAAGAGCGTCAGCACCGGGACCATCGTGGAGATGACCGTGGATGAGTACCTGGCGCTTCTTCCCGTCGAGCAATCCGATCTGGTCGCGTACCGTGTGGCCGTCGACTTTCCCAAGGGCGAGGTGCTTCCCGTGGATCCATGGACGCTGGGTTCGTGGCTCGGCGAGGTCATGAGCAGACACCATGGCACGCACAGAGGCCGACCGCGTCTGACAGATCCCACTGCCGCCGAGGTGGACGCGTACATCGAATCCATCATGGTGAACGACACGCTGCACATCCCCCGAGTCTTCAAAACGGGCAGCAGGGCGACTCGATTGGCGCTGCTCACGGGTCTGCTGGGCGCGTGTCGGGGCACTGGCGGCGCGGGCTTTTACGAGATCGAGGTGCCGGCATCGTGCAAAGTGGTGGCGGGCGACGTGGCGTTTGTAGCTCGCAGCGTCGGTTTTGGAGTCACGCTGAGTATGAAGTCCAAGACGGCCAAGAGCATCAGGGTCTGTATTTTTGGGAATGGCGGTCTGGAGGATATTGTGCCAATGATGGTGGCTCCACGTCCCAGTCGACCCGATACCTTGCCGACGCTGGAATGGGACTTTGACATCCAACCTGCCGGACGCCAGGACTACTACGGCTTTGAAACCAGTGGCAATCAACGCTTTGTGCTCGGAGATTTCACGGTGACGCACAACTCGACCATCAGCCTCAAAGTGGCCAAGCTGTTTTACGATCACAGCGATGTGGGCGTCGTGTCCAACAACGTCGAAAAGCAGTTTGGCATCTCGGCGTTCTGGGATAAGTTGCTGTTTGTCGCTCCGGAGATCAGCGCGTCCTGGAAGATGGAGCAATGCGAGTTCCAATCTATGGTGTCTGGCGAATCTATCAGCGTGGCCGCCAAGTTCCAGAAAGCGTTCACGACAGAATGGACCGTGCCTGGTATCATGGCTGGCAATGAAGTCCCATCATTCAGCGACAACTCGGGATCCATTTCACGGCGTTTGCTGGTCTTTTCGTTCGAGAAGCCGGTCATCAACGGCGATATGCGCTTGGGCGACAAGCTGGGCGAGGAGATGCCCCTTCTTCTTTTGAAGTGCAACAGGGCGTACCTGGAGGCGGCGCGGAGGTGGGGCAGCAAGAACGTGTGGAATGCCTTGCCCCAATATTTCCACGATACGCGTGCGGAGATGGCCCAGGCCGTCAACTCTATCGAAGCGTTCCTGGCGAGCAACGATGTGGTCCTGGACGCCGATTCATTCATTCGGTTCAAGGAGTTCCGCGATACGTGGAAAGCCTTTGCACTGTCCAATGGGTACACCGTGGGCAACAAGACCATCACCACCAGCATTTTCAGGACGCCATTCGACCGCTTTGGATTGCGCATGACCGGCACCGAGACGCGCAAGTACAAGGGCGAGAACGTGCGCGACCAATGGATCGAAGGCGTGCGGCTGGCTGACGAGTTTGAGGATGATGAGACGGCATTGGACGGCTAGTGCGGTTTGACGGCTCGTGCGGCGAGGCGGCTCGTGCGGAATATAAAATGTTGACACCACACACCACTCTAACGCCATGGCGATGCTTTTGTATGGCATGGCACTCACGGCGCTTGCAGTGGTGGTGTTCGGGGTGTGTAAATTCAATGTGTCAGAAGAATGGGGCTTTGGAGAAACAGATGGGACAGACAGTTCGGGCCCAATGCCGGTGTTTGCTATTTCGCTGGCCAGGACGCCACATCGCCGCGCACGACTCATGAAGCAAACTCGGGGCGTGCGTTTCATACGTGCTGTCGATGGCGCGTCTTTGGACCACATGGGTCCCGTGCAACCCGACGGAGAGCGCGAGCTGACTCGGGGAGAGCGTGGGTGTTTCTTGTCGCATGTCAAGGCGTGGAAAGCGATTCGAGAGACATGGGCTGACGTGGCACTGCTTCTCGAGGACGATGCAGATATCAGGCTGCCAGATCAATGGCCCGAACTGTTGCAAATGGTACGCGAATGTCCAGACCCCGAGTGGGACGTCATTTTCCTGGGCGTGAACGATTACCCCATAGACACATCCCCACGCGTGTCGCCTCAGCTCCGTCAGATGAATTCGCATGCCTATGGGGCACACGCGATGCTCGTCAGCCGCAAGGGTGTGCATGCCTTGTTGCATCACTATGCCACCGACCAATTGCGTGTCCGAGGTGTCGAATTGCCACTTGACTTTTGGATCACCGAGCAACCGTTGCGCATGTACTGGGCAGACCCCAAACTTGTGAAACCGTTTGATGAAGGAATCAGCGAAACGATGGGTACTCGGTGACTTGACCGCCACTAGATTAGCACTCAATAGCACAACAGGAGTTTACACGGGGGGTCTGTATGAACACTTGGTTTCGGTGTATGTGTTTTGTTTGGCACGACTCCCACGACTCCCACGCGATTTTGTTGCTGCACGTTGGTCTGAGAGCTTCTCAAGGTCTGTGTCGGAGATGCTGGAGGCGTCCGTGTTGGCGTGGTGGGATGCCATTGTGTATACAGGATGAGACCAGTGACGACCGCAAGGAGAATGAGACTTGCGAGTCCAGCGCCAACCACCCCCAGCACCATGGTCGACTTCATATGCTGTACAGATACAGAGTGAAACAAATTCTCACGTGACCGCTGACGCCCTGAAGCTGCGTAGTAACAACCACAGAATGAGCAGGGTCTGGATCCCGACCAAGACAGTCAGCGCGTGGAAAGCTCGCAGTGTCCAACTGAACCGTTCGCTGAGATGCGCGATGACAGGACGCACGAATTTGGAATCGAGTGCTTGGCGAGTCTCGTCTTGGGAGCAATACTCCACAAACTTCTCGATAATGTGGTCGACCACCATTCCCTTGAGAAGTCAAAATTGTGAGATGACTTGTGCGCACTTAAAGACACTTAAAGATTCATATGTGTGTGACGAGTATGTTGGACCCCGGGTGCATCGAGCGTGTGCGTTCTTGGCTCGCGACGGGCACGGGGGGCACGGCATGGTTGACGGGTGCTCCCGGATCGGGTATGACGACCATGGTCACACGTCTCGCTTCCGACATGGGTTTGGAGACCATTTGGTTGACTGCATCCTCGCCGAAATCACGAGCATTCCTCAAAGATGTGTGTCGCAACCCCGTGGCCGTGACGGGTAAACGCAAAGTCCTCATTTTGGACGAATTGGATGTCATGCTGGGCAACGAGACGGCTATGGTCGATGTCTCCTTTGTGATCAAGAATGCCACGGCCGTCCCTGTGATCTGCATCTTGAAAGCGACGAGAGCCGCACGTGAAAATGAATTGCGCAAGAAAGCCGGGTTGGTCATCGATTTCCCTGTGCCCACGCCTCAAGATATGGCAGCTCTTGCATCTCGCGTCGCCGCGGAAGAACACTTGGACGTAGCTGATGCAGACGTTATATTGCGCATGTGTCACCAAGCTCCTCCGGGAGACGTGCGTCATGTCCTGCAAACTCTTAGGTGCCGCGCGGCGACGTTGCGAACTGCGGCTTTGCAAACGTGCGATGCGGTCCATGAGGTCTTTGCGAGTTCACGGACCATCGATCAAGCTTTAGTGCATTTTTGGGGTGAATCAGGAGCTGTGTCATCTGGCGTGTTTGAAGCGTACCATCAATCGACTCACGACATTGATCAGGCAGCGGCGTATGCGGACTATGCGTCCTGTGCTGACCTGGTGGACGATTACATGCACGGCAGACACGCCTGGAATCTCATGGATGTCTACGGATGCCTGACGACCGCCAGCGCTGCCGTGTTGTTACCGAAACGCAAGGTCACATTGACAAAGTATGGCGTGTCGTGGAATTTGGAGTATGCACGGTGCACCAAGACCAAGCAATTGCGTCGTGTGGACTTTGCTCGGTTGGAAGCGGGGTTGCCGACGCTGGGATACGAGGGTGCAGGCATGGTCCGAGGCATGCTGCAAAGTCTGTTATCTTCACGAGCCGAGTTGGTCAGCATGTGCAACGGAGCGGGACTGGATGCGGCCAATGTATTGAATATCATGCGGTTGTGGCCTCAGGTATACACCCAATACAAACTGAGCACACACGCCCGAATCAAGAGATGGCTGTGTATGTAACCTCAATCTTTCCAAGCGTAGAGCCCGAAATTTTTGTAATAACACTCTTGGGTCACTGGACTGTTGTCTGGACCTCCGAAAAATTCGTTGAACACCAGCGTGTACAATGGCCAGTTCCCCGTCCTCCAAATGACGTTGGACAGGGTATGTGTGACCCCATTGAGTGTGAGAGATCCGGCGCCGTCCGCATTGGGTTTTCCTTTTGTGAGTGTATTCAGTTTCGTCCCGATCTCCACGCGGTTCCATTGGCCCGTTTTGAACGATTTGGCAAACTCGGGTTTCAATGCACCCAGGCCATATGTGGGATCACCTTGCAATTGTGGATTCGGTTGCGTGACGCCCAAGGGAGGGTACACATACAGAATCGCACCTCCGTCAACTTGCCACATGATACGATTTGACGAAGCATCTTTCGAGTGATGACCTCCGCTGGCATCTCCATACCCCATGTACATGCCACCCATCTTGCCGCCGAGAGCGAATTTGTACCCCGTCGGAAAAAAGACGTCATACCCAAAGACACATCCTCCTTCATAGATCGGCAAGTTCTTAGGAGCTGAAAAGATGGTGATGCCTCCGACTGCCGTGCTTCCAGGTGGACTGGTGCTTCCCGAATCTTTATCGTGGTGTACTTGAAGACATGGAGCTCCTTGGAAGGTCGTGACTTTCGATTTCTTCCAATCGATATGTCCATTCCACGCGCCACACTGAGGCATGTGCAGATCTTCGAGCGGTAAGGAGGCGATCAGCGCGCCCGTGTGTGTCATTATGTGGTCACATGGCATTTTAATTTGACTGAGATGACCACAGTTTGGAGTATGACATTTGAAGTGCGATTTGAGCGGCACACAAGATGATGAACAGACACACAAAGCCCACGATCAGCACTGCCGGTGGAACGTGTTGCTTCTTTTGTGCGGGCGTGAGCGATTGATTCAACCAGATGAAACCGACACTGACACTGATGAGCAACGTCATGACGACCGAAATGACCAACATTGGCACCACCGTATTCGAATGCGCCATGTGTCTAAAGTGTCTAAAGTTAAAGTCTAAAAAACATATTTTCAGCCGAGGACACCCATGAGTTTCATACCCAATTGGAAGCCTGCGACACGTGTCAATTGGTCCAGCTCATGCCCCATCTCTCTGAAGAGGAAGACCAGAGCGATAAACAGAATGAAAAACTTGGCGATCTTGGTCCATGGAGGTAACTTGCCCTCTGCCGCGTACAAGATGATGCCGTAGGCCGCAACGATTGCCGCGCCATCAATCAGGGTTCGTTTCAGGCACTGCATGGCATCCGAGCCGCATGGGGTGTCGGGCCCTTGGTCATCTGTCGCGGCCAGAGGTTCGACCTTGAGCATTTGTGTTTGTGTGTCCATGCCAAGTGTGGAGAAAAAAAGGGATTTCTTTTGTTGGCAGAGAGAAGTGTCACGCACGCATGTCCTCGCCGCCTTCCTTGTCCACGCAGCAACGACATTATGCAGCGGGTATCTTGCCCATCACATGGTGTGGAAACACAGCGCTGTTTTTGGTCGGCAAGGATCTGCGCGATGAATCTTTCTCGGATTTCGGGGGGCGGGTCGAACGCGTGGACGAGAATTCTCCGGTGTCAACTGCCGTGCGTGAATGGTACGAGGAGACGTTGGGCGTCGTCCTCAGCGCCAAAGCTCTCCGCAGCCGCATGCAGCCTCACAATTGTTTGTGTCTTCGCAGCCGAACGCAGAATGGACACCCGTATTTCATGTATGTGGTCGAAGTGCCATTCAGTCCACACATCCGCAATTCGTTCCACAAGACCCTGAATTTCCTCAAGTACCGCAATTTGCACAAGGTTTACGTCGAAAAGACGGATGTGCGGTGGGTGAGTTTGAACACCATGGTGTCCGATTTGCCCAAACGTGCGGTCTTTGCATCCACGATCAATCAACACCGTGATCTCCTTGAAAAAATAGTGCAGCGCCACATGCCATGGAGCAGGGTCTGCGCTGACCATGTGGCGACTCACGAACACGGCAAGGCTCGACGTTTTGCGGTGGACGCTTCGGCGCAATAAAATGTTTGGTAGGAACCATGTTGAGGAGTCTGGACTTGTTCTCGGGGGTCGGTGGCATCACGCATGCGTTGCGGGGATTGGCACATCCAGTCATGTATTGCGAACGAGACCCCGGATCCATCGGGACGCTGAAAGCTCTGATGCATGCCGGCAAGATTCCCAGAGCACCTATCTGCGACGACGTCCAAAAACTCAATCCTGCATCTGTGCCGAAGATCGATATCATTGCCGCCGGATTTCCGTGCTTTGTGGCCGGGACACTGGTCAGCACGGCACATGGGTACAAAGCGATCGAAGACATCCTTGGCAGCGATCTCTTGGTTTCACACACGGGTGCTCTGAGACAGATTGAGAATGTGCAGCGGACCTTAGTGCCTGCCGGAAGTACCTTGAAGCATGTCACCATCACGCACGGAGCATCGCCGATTGTATGCACAGAAGACCATCCGTTCTACACACTTGACCGCGGAGACATTCACAAAGACACACACAAAGACATACACACAGCGCCAGCGCCGGCCTTTGTGGCAGCCAAGGATCTCACCTCGCGTCATGTGGTCGGTATGCCCATCGATACGCGAGCAGATATCCCGATATTTGGTAACAGTGCACTCGATGATCCTACACATTGGAAAGAGATGGGGTTTAAGATAGGTCACAGTCTCGGGAGCGAAGTCAAAGGGTTTCCCGATTGGGTGCATGCGGCCCCTGTCCATTTGGTCTCTGCACTCGTCGAAGGGTTTTTGAACATGGTGACAGGCACAACAGGCACAACCACCATAGAACTTGAGACGGTTCTGGGGGTGCAACGACTTGCAGCTAAAGTAGGCATTTTGCTCGATCCTCTGACGCTGACAATGTGTCCCGAAACGACATCGGCCTTTATACGGGATGGGTATGTGTGGCGTGCCGTTCGTCGCGTCGATGATGAGATCACACTGCGAGATCAATGGGTGTACAATTTCCAGGTCGCCATAAACAATTCGTATTGTGTGTGTAATTGCGCGGTTCACAACTGCATTGGATTCAGTACTGTCGGCAAACACGATGGATTGGAAAATGAGCAGTCCAGTTTGTTCGCACATGTCGTCAGACTCGCACGCACGCTTCAGCCTCCCATCTTGTTTCTGGAAAATGTCGCTGCAATTCTCGGAAATAAAGATTACGATCATATCGTCAAGCAACTGACCAAAGCGAACTACGATATGTATTGGGTCGTCTTACCTGCCTTTGCGGTCGGAGCGCCCCAAAAACGTTTGAGATGGTTCTGTTTGTGCATACGACGCGGCGTGACAAGCATGCGCATCCGTCCATCTGAATCGTATTCCAGACACATGTGGACGTCCGAGCCCGGCCCACGTCTCATTCCACGAACAACTCTCGAAGCCACCACCGAGCGTCGACGTCGTTTGAAGCAATTGGGCAATTCCGTCGTGCCAGATTGCGTTCGTGCGGCTTTTTTGACATTGTGGACCGGATGCACCGTGCCTCTCATGACTCTTTTAAAACAAAGCTCGAAAGGCGGTCCTGTGCTCACATTGTCCCCACCCAAAGCACTCGGTCCTCTCGGTCCTCTCGGTCCTCTCGGAGATTCAAAAGCGTATGGCCGCGTGGTCGGTGGGGTATGGAGTTCCATTCCGAAACCTCCGGGCATGCTGGGTCGTCCGAAGCTGGGATTGACGCTCATGCCGGGCGTATACAAGGCCGCCAAAGGGGTCAGGACCAGCGATCCAACCAGCGGCATCATGAAAGTTCCCGTGTCCATCGATATGTGGGCGACGCCTCGGGCAGGCAACGGGTCCGTCGCGTCCCATTTTTTGACCAAGCGCGGCCTGACAGATTTGGCGACGCAACTCCGGTTTGAGAAAGGGACGCCCGCCCAGGTCCGCAAAGGCGTCACAAATGCCGATTGGACAGATTGGTTGATGGGATTCCCTCGTGGCTGGACCAAAAAATCTCTGCTGAAAACATGACTGCCCCGCGATCCTCACGGACCTCACAGCCCACAAAATCCCCAGTATCCTCACGGTCCCCAGTCCACATCCAATTGAAACACGATGGCATGCTGGCAACGTATGGGTATGTGCATGTCGCGACCCTGAGTCCCGCACGCCGTCGTGCCGCTCTACGCAAAGCCGGGGCTGCCATGGGCTGGTTGCATCTCCTCAGACGTCTCAATGTGCTGTACATCTACAACAAGAAACGCAACCCCGACCTGGCAGATATCTTTGAGCGCGACCGGGTCTACGCATCGGCCAAGTACGCGCTGTGCAAGTCAAAAAAGAAATCTTAGCCCAGCTCATATGGGTGGCAACTTGAATTTCAGCAACCTGAATGGCGGCGGAAGCAGCGGTGGCAATTCGACGATGCTTATCCTGGTCATCGTGTGTTGTTGCTGTTGTCTCAGCAGTTGTGCGATTCCACTTGGATTTTACTTGTGGGACAAACAATTCCACGATTGGGTCAATGGACTCTTTGGAAATAAGAAATAAGTCATCCACACGACCATTTTATATTATTGATCTTCCCACCCGAGTCTGTGGTATACTGAACGCCATTCAAGTATGAGTTTGGTTTACATATCATTACGTTGGGAGTATTTGGATAGTGGGGTTTATTATAGCCGGGATAATCACCATCTGAAATTAATACTCCCGGCCCATAAAGACCCCAACCCATATTGGTGTAATCAAAGTATCCAGAATCTCCATTGATACCGGGTTCACCTGGGCTAACGATGACGTTTTGATACACATTTGCACAACGTAGTTTGGACCAAATGTCATCAGAGGAGATGCAGTCATTAGCCCTTTCTTGCAAATTGTCAAGTGTAATATCTTGTTCCAGGAATCCGAGGGCATTAAATGGTCCTTGTTGAGCATTTGCAAAATACATGTTGACTCCACTGGATTTGTTGAGATTCTGTGTATTGTTATCTTTAAAATCCCATGTGGCAAAGAAATTACTGGGTGATGAACCTTGAGGCTGTGCTCCACCAACAGTGTGATTGCCATCATCACATTTCACTTGCAACGCTGAAATAAATGATTGATTTCGATTATTGACTTCTCCAGTATACCAGGCTTGGACATTGGCAATGTGTGACCCGGCTGGACACATTGCATTGATAGAGGGGCCATTCGATGGAGTACCGTTTTTCCATGACCCATCCGTTGACACGCCAATTTCCTTGACATAAGGATTGGATCCGTAGACGCCAGATGGATTGTACAATTTTTTGGGTGGGATTTGGGCTAATAAAGCTTCCTTAGGTTGTAAGGTCGGGGGCGGTGACGTCACATTGGCATCATAAACATGCATGCTTTGGCGACCGAGTTGCCTCAATGCTATTTTAGGGTGCGTTGTTTGGTGCCCTGATTGGTTTTTGTGGGCCCCAAAGAGTGATTTCACTACGCCGAGGTGCGCAATAACACCGACCTTTGCTGCTTTCTGTGCTGTATTGAATAATGTGCGTGTGCTTTGTTTCGGTTTTGTTGCCGGAACCAAGTGGGTAGGTTTCGATGTGTGCACAGCGGGTTTTCTCGAGGATGCAGAATGGTGTGCTACAGCAGCCTGTGTTTTCTGGACTTTCACAAGAGGCCTTATCGATGCTTTGGACGTTTTCGATGTTGATAGTCGTGTCAAAGGTTTGACTGTGCGTTGTTGTGGTTTTGCACTGAATTCGAGTTTGCGCCGCGATATCCAAAATAGAATCACCAGCGCAGCAATGCATAAAAGTGCGGCCATTCCCCAATGAGGTTGACCAGTCACCATAGTGTTTCCGATAGAAATAATTTTAAGTAAGATGTTGATCGACACACGTGGTCGGACAATTTCCACAGTTTGAGTTGCACGCATCTGATATGTTACCGTTTCCATCATTGGCCACTTGATACACAAATGTTTCATCTGGATTTGCAATTAATTCCCAATTCGGTGGTGGGTCTGGAACATAATCTCCGCTCGTGAGACCAAGCTTCCTATCGATCAACTTTTTCACTGTCCACCATTTGCCTGTTCCATATGTCGTATCTCCAAAGCTCAAACCTGTGCCACTTTGAGCCGTGGGAGACGAGGTTGTCACTCCATCTTTGATTGCATATTTGAGTGCAGTTTGCAGTCCTGTCATACTCGCCGCCCAACCCAATTGTATAGCGATGCCCAGTTCTGGGTCTAATATACCCGAAATGACACCGATGATACTCGATATGATTCCAATTTCTTTTTGACAATTTTGTGCTTGTTGATTCATTTGTTGTAACATATCTGCAGTTGGAAATACATAATTGCCACATTGGTCGATATAATACCATTTGGCGTACTTGGCAGGATGTGCACTGAGACACAATTCTTCACTGCATGTGTCTTTCGAGTAACATTGCCATGCTAAACATTGCATGGTTTCGAATGTCTGTGTCGGGTCATCTGGAATTGCCGCATACCCGGGGCACGTTACTCCCCATTCCGTTGTAGCTCCCTGTGGGCATGTGCCGCTTGGAGAACCACCCAAGCCTGAACCTAGAGAACCACCGAGTTGTTGTTCGAGAGTGGCAAGTGGATTCGTTGATGGGGTTGGGGTCGATGGTTTTTTGGGTTTCAGGAAAAAAAAGACCACAGCCGCGATTGCAATGAGGATAACAATACCCAAGCTCCCTGAACTAAGCAAGAGGGGTATCTTGCTTCCCATATAAGCAAACACACAAAAAAAACGCCGACGACGAGAGCCAAAAAAAATATAAGTAAGAGTACACACCAATTCATGCCAGATGTTGTAGAGTTTGGTGGTGAAACTACGCCACTTCTTAGTGGAAATCATGACTCAGCAGGAGGTGGCACATTTACTACAGGTGAATGGGCTACCCTGACGCAAGATCAATGGGCTCAGCTAGCAAGAGATCCTGCAAATGCAACAGCACTTTCATCACATCCTGTAGATGTGACAGACAGCACATATCTTGCTCAATGGAAAGTAGATGATCCGACCCTTGTGTCACACCCACCAACACCAAGCGATGCACTCAAGCTGTTTAACATACCTGATTTTAATCCCGTAGAGTGGAGTCTTGATGCTCGTGGCAACTGGAAGGTGCAGCTCACAAGACAAAGCCAATCGGTGAAGTTGTCAGATTACTTGAAACAACATTTCCCAGATATGTATTCGAATATAAAATATTACGGTTTTCACGCTGATTTTTACCGAAAGCTCGAGATTCAAGCGAATAAAACCTCATCAGACATGGCCGCATCAAAGAAACTTTTTCAGGATGTCCTTCTTAATTCCGATGGCAAGCCTGGATGTGGGTGGGCAAGATGGTGTATTAATAACAAAGCCACACTTGCAAAATATACTTTAAGCGCACTTGTGACATTGTGTTTCCTGCTGACCAGCCTCATCCCATTCATAAATGATATGTGCCACCAATGCATCTACAATCCAAACGCAAGTCCAAGTTCCCCGAGTACAGATTGCAATGCGGGCGATCCATCGACATGGGGCAATTGTTTGTCTGGGAACCTGAGCACCTGGCTCCCATTTGTCTTGCTTGGCGTCGCGGGATGCCTGTTTTGCAGTTGTTGCATTGTGGTATTGTTTGTTGTCATGCACAAAAAGAAGCACAAGAGTTTCAATTGATGTGAATTGATGTGACACGAGCTTAAAGAAGTTCAAAGATATAGAGACAACCCCGAGACAACCCTGATACGACCTTGATACAACTTTAAAAAATGCATGTATTGGACCTGCCACGGGATGTGATCGCGAGCATCTTGAGTCGTGTATCAGCACGGTCACTTCTCAGGGCATCGATCACATGCAAGGCACTGAAACGGATCGCCGACACGGTGGGATTGCGCGTGACAGTGACGTCCCAGACCTGGGGCATCGGGCGATGGCTGAGGTCACCTGATATCGCTCGCCGCGTCTGGTATTTGCACGCCAAGAACGCCTTGTGGAATCGGAGCTACGCGTTTTTGGGAGGCATGTACAATTTGAGAGTCTTGATCATCAGTTTTTGCCGTGTCCAATCGAGTATCTTCAGATTCTTGCCGGACACCTTGCGACATTTGGACATCCACATGCTCGGCGGCAGCGACCCCACGTCCATCTTCACGACATCCAGATTGACCCACCTGAAGAATCTGGACGTCTTGAAAATCACATGTGACACGACGCTGCCTCTGGTCATCGTGAGCGACATCCCTGCGAGCGTCACATTGTTGCAAATCAGACGAGCGCCCGCCATGGTCATAAGCGGCGTGCTCAGAGTCCCCTATGTCAGCGTCCATGCCGTCTCGGTGCTGGTGTGCGAGCATGGCATTGTTGCGACATCATTGGTGGCCATGTGTGATTACGGGCCTTTGAATTTGGGCGCGATGCTCCATGTCGACTCCTATACACAGCTGGAAGATCTGACGCTCGTGAGTCCTTGTCTCGCCGATGTGCACATCTTCGGGCGATTGTCGAGGGTGCGTCATCTCAGACTCCGGGTTCATTCGGTGACGCTGGACTCGTTGCCTCCTCAACTAAAAGATCTGGACATCGAAGCGTCATATGGATTTGGGATGCGACGCCCCATGCCGGCTTCGGTGGCCACTGCATGCGTCAAAGTCGATGATGTATTGTTATGTCCACGTGACTTGGTGTGTCTGACACGCATTTAAAGAAACTCACACACATACGAAACAAAATGATTGTCGTGACTCGAGATGCTGCGACGTTTGTGTTGCCTGCACGTGTTGTATCTCGGTGTGGAACGCTACGGAGGGCCGCGGAAGCAGGGTGTGTGATCGACGAGGAGCCAGTCCCTTTGCCGAATGTGACATCCTTCGTTTTGGCGAGGGTCGTCGAATTTTATTCCAAGATCGACGAAGCTGCCATGGATGAGGTTCCATCACGCATGGTCAAGACCCGTTTTTTCGAGAGCATGCCGATGCGACCGGATCTCTTTGTCGTGATGAATGCCGCGAATTATTTGGACGCTACCGAATTGCTGGATGATGCCGCTGTGTTTGTGGCGGATGCGTTGCGTGGACAAACCCCGGAGACCATCAGGGACAAATTGGGTCTCCGCGCCGATGTGACCGCCGATGATGCCGCACGCATTTCCAAGGAACTGGACTGGGCACTGGCTGGGTGACTCTGGGCACTGGCTGGGTGACTCTGGGTTCATGCGTTCAACGCGCGGCACAATAACCTTTTGGAGGAGTATGGCGCCGAAGATCGTGGACATCACACACGCCGAGCCAGTTCCTGCCAGCTCCGTCAGTCCCGTCAGTCCCGTCAGTCCCGCCAGCTCCGTCAGTCCTGCCAGCTCCGTCAGTCCTGCCGGTCCCAAAACTGCTCCGCCCCCCGCATCACCTTCATCGCCTGCACCACCTGCACCACCTTCATCGCCTGCATTGTCTGGCTTGTCACTCACGCCCAAAGTGCCGACACCTTCGAAACCAGCGCGATTGTATGTTGCAACACCATGTTACGGATGCCAGATGAGTACGGTCTTCATGGCCAGTTTGATGCAATTGCAAGCTCAATGTGTCCAGCGAGGCATCGAGTGTTTCTGTGACTTTGTGGGGAACGAGTCATTGATTACGAGAGCTCGGTGCGTGTTGACAGCTCGGTTCCTCAAGTCACAATCGACACACTTGCTCTTCATTGATGCGGACATAGGGTTCAATCCCGAAGCCGTGTTTCGTCTCCTTGAGTCCGACAAAGATATCGCCACGGCCGTGTACCCCAAAAAAGCCTTCAATTGGGAAGACATTGAGAAAAAACTGCAAGATCCAGAGTGCAAGGAACCCGTGCAAATGATGGGTCTGGATTACAATATCAATTTGGTCGGGTCGGCAGTCACAATCGAAAATGGGTTTGTCAAAGTGCTCGACTCCGCGACGGGATTCATGCTCGTCAAGAAATCCGTCCTTGAAACAATGGCCACACATTACTCCAAAGATCTCTTGTGCGTCAACGATTTGCCCGGCGACCGATCGGATCCGGGGTACCCCACCGAGTATGTCGCCCTGTTTGATTGTATGATAGACCCAGTGACTCGGCGCTACCTCTCTGAAGACTATGCGTTTTCTCGGCGTGCTCAGGCCCTCGGGTTCGAAGTCTGGGCCGATGTCACGGCTCCTTTGGCGCACATAGGCAATTACACGTTTGCGGGAGACATTTGCCAGCGATTCAAAATGACGTATGCGGTCTAAGAATGGTCTAAATTAGTCTAAGAACTGCGGTGCAAATCACTCAGACGTCTCATCAGGGGCCGGCGTGCTGGCGGGTTTCCTGTCGGGCGTCGTCTCATGGTCAGGAGGGTCTCGGCGGCCATGCGAGCTTCCAGGATGCGCATGAGGTACCCGGGCATAGGACGACTGCTTGTCCACCAGATGAAACGCGAGGTCCATGGATCACCCATGGCACTCTTGATGTGAGACGAAGGCATGCCCAAGCTCACGCTGGCATGTCGCAGGGTGGGATACAGCGTCCCCGAGGACACGTCCAAGTACGGCATTCCCTTTGACCCAGATAATTTCTCAGATAATTTATGCGTTCATATGCCTTTAAAATCGTCGTGTGCCACATGAATGAAGGTTCTCCTGGCCGTTGTGGGCGACTTGGGCACGTGCAGCCTCGGGTTCGCGGTGAGTATGTTGCGTCTTCAGGCCACGCTGCAGAATTCTCCCGTGGCCATCCATGCGATGATGGAAACCGTCCCGAGTGTGCGTGCGGCAATTGATGTGGCACACAAGGACCCCGAGATCAAGGCGTTGGTCGCGATCCGGTCGACGCTGTCCTTTCCCGTGGGATTCGTTTTGAATGCGTTGTCGAGTGGCAAGCCGTTTACTGCCGGCGTGTACCCGCTGCCAAAAATCGATTGGGAACGGGTCAAGGCCAAGGTGGGATCCAACGAATCTCCGGCATTCAGAGGCAATGTGTACAATGTGGATCCCAGCAAGGCCAAGAGCGTGAGCAAAGGGGTCATGGAAGTCACCGACATCGAGCCTGGTGCGGTGGTCTTGACGCGTGAAGCCCTGGACGTCGTGCATGCCAAGGCCCCGAAGACCGATGAGGACGTGCCGAGCGCATGGGGTCGTGTCATTCATGCCGACTTGGACCAGCAGTGCGCCAATTTCGGACCGGCCGAGTTCTTTGGGTGCGTCGGCATGCGGACCGTTCTTCGATGATTATTATCTTGGTCATGTGCATCGTGCGTATGAAGACCACCACCACCCTGTTTTATGTTGCCGCGGCCATGACGATCGTAGGCATCATCGTGGCCTTTGCTGATTTGGCACGCCACAAGGTCACGCGGCCAATGCAGCAACCAGTGGTCATCACCGTCGTGCCCACCATGGCCGCAACGGATACGAGTGTCACAAGTGTCACAAGCGGCTGACGCGGATGTGTGACGTGATGTGTGCTTGGGTGCTGAGGAGGACGTGCATGGCGACGGGGGGCATCTTTTGTGTGAATGTGTACCCCTGGCCTGTCTCTGCAAAATCTCGCAGGGCTTGCCGCACGCGGTCCAGATATTCGTGCGGCAAGCTCAGTTCTTGCAATTGGTGTTCGATGTGGTGTACCTCCGCTTGCCTCGCTTCATGCGACTTGGGACTCTTTTTGGGAACTTTGACTTTCATGGTGGTTGGTCGATTAGCATGTTGCAGTATCTTGTAGTATCTTGTAGTATATTGAAGTATGTTGAAGTATGTGTATGTTGTATGTTGAAGTATGATGATGTGCGACTTTAAGCTCTGAGTGGTTTTACATGGGACGTGAAATGGTCTCCAATGGTTTCATAAGGGTTTTATTTGGGGCTTGAATGGTCTTGATTGGGTTTCAATTGGTCTTTACTGGTTTTATTTTGGTCTTGATTGGTTTTATTGGGGTCTGGATTGGTCTCCAATGGTTTTATTTTGGTCTTGATTGGTCTTTAATGGTTTCAAATCGGTCTTGGACGGTCTCCAATGATCTTCAGTGGTTTCAAATCGATCTCAGATGGTCTTTAATGGATTCATATGGGTCTTGATTGGCCTTGAATGGTTTTATTTTGGTCTTCAATGGTTTTATTTGGGACTTGATTGGTCTTCAATGGTTTCAAATCGATCTCAGGTGGTCTGCAATGGTTCCAAATCGATCTCAGGTGGTCTGCAATGGTTCTAAATCGATCTCAGGTGGTCTGCAATGGTTCCAAATC
>Ga0208869_1000031_pt1 | contig 40495 bp, 60 predicted proteins | sample CryBogCBE27Jun08_FD_185506 | JGI IMG/M metagenome (GOLD analysis project Ga0208869, IMG submission 185506) | Freshwater microbial communities from Crystal Bog, Wisconsin, USA - CBE27Jun08 (SPAdes) | ecosystem: Environmental > Aquatic > Freshwater > Lake | place: Crystal Bog, Wisconsin, USA... | reverse complement strand
CGCAAGAAAGTTATTGCGGCAGCAGCAAATCAAGAAGGCTTGCTTCAAGCCCTATCTATGGTTGATGGTCTAATTGCGGTTCTTGTTGAATCGTGGAGTTTTGACCTTATCATTCCATCAGTTCATATCGCATCATTAGACGAGCTAGAAATGCCTGACTACGATGCTATCGCCGCAGAAGTTAATGCGGTTCAATCTGCAATCTTTCCTGATTTTACAAAGTCCGAAGCCAATGAAAAGAACCCTGATAGCCCTTTAGACGGCTCGAACGGTTAAAGGGGGCGCTACGGGGAGAGCAACGCAATAACCTATATAAATACCCTGATGATGAGTATTTTTATTATTTCTGCGCCAAAGAGTTTGGTTGGACAATAACTGAAACAGATGAGCAACCTGCTTACATCGTTGATTGGGTTATTTCAATCGCAAACATAGTTAAAGAGGTTGAAAATGATAACGAGCAATATCAATGAGGTTATGCGCGCCGTAGATAAAGCAACTTCAAAATTAGACACAGGTGCGCGTGAAGCCCGTGACGAAATGATGACTACTCTTATTCAACTTGCTAAAGAGGAAATCCAAGGCGAAAGACCTAAAGGTCAAAAAGCTACTCCTGGACAACCTCCTATGAACCGCACAGGCAATTTGCGCCGTTCTATTCGTGGTGAAAAGTATCGTCAAGGTTTTGCTACTTACTCAGCCGTTGTTGGCCCAACTATTGTTTATGGTCGGTCTGTTGAAATGGGTGGCAAATACGCGCCTCCTACATGGTCGGGTGAAACAAAAAGTAAAGCATTTCCTTATATGCAACCGGCATTTAAGAAATTCCAAAAAGTCGCTTATGCAATTATGCGTAAGCATTTAAGTTTGAGAGGGTAACAAATGGCTGAGTTCTTTCCACCGGTTATCTTTGAAATTCAGGCTAAAGCTACAGAAGCACTTGCTACATTTGGCAAAGTTAATGCTGAATTGGCAAATATGGAAAAGAATGGCGTACTTGCTGGCGGAGCATTAGGTAGGCTTGAAAAAGCTTCTAAAATGGCTGGTACTGCTATTTTGGGTCTTGGTGGAGCATTTGCCGTATTTGGTATTGCTAGTGTTAGAACTCTTGATACAGTAGAAAAATCTCAAGCAAACTTAGAAACCGCCGTTAAAAATACAGGCGTAAGTTTTGATGCAGCCAAGCCTGCTATTGATGCTCACGCTAAATCTATGATGGCTCTTGGTTTTACATACAACGATACCTACGATGCCTTGGCTAAAATGACAGCCGCATCGGGTAGTCCAAAACTTGCTCTTGATAGCCTTGGAGCTGCTGCCGACCTTGCTCGATTTAAGCAAATTTCACTTGCCGAAGCAGGAACACTTCTTGCTCGCGCATCTATTGGTCAGGCAAAAGGCTTGGGCGATTTGGGTATTGCTTTAGGTAAGACAATTCCTAAAGGCGCGACTTTTGCTCAGGTTCTTCAAGCTATTGAAAATAGGGCTGGCGGAGCTGCTAACGCTTTTAAGAACACCCTAAGCGGAAGTATTGCGGTTGCTCAAGCTAATTTTCAAGCATTAGAAGTTCAAGTTGGAACAGCACTTGTTCCTTCACTTATTAAAGTTACCGATTGGATTACCAATAAGGGTATTCCCGACCTTAAAGCATTAGGCAAAATTATTAGTGATAATCAAGGATTATTTAAAACCCTTGCTGCCATACTTGTTGTTATTTGGTCAGTTCCAAAAATTGCAGGAATTGTCACCGCAATACAAACTCTTATTAAAGTTTATGAAGCATTAAGACTTGCCGCTGCTACCGCCGCTATTGCTACTGCTTTTGCTACAGGTGGAGTAAGCGTTGCTGCTGCTACTGCCGCTATTGCGGGTGCTGCTGCAATTTATGGTGGCTTTGTTCTTAAAAATGATTTGTCCAAACCAGCCGCAAAAGGTGCGGGCGTTGGTGTTCCTGAATCTATTATGCAACAACAGCCTATTACTTCTAATCTTGCTGGTAAGGGCGTTAGTCGCGTTCCTGCAACTGCAAAAGCATCTGCTAAAAAAACAACGGTTATTCAAAACAACACCGTGTATGCTAGTAACACAAATGATATCGCTAAGAAATTGGCAAAAGCCGCTAGTAATGGAATACCAGTAGGAGCCAAATAATGACAGTTTCAGTTTATCAATTTGCATTTAACGGTCTTACTATTGGCGCAGGAACTAATTATGTCGTTGAAAACATTGATGGCTTGGGTGGCACATCTCCGTTAAGAATTCAAGACGATAATCGTGGCTATATTGACGGCTCATATTCAGGGCGCGATTTCTACGATGGCAGAACCGTTACCTTTGACATATTGGTTCTTGGTGACTCTAGTTATAGCGCGCAGTATTACTACAAGCAACTACAGTCAGCCTTTGCTCCACAGGCTATTGGCTACTATGTTGACCCAACAGGCACAACACCTGCATCTAGCCAACTACAACTATTTCAATTTCAATTAACAAGCGATACAGGCCCAAAGCGTATGTATGGGCGTTCTCGTGGTGTTACAACCCCTGTTAATCCTGAGTTTAGCTTTGGCTACATTATGTGTCGCGCTGAGTTTTTCTTTCCTGACCCACGCTATTACGATGAAACAGCAACATCGGTTTCAGGTTCAGTTGTTGGCGTAAGTAATAGCGGATGGGCAACATCTTGCCCCGTTATTACCGTTGCCTCACCTAGCTCTAGTGGCTATATTGGAGATGGCACAACGACCATGTATTTTGCTAATGTGGTTTCAAGCCCATTGGTTATTGACCTACTTCAACGGGTTATCTACATGAATGGTGTTCCTTACAGAAACCTTATGACGGTCACATCAACAGGATGGCTTGCAATCGCTCCAAGCAGTTCAGGTACTTGGACTAGTAGCATAGGCTCCATGTCTATTTCCTACAGAAACGCTTATGTATAATGGCTTATACATTTCGATATGTAACAACTAATCTTTACCAATCAGGTTCATCGGCTAACCCGATTATTGCTGAACTTCCATTTACCAATGTGAACTTTACTCAGCAACTTAATTCTATTGGTACATTTCAAGGCGAAGTTTTGCTATCAGGCATTAACTCAGCCAATCTTAATGTCTATAATGGAACTATTCCTGGCAAGACAATTTTGTGGGTTATCTACAATGACACGCAAAGCTCTAATAGTTACCCTGTTTGGTCAGGGGTTATTTGGAACCGCGAGTACGATTCAGACAGTCAAATCCTTCATATTACGGCTCAAGAAATGCTTAGCCTGTACCAACGCCGCCGTATTTCCGATAATAAAGATTACACAACTAATACCGCAACAATTACGGGCGCAAACGGCGCAGGTTCAACGGTTATTTATTATGCCAATAACAACTTTGTGGCTGGTCAAACTGTTAGCGTATCGGGTGTAACTCCTAGCGGATTCAACTTTAGCAGCAAAACAATCGTTTCCTGTACCTCTACTACCTTTATTGTCAATAGCACTTATGGTGGTGTTTATTCATCAGGTGGAACGGCAACTGCCACAGGATATGACCCAACCTATATTGCTAAAAGTTTAATGCAATACACAGAGGGCAAGACTCATGGCAAAACAGGATTGGCGTATTCTGTGCCAAGTTCTACTTATGCTGCTGCCCGCACTTATCATAACTACGAATTTAAGTCTGTATATCAGGCAGTAAAAGATTTAGCGCAGAACTTTTTTGACTTTGCCATCATCCCTGATTCAACTACAGGCAATTTAATAAATACATTTACTATTGGAATTCCTTTGGGTGCTACATATAGTGCAAGCGACCCTACTTCATCCGTGTTTCAATTTCCCGGTAACATCATCTCTTACAAGTTTCCTGAAGATGGGCAAACTGCCGCTAACACCCTTTATGGACTTGGCTACGGAGCTAATAACAGCAAACTCACCGCAACCGCTATTGACGGAGACAAAATAACAACAGGCGATTGGCCGTTATTGGAGGATGCCGTCAACTACATAGATGTCAGCGATACGACCCTGCTTAAAAACCTTACGCTAGGTCGCTTAAATGCTGTTTCTTATCCGCCAACTACAGTTGAAATTGTTATCCCAACCTATGTTGACCCTTATTATTACAAGGATTACAGCATTGGCGATACGGTTCAAGTTCGTATTACCGATGACTATTTTCCAACAGGATTAAACCTTGTTATGCGTATTGTAGCTTTAAGTGTGAACCCAGGGGAAAACGGCCCTGATCGCGTTACCGTTACTCTTACCCGTGAACTTGCCGCAGGAACAGTTAGTTAGGAGAGCAAATGTCGTATGTAAATCTACCCGTTAATTTACAAGATATGTTTTATGCTCTTTCAGACCGCGTTACTAAATTGGAAACAGGCCCTAGTGGGCCACAAGATACTGCCGATGCCGCAAGCACAACAGCGCAAGCTGCTTATGTTCAAGCAATCAACGCGGGTGTTCAGGCTACTGCCGCATCCCTTCAAGCGGGAGTAGCACTTCAATCTGCTGATGGAAAAAATACAGTTCATTATCAAACATCAGGCCCTACAGGTGGCGGAATAACCGGCGATGTATGGTTTCAAGTTAATGGCTCAGGTGTAGTTCAGTACCAATACATTTACAATGGTAGTTCTTGGGTAAACTCACCAATCACCGACACGGTTATTGCTTCCTTGGATGCGGGCAAGATTACAACAGGAACCCTGACCTCTATTGCTATTTATGCAGGTTCATCAGGGCAATTTCAAGTTTCATCTGCTGGCGCGTTAGTAGCAACTGCCGCAACAATTCAAGGAACAATTACTTCTTCAAGCGGAACTATTGCTGGTTTTACTATTTCGGGTGGTGCATTAAATGCCACATCTGGAAATATCTACATTAGGTCTGATAATGGCAACATCAACACCCTTGGTAGCATTATTACTGGAATAGGTACGCAAATTACAAGTGGTGGAACGGTACAATCAACAGGAAATATGACCGCTAGTGGATATTTCTATAATCCTGGATATGCCACCACCACTAGCGCGGCTAACGCTTACATCAATTCATCAACTGGGCTTTTGGCTCGTTCTTCATCTTCTTTGCGTTACAAACTTGATGTTAAGCCACAAGAAATCCCTCTTAGTTCAATTCTTGAATTAAGCCCTAAATCATTTTTTGATAAAGCCTCTGCCGATGCTCAAGATGGTTCAACCAATAATTTGCCTCGTATTCTTGGCTTAATTGCAGAAGAAGTTGCTCAAATTCCTGTTCTTGCTGACTTGCTTATGAATAAAAACGAACAAGGCGAACCCGATTCTGTTAACTATGACCGTATTGCGGTAGCATTGATTCCGCTTTTGCAAGACCACGAAGCACGATTAGAAAAGTTAGAGGGCAATAATGGAAATAGAACGACAACTTCAAGTTGATGACATTCTTAAATCTTTGCGTGAGCAAATTGGCGAAAAAGCGCAAGAAGTAGCTGTTCTCAAAGCAACGATTGAAGCTATTATGAAAATAAAAGAAACACCCGGAACAACTACCGCAGCACCCCTTATTCCAAATGTTGAGGGAACCAAGGGAATCTAACTCCTACAACTCGAAAGAGCGCAAATGAACGCAGATACAGCTACCATCGTATATTCCTACTTCTTTGTAGGTGCAGCACTATTGGCAGGTATGGGCATGATTGCCAAGCACACTATTGGCAAGCACACCGAAGAGTTAAAAGTTAAGTTAAACCGCATTGAATATGCGCTATACAACGATGGACAAACTGGTCTTATCAACAAAGTTGATGCCCTTATTGAGAATCAACAGATCATTAAAATTGATGTTGAGGTTATGAAGGCAAAATATGACGGGTAAAGTTCTATTTTGGAAATGTGTATCTATTTTCAGAGTATGGTTTCAGACTTTTCTTACCATTGAAGTTGCCTTACACATTAAAGATGTTGTAAATGGTCATTTTTTTTGGCAGGTTTGCGTAGGGGCTTTTGTCCCTGTCATTATTCGATGGACTACCCCTCAAGATGAGTTTCCTGACGAAAAAGTTAGATAATGGATGCGCACGACCAAGCTATCACCAATGCATATATTGTCCATTATCCTTCGCACGAACCACGCGAGGATGACCCGCATTACAAAGATTTTAACGCCTACCGCGAAGCCACTAAAGCCACAGCCGTCTGTGCTATCGGAGGACATCGTCAAGATTTCTCTGAGTGCGATGGAGGACTAGAGCTACACCATTCCCACATTGAATTTGCCCTAAGCAATCATGTGGATTTGAAATGGCTAGAGGTTGATTACCCTGGCGTGTCTGACCCCGATTCAGTTGGCGCGTGGGTTGAATCAGGTGCTAATCTTATGTGGCTATGTATGAAGCATCACAGAGCTGCGGGGGCGGGTATCCACCACGCTGCTTATGCCGATTACGAAGCATCCAAGTATGTTCGAACATTACTTTCAGGAAGGAAAGATAATGGCAACTAAATTCAGTTATCATGTTACGGCTAAGGAGAAAGCCCTTGCCGAGCATTACATTTATGGAATTCTTGCGGCTGGATTAGCAGCGCATGAAATCGCTCCACATGACGGAATCAAAGTGGTAGCACTCAAGGCAGTAGTTGGTGGCTTAATTGCACCGGTTCTTGCTCGTATTAACCCTAAGAGCCTTGTCAATCAAATTGATGCAACAACAGGCGCACCTTCAACACTTACAGCACCAATCGTAGATGCTGTTCTTGCTGATGCAAACAAGTTGGTACAAGCCAACAAGTAATAAAACTTAAATGACCCGTCAGCCTTGGAGAAGGGGTTGGCGGGTCTTTTTTTATTGGAGGATAAATGGCAACAGCACTTGACATCGTTAATACCGCTCAACAGCAAGTTGGATTTGTTGAGGGTACAAATAACGATAACCCCTATGGCACTTGGTATGGGATGAACCATGAACCCTACTGCGCTATGTTTGTGTCATGGGTATTTGCTGAAAACAATTTATCCAACTTGGTAGCAGCTCAGACTACAAAAGGCTTTGCTTACTGCCCTGCGGGACTTTCTTGGTTTCAGAAAGAAGGTCGCATTGTTGACAAGTATTCAGGTCAGCCAGGAGATATTGTTTTCTTTTCCTTTGAGGGAAATGGTCAAGCTGATCATGTTGAGATTATTGTTAATGCTTCCAAAGATGGCATAACAACTGTTGGAGGAAATACAAGCCCTGACCACGCGCTGACCGCATCGCAAGCTAATGGCAATGGTGTCTATCTTCGCCATCGCCCATATCTTTATGTTTTGGCTATTGCTCGCCCTGCCTATACAACGCCACTTAAACCAACAACTTCACTTGCAACAAAGAAACCTGTTGCCGTAGGAACTGCTGCTGCTACCGCTTTAGGGGCAGGTGGGGTAGCCGTTCATCAATCCACAACTCCTGCAACCACAAAGCCAACTACAGTATTTACCGCACCTGCTTGGACTGCCTCAGACTTTCCGCTCAAGAAAAAGACACCGCAAGAGATAGCCGTAGAAAAGGCTCTATACAAGGCAGGATTGCTTCCTGCGGTGGCTATGAACAGCCCTTGGACATCTACCCATATAAACGCCCTAAAAGCCTTTCAGAAGCGCCAAGGAAGCCCGCAAACGGGCATCGTAGATAAATCCACATACATCGCGTTAATGAAAGAGCTACCATGATTCGTTTTCCCATTACCAATGCCAAGTCCATTGGTCTTTCAGCCGTTGCCGGTTTAGCGGCATGGAAAGCATCAAACTTTTCCTTAGACCCAACTCATCTCGTAGAAGCACTTACCTCTGCAACTGCGGGACTAGCCGTACCCCATAATCCCATGTCTAGTCCTGTCAATGAAGCTGAATCGCACATTATCACTCCATACGCCAACAACATTGAGGAAGTGTGATAACTTTCGCCCGTTGGTAAATGCCAACAACTAGGTAAAAAAACTAAATAGCACAACGACTCCGAGTGATATCAGGTCGCAAAACACCCCCGCCAATAAAAGGTGGGGGTTTTTTTGTTTGGTAGGATTTGCACAACCAAGGGGAGGCTCTATGGACTTATTATCTGCAATGGAAGAATTGGCATCGCGCCCATCTACCACAGGATTCCCATGTAGCGTGGGAACATTCTTACAACAAATTAAAGACGAAGAACGCGCAAGTTTTAATAAGATTTTAGAAAACAATAAAATAGGCTCAGTATCAATTTTTAATATGTTGAAAAGCAATGGTTACAAAGTAGCCAAAGCATCAGTTTACAAACACCGCCGTAAACAATGTAGGTGTTTTGAATGAGCCTAGCTGATGATCTAAAAAAGATTGAAAAAGAAGCAGACCCGCAAATAGCCGATTTACGCAAAGCCCTGATTAACACGCAGAAGGCTTTACAGAAAGCTAAGGATAGAACTGAGGAATTGGGCGAGGCAGTATTTCGCGCTGCCTATGATGCAACTCTTTCTATGGGCGCTATCCCGCCCGTTCCCAAGCCTTTAGTTAAAAGTGGTAAGGGTAAAGCGGAAGTCGCTCTTGTTCACGCTACTGATTGGCAGGGAGCCAAAGTCACTACGAGCTACAACTCAGAGGTGATGAAGAAGCGTGTTATGGAGTTTGCCGCCAAATCCGTCAAGATCACAGAAATTCAACGCCACGATCACCCTGTTAAGGATGCGGTGATTATGTTTGGTGGAGATATGGTCGAGGGACTTTTCAACTACCCGGCGCAACTGTGGGAAGTGGACTCAAGCATATTTGAGCAATACACAACCGTATCAAGGCTTATGGTGGATTTTGTCCGATATTTCTTGGCTAACTTTGAAAAGGTAACCGTAGTAGCTGAGTGGGGCAATCATGGAAGAATTGGTAGCAAGCGTGATCATGTACCTAAGAACGACAACTTTGACCGTATGTGTTATGAACTTTCTCGCCAACTTTTAGCAGGAGAGAAGCGTTTAACCTGGGAAGATTGTCCCGAGGATATTCAGCGTGTAGAGATTGGCGCATATAGAGCATTGCTTATGCATGGTGACGAAGTAGGTCGCGCTGGCTTTGCTAGTCCTAGTGCTTGGCAAGCGGCAGGTAACCGATGGAAAGCGGGGTCTTACAAGTGGGACTTCACCGATATTTATTTAGGGCATTATCATCGCACAGCTTCCGAGCCTCTTTCCGCACAAGACGGCATGATTTACTGGACTGGTAGCACAGAGAGCGATAATCGTTACGCTAGAGATTCTATGGCTGTTAGCGGTATCCCTTCTCAGCGCCTTCACTTCATTGACCCTGTTAAGGGAAGAGTAACTGCTCAGTATCAGGTGTGGTTGGACTAATGAGGAAACCTTGGGTAAAGCCAAAAGAACTAAGCCTTGAAGATTTGGCATGGCTTATGTTTGAGAAAACCACATTCCTTGAAGCCCAAGAGTTTGCCTATGAACTAGGGTATGAGATTGTGATTAGGTGGGATAAATGAAAATACGCTTTGGAACTAACAGCAACTCATACGAACTGGGTATTTATTTGACCAACTGGGAGTATCCAATAGGGTACAAATGGGAGTTAGGTCTATATTTGTTTAAGTGGGTCATAGGAATTGAGTTGTTTTGATGACCCACGATGAATTGTTGGCAAAATTAAACTCTGCTCCAAACGCCGATACTTGCTGGAAAATAGCGATTATTCGTGCAGTAGTGGAATTGCATAAACCTGATTCAATTGGAAGTTGTAATGCTTGCGAACAATGGACAAATGAAGGTCCTTATCAAATTGCCTATCCCTGCCCAACCATTCAGGCTATTAAGAAAGAGTTGTAAAGTGGTTAAATTAAAATTTTTTTTTAATTTTTCTTTGGACCAAAACAATAAACCCCCTCGCAGGTTGAGGGGGTCTTTTGCTATTTAGGGGGAAAAGGAATTATAGACCTTCGTTTTCTTCAGGGTCAAACTCCGCATCAAAAATAGGAATTTCGGTCAATTTCATGGTAGCCAAAGCTGAGGCAAAGGCTTCTACTGCCCGATTTGTCAAGTCTGTCATGGCATCAGGGTGGGATTCGCTAGATTCAGCCTCGACAACAACATGGTAAGCCTGAATCCGTATGGCGATCATGCCTTAATAATACCCTAAAGAAACTTGGGCGAAATGCTTGCTTTTTGTCAGACTTCTGCCTTACTCTGTAACTAATGCCAATTTCGGCAGATTACGGAAGGAACGGAAGTATGGGTTTTAACCTAGATAACTACGAGCCAGTTGCAGACCGACTAGCTCGCGCACACGCAGAACATAATGATTTACGAGTCATTACAGATTTGGTGGCAGTAGAACGCACACCGGATGGCAAGCCACTTCAATACATTGTTCGCGCTCAAATTTGGTTGGGCGATGTTTTGAAGGCACAAGATTATGCCGAAGAAATTGTCGGCTCATCTCCTGTAAACCGTACAAGCGCATTAGAGAACTGCACAACCTCAGCAATAGGTCGCGCATTAGCCGATATGGGATACCAAGGTTCACTTAACGGCAAAGCATCTCGACCATCACGCGAAGAGATGGAAAAAGTAGAACGCGCACAAGTTGAACCTGTAGCGCCACCTATCTCTCCTGAACAACTATCACTTGCTAAAGAAGCGATTGACCAAGTATCAGGAATCCAATCTGTTGCCGAACTTAAAATGTTCTACACAGGCGCACAAGAAGCAGGGCTTCTATCTATCAAGGTTGACGGTAAAACTCTGAACTCAACAATCTCTGCCCGCAAAAAGGAATTGGAGGCTGTTAAATGAGAACTGACATTCTTGGCTTTACGCCAAACCGCTTACCTAAGCACTCACAGTTTTATTACGATGTAAGAACTGCTGTGCGGATTGTCTTTTGGGGCGCAATTTTCTTTGCTCCTATTTGGGCTTTGATTGTGTTGGTGGGCTAATGATTACACCTGCCAAAGTCGAAGCAAGGCTTGTTGAACTCAGCAAAGAGATTGACGAGTGCCACAAGGATTTGATTAAAGCCGAATCTGATTACCATGTCACTAAAGCTGCGTATGAAATTGCGATGGCTAAATCTCGACTTAAGAACGCTCATGGCGATCTCAAGATGACAATAGCAATGCGCGAAGATCAGGCTTTATTTGATAATGAAGCCCTGCATCTAAACATTGCCGGTCTTGAGGCGCAGGTTAAGGCGGTGCGAGCTAATGCCAATCGCTTAAAAACTCAGGTGGACATCACGCGCTCTATCTCGTCATCGCTCAAAGCAAGCATGGATTTGTAAGTGGATATTATTAAAACCTTACAGGTCGCACTTAAAGATGCCGATGAACAGCGTGATCGCTCGGTTCAGATTGAATTAGGAGCAAGTTCGGTTGGGGGTTGTCGCGCTCAAGCCTGGCATATCCTCAACCAAACTCCTAAGACAAACCATGACACCGAATCCTTAGCCGCGATTATTGGTACGGCTACGCACACGGCTATTTTTGAGGCACTCAAAGCGCACGATGTATTTGGTGACGATTACTTGCTTGAAGAGGAATTTAGCGATGAATACTTTAAGGGTCATTGCGATTTCTATTCACGCAAGGATGAAACCGTGTATGACTGGAAAACAACCACGCTAGAGAAGTTGGCTAAAGGCGGACTTCCTACGGCGCAACAAAAAATGCAGGTCAATATCTATGCGAGTCTGATCGCGCAGAAATACCCTGTTAAAAGGGTAGGACTTGTATTTATACCCCGCGATGGAAAAATGAAAGACATCGTTGCTTGGGAGGATGACTACAACCCAAAGTTAGTTGAAAAGGCTCGCGCTTGGGTGGCAGATGTAAAGGCGATGGAAACCCCACCACCGCCTGAAAGACCCGCATTTATATTCTGTAAAAACTATTGCTCTTACTACGACAAGACAGGGGAAATTGGATGTCTAGGAAAATCTATATAGAAGATGCTGCTACTCGTTACAATGTAACAGAGCGCACAATTTCAAGATGGGTTTTAGATTACAAGGTTACTAAGTATGTAAACCCGCTAGATCAAACAGATGTCATGTATGACGATGATGAGCTAAGCAAGATTGCTCGACCTCAGCCATCTATTAACTACAACGACATTGATTGGCAAAGCGCCAACTGCCGAGGCATACAAACCGACCTTTTCTTTTTAGAAGAGGACTTGGTAAAGAAAAAGCACCTTGAATACGAGATGGTTCGCAGAGTGTGTTTTGCTTGCCCAATTCGTCAGCAATGCCTTGAGTGGGCCTATGCCACAAGCGAGCGTTACGGCATGATGGGTGGGGTAACAGGAATAGAACGCCGATATATTGCTAAAGGTGAATTTAATTCTTTATTTCTCAGCGCGTTAAAAGTCTTTGTAGATAAGCATGGTATAGATTTCAGCTCATTCGTTGAAGCATCAAAAGTAAGGAGGATAGTTCGTGAAGTCCCTAACTCAGGAAGTCGTGTCGGCATTTGAAACGGTACATCTTTTACGGTGTAAAACTACCGACATGGATAAATGCCGAGCAAATCATGGAGAACTTATCCGTCAATTTCATACTGTGGAAGATGGCGTAAAAGCCGATCTTGCCAAGCGCCTAGATGAAGTTCGCAATGATTGGTTGGTTGTCAAAGACCTGCCCGATAACTCATTGGCTGAATGGATTAACACAGTTTTTGATGTGGCTATTAAGTTTGTTCAGGAGGCAGAATGAGTTCTTTACCGTATATGCAGCTTTATGTCAGCGATTACTTAGCTGATACCGCACACCTCACGCCAGCTCAACATGGTTCATATTTACTTCTTCTTATGAACTATTGGCAACGAGGTAAACCACTTGATAATACTGATGACAGGCTTGCATTTGTAGCTCGAATGACAGCCGAAGAGTGGTTTGACAACAAGGATATTTTGGCTGAATTTTTTATAGTTGAAGGTGACTTATGGGTACATTCCCGCATAGAAGCAGACTTGCAGAAGGTTCAAGAGAAGTCCGTTAAGGCTTCGTTGAACGGTCGCTTATCGGGCGTTAAGCGTTCGTTGAACTATAAAGATAAAGATAAAGAAGAAGATATAGATAAAGACACTACATCGTTTGAAAAGTTTTGGTCTGTCTATCCAAGAAAGGCAGGAAAGCAGGATGCTCAACGCTCTTTTGAACGGGCGCTAAAGGCAGCCACGCTTGATGAAATACTTGCCGGCGCTCAAAGATACGCAGATGACCCTAATCGCGTTGCTCAATTTACGGCTCATCCTTCGACTTGGCTTAACCAGGGCCGATGGAGTGATGAACCACTACCCCCTAGAACGGCTGAGGTTGCCCATAGAGGGCTTATTACAACCCCAACCGTAGTCCCACCTAGGTTTACAGCTGATGAAGCCCCTGACGGGGTTCCTATGCCCGATTCGGTACGCGACCTTTTTAGGAGAATGTCCGATTTGCCATAATGTAAGTAACCTGTCACACTTTTCTTGTAAGTCTTACACGATTAGGGGGAACTAATGCCAAAGACTCTACATATCTGCAAAGGTGCAGAGCTGATGGTGGGGGATACGCTCGTATTCAAAAACCATCATTACACAGTTATCCACATTGAGGATGAAACCTTTGGAAGAACTGTATGCCTTGTGGATAACCTTGGGGATAAGCGCGTTCGCTTTGTAACCAATGATGAGATCATAACTATCGAGTTGTGATCAAATTTTCGGTGGAAGGCACACCGATACAACAGGGCAGTATGAAATTTATTCGCCCTGGGGTAATGATTCACTCTCGCGCTGTAGAATTGGCTGCATGGAGAGCAGATATAGCTCATGCCGCTAAAATTGCCGGTTGCACACCCATTACTGACCCGATTGCGATAACTATGCGATTTCGAGTAAAAAAGCCAAAGACCGTTAAACGCGAGTACCCAACAGTAGCTCCTGATTTAGACAAATACATTCGTGCGTGTTTAGACGGATTAACGGGTACGGCATACGAAGATGATTCTCAAGTAATTTCAATAGAAGCAACAAAAAAATATGCCGATAACCCTGGTGTTGATATTGAAATTTCAGATAGTTTTGATTGCGTATGAGCGAAAAAACCAAACGAGAAGCTTTAATGCGCAAAAGAGCCAAAAATGCAAAAATTACTGCTGTATCAAAAATTAAACGAGCCAACCATCGTGAAACTGTTCTTGAAAGGCAACGCAGGTCAAGTTCAAGGCGAAGGGCAAAATTAAAAAGCAACGGTTATAGTATTTATACATTAGAAGAAGTTTTGTCTAAATATGGATTAAATTGTCATATTTGTAAAAATCAAATTGATTTTGATGCTCCAAGAGGCCCTACTCATGGAAATAATTGGGAATTAGGCTTACAAATTGATCATTTAATTCCAATTTCTAAAGGCGGCCCAGACACACTTGATAATGTACGCCCTTCTCACGCTCAATGTAATATTAAAAAAAGGGCAAATTAGAACACCTGTTCGGTAAAAAATAATTAAGTTTTTTTGTTAAATAGCCTTGAAATACACCCATAAGAGAGTATTGTTCTTCTTGTCGGGGAACGAACGGAAAACCGACAAGGAGTCAAAATGAAACTAGTACCTACAAGTGAAAAAGTAACAATTAAGTGGTTTGCAGTTTTGTCTGACGGTTCTAAAATGCGCAACAATAAAGGTTTTATTCATTACGCTTGGGATGTTCAATGTTCTTGCGGTTGGGAATCAAGAACTGGCGGAGCAATCAAAGCTTCAGTTGCAAGAGATGTTGATAAGCATAAAATGTTTGTTCACGATTACGAATTTGTGGTGGCATAAATGGCAACTGTCACTCTTACAATGACTGCTGAGGATTTTGACCGCCTCACTTATCTAAGTGCCGAATGGCATCCTGACATTCTCAAGCACCCTAATCGTTTTAACGGCGCACCCGCACCCCTTGGATTTAAGAAAATTTATTGGTGTGAGAGCTATGTTGAAACAATGCTATGCCAACATTACTTGGGTTCAGTTGGTGAAGAATCCGTTACCAAGCGCGATTTTACTCTTGGCACTTGGTCTATTTTCACCAACTACGATATTGATAGGTGGGTGAACTAATGCGCGGAGTTTACGCAGGTTCAGTTGAGGTAGATTGCCCAAGCTGCGATAAACCTTACGAAGATGATGGCGAGATTTTTGCCGGTTATCTTTACACCCTTTGCCCTCATTGCAATTACACATGGGAGCGCCAAGCATGATAATCGCCATAGCAGTTACTCTTGTCACCGCTATCTTTTTAATTTCAACGAGCATGGAAGGGCCTTTTGATGAAGATAATTTGTAAAGAACAACATTGGAGCGTTAAGGATGGGCAGTTAATCCTTGATACGCCCGAAGGTCAGGAACTTGCCAAAAAAGTCATTACGACACTTGAGGCTCAGATCAGACTCGACATATACGAGAAAATCTGCGCTATGCCACTTACCACTAATCGCAAACAGCTTGTGAAGTTAGGGATAGATAATGTTGCCCTAATGGTTCAAGATGCTTGCGCTCAGATTGCGCTAGGTGAAAAGTGAGAGCGACATCCGAGGCAGCGTATAAAAAAGCATTGCCTATTTTTGGCTCTAAGCGCGCCAAGGTATATCAATACATTCTTGACCAACAAGAGCGCGGAGCTACTGATCAAGAAATACAAACCGCACTCAATATGCCAGGTGACACCCTTCGCCCTACTCGCCTATCTCTACTCAAGGATGACTTGATTTATGAGTCAGGCAAAACTCGACAAAACCAAAATGGAAACGATTGCATTGTGTGGGTTGTTTCAGAGATAGAACAGGTAGGACTTTTCTAATGCCTCAGTACGAATACCGATGTCCCGCAGATCAAGCCATGATTGAGTTATATCAATCTTTTGAAGATAGTTCGATACCTAACTGTCCTCAATGTGGGCAACAGATGAACAAGCAATTTAACACGCCACCAGGGATTGTCTTTCGCGGTGGAGGATGGGGCGGCAAGCCATGAATGACCTAGAGTTTCTTATGTTGTTAGAAGAAAGCATTGCTGATCTATTGTCAGCTATTACAAGTATCTACGGAGGGTAAAATGCAAGAACGCAGAATTGGCAAGTATTGGCTTCACTATGGTCGGCTTAGAGGCATAGCTCTTGGGCTTAGGATTGACCGTTTTGGATGGGATATAGATTTAATTAAATTCTTTATAGGGATAGAAAAATGACATATAATAAATTATTAAAAAAAATAAATAAAGAAATTGAATCTTATGATGGAGTTTTACAGGTATGTAAAGAATGGATTGCTCTTCGCGCAGTAGTTGAATTGCATAAACCTTTTGAAAATTATTTCAAAATAATGATATGTTCTCATTGTCTAAATAGCAAAATTGCTAAAGAACATTTTTACCCCTGCCCGACTATTCAAGCCATTGAAGAAGGTTTGAAATGATTGAACACATCCTTGCTGAACGCCAAGAGCAATACGGTGATGCCAAGGAAAACTTCACCAAAATCGGGCTTATGTGGAGCCTTGTTCTTGACCAAAAGATAGTCATTGAGCCTGAGCAAGTTGCTCAAATGATGATTGCCCTTAAATTAGTCCGATTAAGCGCAAATCCTGAGCATGAGGACTCTTGGCTAGACATTGAGGGTTACGCCAAACACGGACTTGCTATAATAAACCCAACCGACAACTAAGGAGGTTCAGAAATGAACGCACTTAACAACGGAGGCACAGCCATCGAAGTTCTAGTCAGGGGAGAGATTGGCTACTAATAGAGTTAAAGAGGCGCTTCCTTTTAATAGCCGCACTTGCGGTAGGAATAGCGTTTGCAACACCAGCCATAGCTCTTGAACCTCAGATGAAGCTAATAGAGAAATTTGGACATCAGCCTCGCGCTTATGCCAAAACTCTTGTACCTTCTAAAGAGTTCAGTTGCCTGGATAAACTGATACGACTTGAGAGCCATTGGAATACTAGGGCTAGAAACCATAGTTCAGGGGCTTTTGGTATTTTTCAGTTTATGCCGCACACTTGGGAAAATTACGGTTATATCAAAACGACTAACCCAATTATCCAGGTACAAGCGGGGCTTAGATATATCAAGGTTCGGTATGGAAATTCATGCCAAGCCTACGCCTTCCATCTTAATCATGGTTGGTACTAGATTTCATACTAGCCGTTCCTAGTATGAATACGAGGGGGTTGAGCGCAAGCCGTTCCCCCCTCACTTAAATTACAATGGTGTAAGATGTAACCTATGACCACTATCGTAGCCAAGCAGACTGCTACTAAAGTCGTAATTGGCGCAGACTCTTTGGTAACTTCTACTCGCAAATACTCACACCCTCAAATGGTAAAAGTTGTAGAGCGTGGTCCATATATTATTGCTGGCGCTGGACTTAGCAGCTGTTGCGACATTATCCAACATATCTGGAAGCCACCCGCACCGATAGCGGCAGACAGAACAGACCTATATCACTTTGTAATTAGTCGAGTTGTGCCATCCATGAAAGATTGCTTAAAAGATAATGACTACAAGTGGGATAAAGATAGTGGAGATGATGAAACTCAGTTTGCTTTTCTTATTGCGATTGGTGGCGAGGTTTTTGACATTAGTGATGATTTTGCCGTTTGTCTTGATTCTGATGGTATCTATGGCATTGGAAGTGGAAGCTCGTTGGCTATTGGCGCACTTAAAGCAGGAGCGAGCATTAAAAAAGCATTAGAGATTGCGGCAGATAAAGACCCTTACACAGCCGCACCATTTATTTATTTTGAGCAGGAGCGATGGACAGCAAAATAGCGGAGACAGTGTTAGCGCGAGCTAATGGTTATTGTGAGAGATGCGGTAAGCCGTCATCGGATTTAGCCCTTCATCACCGCAAATTAAAAAGTCGAGGGGGCAAGGATGAGGTCAGCAATCTTGTTGGCGTATGCCATCCCTGCCACAATTTAGGCACAGATTCCATCCACCTCAACCCAACGAAGGCTACGGTCAAGGGGTGGATGGTTCCTACTTATGGAGATACGGAGAAATACCCGTTACACCTGCCTGATAGTAGGATTGTTAGACTAGACAATGAAGGCAACTACATAGATATAGAGGGCGAATCATGGCAAGAGTTGAAGTAACAGGCAATGTCGGCACAGATGCCGAAATCAAATTCCTTAAAGGCGCTAACGGTGATTTTGCCGTTACATCATTTTCATTAGCTGAAACCCCACGCGAACGCAGAGGTAGCGAATGGGTAGATGGCGAAACTGTTTGGTATCGCATTTCTGTATTAGGCAAGCAAGCAGAAACCGCAACCGAGATTAAAAAGGGTGACAAGGTTCTTGTTATTGGCAATCTCAGAGTTTCAACTTATCAAGCCAAAGACGGAACAACCAAAGTTGGTATTGAGATTAAGGCTGAATCATTTGCAGTCATCCCTAAAGCGAAGTACGCGCAACCTAAGCCACAGGCTGAAACAGACTCATTTTGGAACTCCTAACCTCTAAAGAGGTATGCGAACTTCTTAGCATTACCCATAACAACCTTCACCAAATACAACATCGCGGTCATTTGCGTTGGGTAAAAAAAGAAGGCAAGCTTGTCTTTTATAGCCGCGAACAGGTAGAGGCATTTAAGGCTAAACGCAATAAATGAAATGTGCCAACTGTAAAAAGTTTCAGGATTATTCAATTTGCGATAACTGCTGGCAATACGCCATGTCGCAACTAGAGAAGTTTCCTGCTTGCTATACAGAACTTGAGTCTGAACTTTTACCCACTAAAGGTTACGGTGAACGCGTGTCGGGAAGCGGTGAGTCATCACCCATTCCTGTAAAGTTGGAAACGCTACACCTACGCACCGGAGGGATTAGTCAGCCACTTATGGAACATGAAACTAAAATGCGCTCTATACGACAAGAAACCCGCATTACCTTTCGCGGTGAAGAGTTAAACAAAATTACCATGACGGTTGAATACATCCTCAAGCGTTCTGAGTGGGCGCGTACTGACTATCCTGATGCAGATAAACTTGCCACAACAGTCATCACAACGGCGCACAAAATACAATTCGTTCTAGGTCATAAATCAGATGAGATCACTATTGGCAGATGCCCTACTATCGGACAAGATGAAAAGCCTTGCGGAGCTACTTTACGCATTAACCCTCAGCAACTAGATAGAACTTTTGAGATCAAATGCAGGGCGTGTGACACTATTTGGGACAGTAAGAAATGGCGATTGTTAGGAAAGATGATTGAGAGTCATTGACCTAGAATCAGCCGCCAAAATCTATAAAGTTTCCAAAGCCACAATTTACAGGTGGATTAAGGATGATAAGATTAAATCTATGAGATACAACGGCAAGAAGCATTACGACCTAGATGCCTTACAGAAGGCGCATGACTCCCGCCATCGGATTTGACATTTTCTAAAAGTATGAGAAACTGTGTCTTACATTGGAATTTCTGTGCTTGAGAAGGCTCCCCTACTAGAAAGAGCCGCCTCATGGTCATAGTTTCGGGCGATATAACCATCGCCGAAATTGACGAAGCAATAGGTTACCTCAATGACCGTCTGAAGATAGACGAGTATGGCAACCGCATGAATTGGCGCAAAAGGCAAACCATTCAAGAGGCAATAGATGACCTCTTAGATGAACGCATAAACATTTCAACGGGAGGCAACCGTGAAGATTTCGATAGCAAAACTATCTTTAGACCCTAAAAACGCCCGCAAACACTCTCAGCGCAACCTGGATGCTATTGCAGCAAGTCTGCTAAAGTTCGGTCAGCGCAAGCCTTTAGTGGTTCACCGTGGCGTTGTCTTAGCGGGCAACGGAACTTTAGAGGCTGCGCGTTCTCTTGGTTGGACAGAGATCGAAGTAGCTGAAGTCCCTGATGATTGGGATAACGACACCGCCAAGGCTTATGCGCTCGCCGATAATAGAACGGCTGAATTAGCTGAGTGGGATGAATCAGAACTTGCCAAACAACTCCTTGAATTGCAGGATGCTGATTGGGACATTACCGAACTAGGATTTGAAGTACCCGCGTTGGCTGATATTGAGCCTGTAGATGAAAATGAGATTCCTGAGCCACCTGTTGAGCCTAAGACCAAGGTAGGCGATATCTACCAACTAGGTCGGCATCGTTTGATGTGCGGGGATAGCACGGATAGGCCAAGCGTTGAACGGCTTATGGATGGCGCAAAGGCAGAATTGTGTTTTACATCACCGCCCTATTCGGATCAACGCAAATACAACGGCGGAAAAGAATTATCAACGGTTCATATTGCTAAGTTTATATCCGCATCAAAAAATCATTGCAATTACTACGCTGTCAATTTAGGCATATCGCGAAAAAACAATGCAATAAACCAATATTGGGATGATTACATAAATGAAGCCCAAGAAGCGGGTCTAAAAATGCTTTCTTGGAATGTATGGAATAGGCAAGGCATGGGCGGATACAGCGTGGGTCAAATCACCGCCATGTTTGCTATAGAACACGAATGGATTTTTATCTTCGGAAAAAAAACAAAAGATTTAGTCCGAACTGTCGAAAATAAAGGCGCTGGCGTAAATCAAAACGCAGGGAATAGACAATCTGACGGCTCAAAAACTTGCAAGGCTGTTACGATTGGCTCTCATCGGCAATTAGGAACTGTTTATAGCGGTGGCGTGGAAAATAGACCCGAAGGCGATCATCCAGCAGCTTTCCCCGTAGATTTCCCAAAAACATACATTGAAGCTATGACAAGCCAAGAAGATGCAATTTATGAACCTTTTGGCGGTTCAGGCTCAACCCTGATAGCGGCAGAACAAACCAACCGCAACGCTTACCTTATGGAACTAGACCCTAAATACTGCGATGTCATCGTCACTCGTTGGGAAAACCTTACAGGGCAAAAAGCAGAACTTGTGAATAGTAAGTAATCTATCCATGCCAAATCACAATGCCGCAGTTCCTAGCCCTGAACTCTTTGATAAAGAGAACAAGGTCTTAGAACTACGCAGGGCAGGATTGACTTGGCAACGCATAGCCGAAGAAGTGGGCTATTCAGACCATACAGGCGCTTACGCCGCATATAAGAGGGCGCTCAAGCGTACTCAGCAACAACCGGCTGATGAGCTACGAGAAGCAGAATTAGACCGCATAGACCGTTTACAACTTGCACTATGGCCCAAAGCCATGAAAGGCGATAACGCTTCAATCAATACAATCGTGCGCCTCATGGAACGGCGCGCTAGACTGCTCGGATTAGATACACCTATTAAGGTGCAGAACGATGTAGTGGTTATTGATGGAGGCGATTTAGATGAACGAGTTAGACAGTTTGCCTATCTCATTGCCGAAGCCCGAACTGCTGCCATCGGATATACAGACAGCGAGCAGATTAGTTTGGGAGAGCATAGCGAGGCCGACTCAACTTCCGCCGACATCATTTCAGACTTGGCTGATTCTGTCGGGTCGGGGATGGGGCAAGACTCGAACGGGAGCGGAGTGGATAGTATTCCAAGCCCTGAGTCAGAAGAAAACCCGTTGGGCGGTAATAGCCAGGACATCGGCTGATATACGCGATACCTGCTTTGAAGGCGAATCAGGACTCATCAGCGTTATCAAGCGGTACGGCATTTATGACGATAAAGCCTACAACCGCACAAACTACTCTTATACATTTCCTAACGGCTCGCGCATCAAAGGATTCTCGGCTGAAGAACCTGACAGACTTCGTGGCCCGCAACATCATGGCGCTTGGTGTGATGAGTTAGCCGCTTGGCAATATGAAGATAGTTGGAATCAGCTTCAGTTCGGACTGCGCTTAGGCTCACACCCTCAAGTAGTAGTTACGACAACGCCTCGACCTACTAAACTGATCAAAGATTTAATTAGCCGCGATACAACGCACATTACACGCGGTTCGACATTTGAAAACTCTGAAAACCTTTCGGAATCTGCTTTGCTTGAGATGCAGAACCGCTACGCTAATACGCGGTTGGGAAGGCAGGAGTTATTCGGGGAAGTCCTAGACGATAACCCTGGGGCGCTATGGAATCGCGCACAGATAGAGTCAGCTCGCATCAAGCCTGAAGAACTACCCGCACTTGTTCGTATCGTTGTAGGCATAGACCCTGCCGTTACTTCAGGTGAGGAATCAGACTTCACAGGTATCGTTACTGCTGGATATGCCGCTAACGGACACTATTACATTCTTTCCGATAAGACCCTCAAGGCAAGCCCTGATGCTTGGGCAAGAGTGGCACTCAATGAGTTTGAACTACATAAGGCAGACCGCATCATCGCAGAAACGAACAACGGCGGCGATCTAGTAGTTCATCTATTACAGCAAGTAAATCCTAATGTGCCTGTTAAGAAGGTGACAGCCACGCGAGGTAAAGCAGTACGCGCCGAACCAATCGCATCGCTCTATGAGCAAGGTCGCGTTCACCATGTTGGCTACTTCTCTGAGTTAGAAGAGCAAATGTGTGAATGGGAGCCGGGTGTTTCTAAAGACTCACCTGACCGCATGGATGCAATGGTGTGGGCATTAACTGAGTTAAGCGAAGGCAGCGCAACACTCACATCTCTATCAAGCTTGGGCAAACTTTGTCCTGCTTGTTCTTTTCCCAACCTCAAATCTGCTGGCGTTTGTATGAAATGCGGCTCAATCCTTTAGGAGAAATACATGACGGCTCAATCCCTAAGCCAAACTCCTGACCCACTCAACCTAGTCTTACGCCAAAACCAAGCATGGAACATTGGATTTAGTTACACCAATCCTGATGGCTCAACCGTGAATGTCACAGGCTATACACCACTCCTACAGTTCCGCACATCCGCGCTCGCCAAGACAACAGTTCTTGCGCTGACAACAGGTAGCGGTATTACTTTTCAAGCCAACGCACAACCACAGGTTCAAGTTGCAACTATCGTCAATGTAGCTCCTGGTAAGTACGAGTGGGATTGCGTACTACAAAGCTCTAGTGGCAATATCGTTTTAGGCGCAGGGTATGTTCAAGTGAACGCTGAGGTATCGCGTTGAGCGACATCATAAATATCCAAGCGACTACACCAGTCATAACTATTGCCCAAGCAGGACTTCGTGGTGTTCAGGGTGCTACAGGTACTCAAGGTTCAATGGGTATTCAAGGCTCTGTCGGCGTACAAGGCACTCAGGGAATCCAGGGTAATCAAGGCGTACAGGGAACACAGGGCGTACAAGGCGTTCAGGGAACTCAAGGCAATACAGGCTCTCAAGGCGCACAGGGCGTACAGGGATTGCTTGGCTTGCAAGGTACAACTGGCTCACAGGGAACTACAGGAATTCAAGGCGCAACAGGTACACAAGGCTTGCTCGGACTACAAGGCACAACGGGCGCGCAGGGAACTTTAGGAACACAAGGAACTCAAGGCGTTCAAGGCCGGCAAGGTGTGCAGGGTACAACTGGCGTTGGAACTCAAGGTACAACAGGAACTCAAGGAGCAACTGGTACTCAAGGCTTTACGGGTAATACTGGTAACACAGGTTCTCAGGGCATACAAGGTGCAACAGGATTACAAGGCGCAACAGGAACTCAAGGCGCTACGGGTGTCACAGGTAATACTGGTCTGCAAGGAACCCAGGGTGTTCAAGGCGTTCAAGGTAATACGGGTATTCAAGGTAACCTCGGTATCCAAGGAGCTACAGGTACAGGCGCTCAAGGTGTTCAAGGAAATACAGGAATACAAGGCTCTTTTGGCGTTCAAGGCACTCAAGGCGTTCAAGGATTAGTCGGCCCATTAGCTTCTAACAACGCGCACGCTTCTGCTCGTATGGCTACAACTGCCACTCTTGCTGCTACTTACACCGCAGGTACTTTAGGTGCTGATGGTGGTTATGGCGTAGGGGCAACTCTTACTGCTACCGCCAATGGTCGCGGTGCTGCTGATGGCGTTTCATTTACTAATGGTGATCGCGTACTTGTTAAGAATCAAACTACTACAACACAAAATGGTATTTATGTAGTTACGCAACAAGGTTCAGGTTCAACTCCTTATATCCTTACTCGCGCAACTGACTACAATAACTCTGTTAATGGCGAAGTCGAATACGGCGATTTCCTTTATGTTGTATCCGGTACAACGCAATCAGGTACTAACTGGATTGAAAACTCAATAGGTAGCCAATCTAACGGTTGGATTATTATTGGTACAGACCCAATTACTTTTGCTCAAACTGGTGGTATTGGCCCACAAGGAACACAAGGCTCAATAGGAGCTACAGGCGCACAAGGAATCCAAGGCACTACAGGAATTCAAGGTGCAGTTGGAACTCAGGGCGCAATCGGAACAACAGGTTCTACAGGTGCGCAGGGAACGACAGGCGCGCAAGGAACCACAGGTTCTACGGGTATTCAGGGAACGCAGGGAACTCTTGGATTACAAGGTTTCACAGGCGCTACAGGTTCTCAGGGAACGACAGGTTCAACAGGACTCCAAGGCTTAACTGGTACGCAAGGTGTTCAAGGTGCGACAGGTCAAACAGGTATCCAGGGAACAACTGGCACAAGTGGTTCTCAAGGAACTACTGGCTCAACAGGCGCACAAGGTACTGCTGGTTCTAATGGAAGTAACGGCGCTCAAGGAACTACGGGTACACAAGGGCTAACAGGTTCTCAAGGAACTGTTGGTACTCAAGGAGCTACAGGCACTCAAGGATTTGTCGGAACGCAAGGAACAACAGGTTCTCAGGGTACTGCTGGCTTTGTTGGTTCTAACGGTGCACAAGGTGCTACGGGTTCACAAGGAGCTACAGGCACAACTGGACTTCAAGGTTCTATCGGCGCACAAGGAGCTAATGGTTCTAACGGAGCGCAGGGAACAACGGGACTTCAAGGCTTTACAGGTTCACAAGGAACGATCGGCTCACAAGGCACACAACCTGCCGTTTCTTATTCACAATGGCGTAAAGCTGCATCAGGCGGAGAAACCACGCTATCAGGCACAGATGATTTCTCAACCACCCTTGCTTACACAGTAGGCGCTGAATCAGTTTATGTAAACGGCGTATTGCTTGAACGCGGCGTTGATTACACAGCTACTAACGGCACATCTGTTTCGCTCACATCAGCTCTTGTTGCCGGTGATATTTCAACTGTAGCTTCACCAAGTAGCTTCTCAGTAGCCAACGCAATCCCTCTTAGCCAATTCACCGCTAAGGGTGACATCCTCGTTGGTACAGGTGCTTCAACTGAAGCGGCTCTCAATGTCGGCGCTGACGGTACAACACTCGTGGCAAACTCTTCTTCAAGCACAGGCGTTGCTTGGGCAGGGCCGATTGCTACGGCTGGCAAAAACACCATTATCAACGGTGGCTTTGACATTTGGCAACGCGGCACATCCGTAGGCACATCTTCAAACAACATTTACTGGGCAGACCGTTGGTCAAATTCCAACGGTGGCGGCAATGCAATCACAACTTCTCGTCAATCCTCTGGGCTAACTGGACTACAGTATTGCGCCAGAATACAAAGAAATTCAGGCACATCAAACACAAGTGGAATTTACATCACCCACTCAATTGAAACTGCCAACTCAATTCCTTTGGCTGGCAAGACTGTCACATTTAGTTTTTACGCTCGCGCAGGTGCTAACTTTTCCGCATCTGGCAGTTCAATGGTTTACGCAGTGCAGTCTGGAACAGGAACAGATGAAAGCATCTCAGTTGGATACACAGGAAGTTCAACCCTAGTTTCCAACACAGTTACTTTGACAACTTCTTGGCAGCGCTTTACAGCAACAGCATCGGTTGGTTCAACTGCAACAGAGTTGGGCGTTTACTTTGGATTTACGCCAACTGGTACTGCTGGAACTAACGACTATTTTGAATTGACTGGCGTACAACTAGAAGTTGGCTCAGTTGCTACGGCCTTCAGCCGCAACGCTAGCACACTTCAGGGGGAGTTAGCCGCTTGTCAAAGGTATTACTGGCGTAATACTGCTGGTGGTTCATACTCTCGCTATGCCCTTGGAATAGGCTCAAGTTCTTCTCAAGTTTGGTTTCAAGTTTACAATCCAGTTCCAATGCGTGTTTCACCAACTTCAATAGATTATGCAAACCTAAGAACAGATGACACAGGTTCAGGTCAAACAATTACCGCTCTTGGTTTTACAGGTGATGGCTCAAATCCTTACACCTGTAATGTTTACGCAAATGTGTCTTCTGGTATTACTCAATTTAGGCCATATATTTTAGAAAACAATGGCAATACTGCTGGCTATATCGGATTTAGTGCGGAGTTATAGAAATGGATAATGTTACTTTTGTAGATATTGAAAACTCAGATGGCACAATTACAACAAGTGCCATTATTGACAGAGGCAATGGTGAATTTACCTCAATGCTCAAGTCCACTTACGACACACTCGTATCCAACTCTTCTACACCACAGGCAGGTAACTAATGAGTCGCGCACAATTAACAAGCACAGACCAACAGAATAGTGGTGGGCCAGTTTCACCATTCCTTGCTGGCAAGAACAAGATTATCAATGGCGATTTTTCTATATGGCAGCGCGGAACTTCTTTCAGCAATCCAAAAGGCGTTTATCTTGCTGACCGATATAACTACAATTATGACGGTACTGGCAACATAACTATTTCTCAGCAATCCTTTACGCCAGGCGCAGCCCCAGTTGCAGGTTATGAATCTCAATACTTTCTCAGAATCAATCAAACAACAGCAGGTAGCGGAAACAATTTCAGCGTACTAGCGCAACCTATTGAGAATGTTCAGACTCTTGCAGGTCAAACTGTTACCGTGTCATTTTGGGCTAAGGCAGATACATCTCGCGCATTGAGTATTCAACTACGCCAAGATTTCGGTAGTGGCGGTTCTAGCAATGTTGATACAAGCGGAGCAGGTGCAACGCTTACAACCTCATGGGCGCGATATACAAACACCATTACCTTGCCAAGCATTTCAGGAAAGACCATTGGAACAGGAAGCGCTTTGCGACTCTTTATCTATGTTCCTGGTAACACAACGCAAACCATTGATTTGTGGGGCATACAGGTAGAGGCAGGCTCAGTAGCCACACCATTCACCACCGCTTCGGGAACAGTCCAAGGAGAGTTAGCCTTGTGTCAGAGGTATTACTGGAGAGCAAGTGGTAATAATAATTTTGGCGTATCTATCCCATATTCTTCTCAAAATTCAACAACAATTATTTCGCTACCAGTTCCTTTACGAGTAACACCTTCTTCGGTAGATTACAGCAATGTAAATTATTCGCGCCCGGGTATTGGAACTGTTGCTGTTACAAATATTTCCATTGATAGTATTATTTCAAATGTGGTTGAAATAAGAATTGATACATCAGGTGGTTTAACTAGCGGTGCGGCTGGCTTTGTTCAAATTTTATCAGGTTATCTTGGACTAAGTGCGGAGTTGTAATGAATATCACTACATTTACAATTGATAATTTTGATAATACAACAACCGATTGGGTAAAAATTGATTGGGGTAATAATGAATTTACCTCAATGCTCAAGTCCACCTACGAGGCTCAACAAGCGGCTCAGGCTCCACAGGGCTAACTTGACTGAGAGTTAGAAGTGGTAGGCTCTACGCATGGAGCTTGTACCGCTAGAGGAAATTCATCGTCAGCTAAAGAACCGCTACGACACAAGCGGGTTTAGCCACTATGTTATTCGCACCGATTGGCAAATCATCCGGCGCATAGGCGTTCACCCCGCGCTCGCCACAGTTCAAGATTTAGAGAAGGTAGTCCTATCGGCTACCAAGCAAAGCACCAAGGCAAACTATGTTTCAAGGTTGCGCTCTATTTACAACCACTTGAACAAGATGGATTTGGTAAACGGCAACGACCCTGCCAAAGACCTACCCAATGTCAAGGCTGGTCGAGGCGTACCTAAGCCCGTGACTAAGGCAGAGTTTGAAAAGCTTTTAGCAGAAGCCACACAGCCTTACCGCGATTGGTTCATCCTAGGTGGGATGGTCGGACTTCGCGCACATGAGGTTGCCAAGATAGAGGGCGCTGACCTGATTGAAGATAATGGCGGTTACTCACTTCGCGTTATCGGCAAGGGCAAAACAGATTTAGTCATACCGGTAGCCACAAAAGTTGCTGAGATGATTAAAAACTACAACACACTTGGCAGACTATGGGTTATTGACCCTAATAAGTTCTCTGCTAAAGCGGCTAATGAGATGCGTAGGATTCTTGGCCCTAACGCCAAGCATTTTCACTCATTGCGCCATTACTTCGCAACAACAATGCTAGAAAAGTCAAACGGCGATTTACTAGCGGTCAGAGATTTGATGCGCCACGCATCAGTAGCGACAACGCAGGTCTATACACAACTATCACAAGACCGAACGCGCTCGCTAGTCAATTTGATAGAGTAGGCAAATGAATTTAGTCCAAAAGGCGGTTGGACAAGGTGGCAAGTTAGCTCCCTTAGCAATACCAGGAACATTTGGCGGGATGAACCCATCGGTCTTTATAGACCCTGACGGCGATATTCTTGTTAATGTTCGAGTAGTCAATTACATTCTTTATCACTCAGAGAACGAGCAACGCTTTCCCTCTCGTTGGGGGCCACTTGCTTATCTACATCCTGAGAAAGACCAACGACTCGTTACTGAGAATTATGTGGTCAGACTCAATAGCGATCTTGAAATAACAGATTGTGCCAAGGTAGAAATGCTCAACCTACATCAACCCATTTGGGAGTTTGTAGGACTTGAAGATGCTCGCCTTGTATATTGGGATGACTACTACCTCATAGGCGTTAGGCGCGACACTACAACTAACGGCGTAGGTCGTATGGAGAAAAGCAAAGTATCCATAGACAAAAACGCTTGGACTATCAAAGAGATTTCCCGCGAGCGCATAGAAGTTCCATCACAGTCATACTGTGAGAAAAACTGGATGCCGATACTCAACAAACCTTTTCACTTTGTTAAGTGGCATAGCCCTATTGAGGTTATGAAGGCAGAAGGCACGATGGCGCAGCAGGTAGCTCTTAAACAGGGCGTACAACCTGAGAAAGACCAGCGCGGAGGCTCTCAACTTATTCGTTGGGGTAGCGTGTATATCGCTATCACTCACGAAGTAGATTTATTTAAGAATTACCTCAGTCAAAAAGATGGCATTTATCGCCACAGACTTTGCGTATATGACGATGACTTAAATTTTGTCGGCATATCACCTGAGCCATTTAGTTTCCTAGATGGTCGGATTGAGTTTTGCGTAGGCGCTGCTGAATATGAAGGCGATCTATTAGTGTCGTTTGGCTTTCAAGATAATGCCGCTTTTGTGCTTCGTGTTCCTCGCGCTATTGTTGAGGATATGATTGCGGAGGCGTTATGAGTAGTTGTTATTGGTGTCATGCAGAAGGCATACTTCAATCAGGCGAAGAATGTCCTTGCTTTACTAATGCTTGCGAATGTCAGTATTGCCGCAAATGACACTTGAATCTTTAGTAGTGGATTTATCGCATGACCCTTTCAACCCTGAATTAAACTTTCAGGTTGCTCAGGCATACGATAAAGAGAAGCAAACAGCGAGCGCAGTATCGTTCTATCTAAGAACGGCTGAGTACGGCAAGGATTCACACCCTAGCCTTGTTTATGTATCACTTCTCAAACTTGCTAAATGCTTTGAAGAGCAAAACGACAGACTGCACACAGTTTCTAACTGCATCCTTCAAGCGGTCAGCTACTTACCTTATCGCCCTGAAGCGTACTTTTGGATGGCTAGGTTTCAAGAACGCCAACAAAATTGGCAAGAGTGTTACACATGGGCGCGTATGGGTAGCAATCAAGCCATTAACACACCGCTTCCTGCCGATGTTGATTATCATGGGACATATTGCCTAATGTTTGAGCGGGCCGTATCTGCCTGGTGGATTGGTCGCAAAGATGAATCCGTTAGCACATTTCAGCGATTGCTTGAGATGGATATAGCGCCTGAATACCGCCAAGCGGTTGAAGATAACCTTGCCCGTATTATTTGACATAGGTGCTAATAGAGGCGATGCCACAGTTGCCGGTCTAAACCTCGGCTACAAAGTAATTGCCATAGAGCCTTCACGAATGTACCGCGAGCTAGTCAAGAATTTTATCTACAACCCAAATGTCATACCGCTTAAATACGCCGTATCTGATAAAGACTATGAGCGCGTAGAGTTCTACGAAGCAGCCGAAGATGGGTTAAGTACCCTTAATAAAGACTGGCTAACGGCAGACACAATGCCATACGCAGGTAAAGAGTTTTGGACTACACAAGCTACAACGATCACGCTAAATACCTTGGCTGATAAGTATGGCGAGCCTGATCTCATCAAGATAGATGTTGAAGGCGCTGAGTGGTCAGTATTCAAAGGCATGACCCGCAAGATGGGCGTAATCGCTTTTGAGTGGACTAATGCCACGATTGATGAACACAGCAAGCAATTAGATTACCTAGCCTCACTTGGCTACACAGAGTTTTCAATTCGGTTTATTGAAAATCATCTTCAATTTCCACCTGACGATGATTGGTTGCCGATTGATTTTGCAGATTTACTACAAGGACAAATTGATGCTCGCGCTCGCGCGTGGGAATCGCATGGATGGAAAGTAGCAAACCTACGCCCAACTGCTGATGTTGGAATGTTGTGGGTTCGATAACATAAGGAGAAACTATGGGTCTGCTTGACCGTATCGCTGCGCGAGTAGCGGCAGAGATTACTAAAGCCCCAACACTCCCAACTGGCTCAGTTGCGATGACAGAAACACAGATGCGTAACCAAGCTATTAACCAAAACTCAGGTTATGGCACACAGGTTCCACTTCCACGCGATTCTAATATCGCCAATGTGCCGTTCTCTCCTGGCGTTCCTTTAGTACCAGGTGCGATCAACCCTCTTGGTGAAAGAGGCCGCCCTGACCCACGCCGTTATGAATTTCTTGTTGCTCAGAACATCAACATCACCGAAACACGCCTTGTACCTTTCAAGACACTTCGCGCTGCTGCTGATCAAATTGACATCATTCGCCGTTGCGTAGAAGTCCTTAAAGCTAAGGTTGCTGCTCTTGATTGGGATGTTGTTATCTCAGATTCAGCAAGCGAAAAGATTATTTCTGAATCAGGTGGCAATCACCTACAAGCTATGGATAAGGCTCGTGAAAATTTAGCTCCTGAGATTAACCGCCTTACAGATTTTTGGAAGATGCCTGATGTTCAAGAAGGTTTGACATTTCCCGATTGGATTAAACTCTGCCTAGAGGAAATTCTTGTTCTTGATGCGTGGGCGCTATGGCCTCAAAAAACCGTTGGTGGAGATTTACTAGGCTTTAAGGTGCTAGATGGTTCAACTATCAAGCCACTTATTAACGACCTAGGATTCCGCCCAACACCCGAAGAAGGCCCTGCTTACCAACAGATTCTTTACGGCTTCCCTCGTACAGAATTTGGCATTACAGATGATTCACCTGAAGCAGATGGTGAGTTCACATCCGATCAACTTGTTTACAACATTATGAACCGCCGTACATGGACTGTGTACGGATATTCACCTGTTGAGCGTTGCCTCATGGTGGCAGACATTTACCTACGCCGTCAGCAATGGATTCGCGCTGAATACACCGATGGTGTTGTTCCTGAGATGATTTTTGAAACCGATGCAACCTTTGGTAACAACCCTGAGTTGCTTCGCGCATACGAGAACATCCTTAACGATGACCTTGCCGGACAAACAGAACAACGCAAGCGCGCTCGCATTATGCCAGCAGGACTCAAGGCAGTTCAGCTCACAGGCTATGGCGAGAAGTTCAGCGATGTCTTTGATCATTACCTAGTCACCTCTATTTGCGGTCATTTTGGCGTATTGCCAACAGAGATTGGATTTAGTCAAAAGGGTGGACTTGGTTCAAGCGGTCATCAGCAAGGTGAAGCAGAGTCAGGTCAGCAACTAGGACTAGAGCCGTTACAACAATGGCTTGCCAAGATTATTACAAATCTTTCTTACTCATATCTTGCCATGCCTCGTGAGCTTGAATTTAAGTTTATGCCAGCAACTCGCAATGACACAGAACAACAAGCAAATCGTGACGATGTAGAGGTTCGCAATGGCGGCATGACTCTAAATGAGCATCGCGCTGAAAACGGACAACCACTTATTGATTCACCTGAAGCAGATATGCCAATGCTTGTTGCCGGACAATCTGTCTATCTCTTTACTCCTGAAGGAGTAGTTGCTGCGGGTACTTCACTAGATGCTAATGGTGTTCAAGATAACGAGCCATCAGCTACCGAAGCGCCAAAGCCTGAAGTTCCTGATACGCCTGAGCGAACAGAAGTCAAAAAGTTTATGCGTTTTGTTAGTCATGGAACGCCTTTGCGCCCATTTATCTTTGAACATCTTGACCATGCCTACGCTGAGGTTCTCAATAAGTTTATTGAGGAAAAAGACCTTGACGGAGCGCGTTGGTACGCTGAACGCTATTTAGGATTGTAATGCTATGGCAAGCGAGCGGGGCGAAAGTTCGCATAGCCGCTAAACACGCAGACAAGATTCGTAAAGGCTTTCAGAAGGCATTTAACGCAGATGACATCGTTGAGAAATGGTTTCACTCTCATATCGGAGCTTCATCAACTACAACACAGCAAGCCCGCGATTGGGCTTTAGCAAGTATTACGCCTAACAAAAAGTACCTCTTAGATGCCCTCAAGCCTTTATATGCTGATGGTTGGGTATTAGGCACAGTAGCCGCTCAAGAAGCTCTTAAAAAGCTAGAGAAGGCTCCTAAAGTGGGCGTTGTTGATTGGAATACTTGGAAGCCAGGTAACCAAGCAGCAGCAGAACTTATTAAACCTTCAGGCGGGTTACAAACTTTGCTAGACCGCAGAGGGATAGTCATTGACGGCATTTCTAACACCAAGTTAGACCGTATCGGTACTGTTCTTGGCAACGCTCTTGCCCAGGGTATAACGCCAAGGCAAGTATCTATCATGGTTGATCAAGTAATTAACGACCCTCAACAAGCTTTGGTGATTGCTCAAACAGAAATGAGCAGCGCAGTATCAGTTGCCGCTCGTGAAAGTTATTTAGATTCAGGGGTAGAACAAGTTGAATGGCTTGTGGCAGTTGGTTGTGAAGATTGCCAAGAAAACGCCGATGCCTCACCGCTAGGCATAGATGAGGTATTTCCATCAGGAGATACAGAGCCTCCCGCTCACCCAAATTGTATGTGCGATCTTGCACCTTATGTAGTAGATACATCAAACCTCTAGGAGAAACAAATGGCACTAGTCCAAACAAATAACACCGTAGGAACATCAGCACAAATTGTGTTTATTGTTCCAACAGGTAATCGCCAAAATATCCCTGTTTACATTGATAACTTGGATACTGCTGCCATTTGGGTTGGCGATGCAGGAATTACAACATCAGGAGCAACACAAGGCATCAAAATTGCTGCCGCTGGCAGTCGTCAGTTGTGGTGTAACTCAGGCGATCAGATTTACGCAATTTCAGCCGCAGGTACAGGTGCGGGCCTAGTAGTAGTAACAGCATCGGTCTAAGGAGATAAAAATGGATTTTACAACCTCGTATGCAGCCATTATTAAAGCAGATAAGCAAGAAGATGGCTCACTTATGGTGTACGGCAAGGCAACAGATGACAGTATTGATATGGACAATCAAATTTGCGATGCAACTTGGTTGGATTCAGCAATGCCACAATGGTTCAAATCAGGTGGCAATATCCGTGAACAACATTCAAACATAGCGGCAGGAGTGGCTAAAGAATATGAAGCGAAAACTGATGGTCATTATATTACTGCTCATGTTGTTGACCCCGTTTCTGTTAAAAAGGTGGAAGCAGGAGTTCTTAAAGGCTTCTCAATAGGAATTAAAGCCCCTCGCGTAGTACGCGACACTAAGGCAGCTAATGGTCGTATTGTTGACGGTCAAATCATTGAAGTCAGCCTGGTGGACAGACCCGCTAACCCAAATGCAAAGCTCATCATGGCTAAGAGCGTTGAGGGCGAGTCATCACTTGTTCAAGTTGAAGAATTACATGAATACTCAGCACCGCTTCCAAGTGAGATTGCTAAGCGCGAAGTTTCTGCCGAAGAGCGCCAACGCCTTGCAAATCGTGGAGCAGCAATGCCTGACGGCTCATATCCAATCGCTAATGTTGCCGACCTAAAGAACGCTATTCAAGCATTTGGTCGCGCAAAGAATCCAACAGCAGTCAAGAAGCACATCATCCGCCGCGCTCGCGCATTAAACGCACTTGATGTTCTACCTGATGATTGGAATGTAGGAAAAGCATTAAAGGCTCTTCAGCCTGACAATGTGAAGTTTGACCAAGATGCCTTTGAAAAAGCTCGTAGAGCCGTTGCTCAACTTATTCAAGTTGAAGCCGGTGAAATGGGCGATGGCGCAGACGAAACATATTCCCTCGGACAACTCGTAGAGGTGGCAAATCACCTAATGGCTTGGTACGCAGGGGAACAACAAGAGGGAGAAACAATGCCAGAATCAATCGAGTTGTCAGTCGAGGCTGACACAGTTAAAGAGCCTGACACAACCGCAGGGTGCGATTGTGCTGGCTGTAAGTCATGCAAAGAATCAGGCGGATGCGATTCTAAAATGTGTTCTGCACATAAAGATTCACACATGGCTGCCGAAAAGTCTGAAACAGTTGACAAGTGCCTAGATTGTGGTTGCCACAAGCCATCAGAAACACATGGTCGCACCGATGTATCAACTGCTCAAATCGTTACACCTGAACAGGGTGCTGGCTCAGAGAAGTCTGCTGATGCCGATGCAACTGTTGAAGAGGTTGTAGCTGAGGAAAAGACAGAAGAAGTTGTTGTTGAAGCAACTGAAGAAGTTTCTGCTGATGATTCAGCAGAGAAAACCCTGCTTAGTGATGACACAGTAAATGCCATCATTGAAAAGGCCGTGTCAATGGTTACGGAATCTGTGAAAGCAGAAGTCGGGCTTGCTAAGGCTGCATTAGAGGCAGCAGAGAGCAAGGCGGCATCGCTTGAAACCGAACTAGCACAGGCTAAATCAGCAGCGATTGGAAATGGGCCTAAGCGTTCATCTATCGCAGCAGGTAAAACCCAAACTAATAATCTGCTTGTAAAGGCAGCGGAGTTCAGTCAGAAAGCCGCACTTGCAACAGATTCCGTTCTCGCCAAGGGTTATCGTGACCTTGCGAATGAACTTATCGCAAAGGCTGGTAACACTTCGGGAGAATAAAACCCGAAAGGAAACCAAACATGGCTCAATTGCCTAAAGCAACAGACCTGTTTGCCGATGCTACTGATGCTAAGTCATCAGCAATTCGCATGGAAGAATATGTAGAAGTTCTAGGAAAGTCACTTTCCGCTTCTACAAACACACCAGGCGTATCTGCTCCAGTTGATGCAACAGCACAACTAGAAGCACTTGCAGCAAACAAGTCAATCTCACCTGATGCTCTTGGAGCATTGAACAGCGCCCTTGCTGCTCAGCGCCAAGCACAGGCTGACATCGTTAAGGATATTTCCCTAACATCTCCATTGTCATCATCTTTCGCAGCCTTCGACCTAGAAGCACCTGCAAAGCTCTTGACACCACGCCCAACACCACTTCGCAACAAAATTGCTCGTAAAAAGGGTGTCGGTACTTCTCACCGCGTAAAGCGCGTACTTGGTTACACAGGTACCGGTACAGGTGGAGTTGGAAACCTATGGCCAGGAATCACAGAAACATCAACAGCAACTTTCGGCTCAATCAACTATGAGCGTGGCCCAAAGATTTCTTATGCTGCTGACGATCTAATCCTTCCATACAACACCTACTCACTATCTGACAGCGTATCATTTGATGCTAACTTCTCAGGCCTTGGATTCCAAGATCTCCGTCAGTTGTCATCAACTTCTACACTATACGCAACAATGCTTATGGAAGAGCGTATGCTCCTCATGGCTCGCGGAACTGCAACAGGTTACTCAGGCGCTCTTTCTGCTCCAACAGTAACCGCAACTGCTGTAAACGCTTCAGGTACACAAGTTGGACTTGCTGCTTCAACACAGTTCTTTATCTATGTAACTTCTGATGCTGGTTCATTTGGTGAGTCTGTTGTTTCAACAGTTCAATCTCCAACAACCTCTTCAGGTTCACAGGTAATCACAATCACAGTAGGTGCTGTAACAGGCGCTATTGGTTACAAGGTATATGTCGGAACAACAACAGGCGCAACAAATGCTAAGTATGTTGGTCGTTTTACAGGTTTGACTGCAACACTTCAGGGTGCTGCTTCAACAAACACAACAAACAACAACCTTGTTTACTCAACAACAGGCGCAGTTGCTCCTTCTTCTGATTCATCTGCTTATGCAACAGGATATGACGGAATTATTCCTACACTTCTTGGTTCTGCTGGCGGATACAACAACGCGGTTAATGCTCAATTCTCAACCTCTAACCCAGGTTCTGAATACCAGACTGTGTTCTACAACCTCTACAACAATGTTAAGGCTGACCCTGATGAGATTCTCATTAACGGTTCAGACCGTAAGCAACTCTCTGATGCAATCAAGAATGGATCAACTGCAAACTACCGTTTGAACTTGACTCAGACTGAAGCAGGAGATTATGTTGGCGGAGCAACAATTGGTGGTCTATACAACGAAGTGACAGGCAAGCTAGTGGACATCACAGTTCACCCTTGGTTGCCACAAGGCGTATCACCAATTATGAGCTATACGCTCCCCATCCCAGACACAGAGGTAAACTGTTGCCTCATTGCAGCGTAAGTTGCAATTCAAACATTGCCGTATCGGTGAAACTCCTTCAAGAAATTACAGGACAATACCGAGGAAACCTTAACGGGGCTCCGTAGAGACTAAACGCAATGCTCCTAAGAAATTAGGATGAAGTTATAGTCCGAACTCATATCAATGACAAAGTATGAGAGTCAAGCAGAAATGACTTGACCTGCTAAATGCAGTAACAAATTTGTTCAGATTGCTGGGCTGTTTATAATGTACAGGATTACATGGGAATCCAATGGCCTTGTAATGGGGTCGCTAACGAGGAATCGTTAGGCAATAATTTCGCTGTATCGGTGAACGCCGCTTAATCAAAGGCCAATACCGAGGCAATCTTCGTAAGAAGCGAGTCCGTAGAGACTACACGCGAAACACCCAGAACGGGTGATGATATAGTCCGAACTAACGGGATAGTAAACCGTTAGAACCAAACAGAAATGATTTGGTCTGTCTTTGACAGTAACAAAATTGGTTACACAGTTCTCATACGATTTCAGCACATACTTCCGTGGAACATTCATGGCACAAGCTCCAGCTTGGTCAGGTATCGTTTCAGGAATTGCATCTGCATAATCCTAAGAACAATATCGAGAAGGGCGCATCGAAAGGTGCGCCCTTACTCATTGAGGAGGCGCATTAAATGTCAAAAATGATTCCACCAAAAGGTTTGCGTGAAGTATCCGTCAGAACCGAGCGTGGCACAAAGACTTACAAGGCTGGCAAAGACGGGCTTATCAATGTTGATAATCCTAAACACGCCGCTCAAATGAAGCATGAAGGCTTGGGCGAAGCGAACGCGATGGGAACTATTCGTAACCCATCATCCATAGGTTTCACCTGCAAAAAATGCGGGTTCGGTTCATTTTTCAAAAAATGCTCAAGATGCGGAGAAATAAATGAGTAATGCGTATTCAGGTACAACCCACCAGTTCTCAACGCCATACTTGACTCTTACTGAATTCAAGAACGCTCCAACGGCGATTGATATTGACAACCTCGTTTGGAACTCACAAGACCCTGATGTTCAAGATGCGGAGTTAGCCAATGTCATTGCTAGAGCAAGTTCATGGATTGATACTTACTGCAACCAAGTCCTCTCAGCAACCACAGAATCCGAGCAACAGCGTTCTCGAATCCGTGATGACGGTACTATCCGTTTTCACCCACGATACAACCCGGTAATTGCCCTTACTAGCCTTCAATACGGCTCACCCAACTATCAGCTTACAACGGTTCAGGATTGCTCATTTGCTTGGATTGAAGATTCACAAATTGTCTTTCCTTATGCGATGCTTGCTACTACCTACACAAACCAAGGCCCACTACAGTTTGGTTTTCCAACAACTGCCCGCCAAGAGGTATTCCTCAAGTATTCTTATGTCAATGGTTATGCCAATAGCACTATTGCTACGGCAACCGCAGGGCAGAATAGCCTAACGGTCAATGACGGAACAGGTATTACCGCAGGGCTTACTCTCAAAATTTATGACGGTTTTAATTCAGAGTTTGTCACCGTTGATTCAACCTACACATTTGGCTCAACAACTATTCCTCTTGTTAGCGCGCTTGCCTATACCCATACTTCAGGAACTTCGATCTCTGCTCTGCCTCCTGCCATCAAAGAAGCTGCAATTCTTGTGACTACTTCAATGCTCAAGGTTCGTGGCGATAACTCAATGGTTATGAGCGTTGCTTCACGCGCATCAGAAGCCGTAGCAGGTTCACAGAAATTAGGTACAGAACTAGCAGTTGCTATGAACTTGCTTGCCCCTTATCGCAGGATTAGATAATGGCTCTTACAGGTCGCGCAGCCGTTCGCTCAACTCTTGCAAACTTTATTGGCAATCCGCCAGTTCAAGGCATCAATCAAATCTTTACATCCTTTCCTAAGCGTATTGATTTTCAGGTTAATGCCCTGCCTTCTCAACTATCTCGCACAGCCGCAGTTATTCATATTGAGTCAGAAAACGAAAATCGCTTGGCGATAGGTGGAGCTACTAGCGGTATTAAGCGCATAGATTACACAGTAGTTGTTCAGCTATTCCATCACTCAATGGAGCGCAAGTCAGAAGATGCTATGAATGATTTTGATAGCGTGATTGACAACCTCAAGGCAAAGTTGCGTTCAGATCACCAATTTGGTGACCCATCTAGCAACCTTGTATGGCAAGGCGCAGAACCCGTCATTTCGGTTTCTTACGGCGAGCCTGTATCTAACGATGGCACTTCCACAGAAACTTGGGCATCTGTTCGATTTGATGTTACCCAAATGATTCAAGCATAGGAGCAAGAATGGCTAAATACACTTACGAAGGTCACGATGAGCGAACTTTTCCAAGCATAGGTATCACAGTAAAACCTGGCGATACATTTGAAGCCTCAGATGATTTTGTGGCACACAATGTAAAGCCAAGCAAATCAACCAAGCCAGCCCCAAAAGTAGGAGATGAAGAATGACACTAGCCCAAAATTCCGTAAAGTCGTACCTTGGGGTTGCCTTAGAAACAACCAAGGGTACTCCTGTCGCAGCAACAAACTTTGTACCAATCACACTTAACACATTTAAGCCTGTTGATGTTATTGCGCCACTATATGACACAGGTATTCGTGGTTCATTAGTTGAAAATTACAACTATGTTCAAGGCCGCCGTAATACAACTATTGACTTTGGTGGGCCTGTATTTGCCGACACAATCGGTTATTGGATTGCAGGTATCTTGGGAGATGTCACCACAACAGGTTCAACAGCTCCATATACCCACGCAATTTCTCTCAAGAATACCGTAGGCTCAACAAGTGATGCTCAACCTAAAGCATTGACCATTACGGATTTCTACGGAGCTAACACCCGCTACTACCCTGGTTGCCAAATCACAGATTTTGGTTTGACATTTAGTGCTGACGGAATGTTGGAATATGCAGTTAAGGCTATGGGCTTCCCATCAAGCACAACAACTGCCCCTGCTCCATCTTTTTCAAGCGTTCTACCTACCCAAGTATGGACAGGTACAGTAAGCGTTGGCGGTTCAACAATCGCCTATGTTCGCACCGGTACTCTTGATCTTGCTCGTACATCAGAAGCAATTTTTGGTGTTGGCAATACTCAAGCTCCATACCAAGTATTTCTTGGCGCGCTAACTGCTAAAGGTAAGATCACATTCGTCATGCAAGATGACACAGAATTGACCCGTTACCTTACAAACACACAGCCAGCAATCACATTTAACTTCTCAACAGGAACAGGCGCTACTGCTACCCAAGTTGCTTTCACTCTTACAAAGGGTGCTTATGTAACTGGCGCAATCGAGCGCAATACTGATTATGTAGAAGTAACTGTTGATATTGAAGGTCTTGGAAACACCACAGATGCGGGTGCAACTTCAGGATACTCACCTGTCAAGTTCACACTACAGAACGCACTTCCTTCTGGCACATTCCAGTAAAGGATAAGATGTCTGACTGGTGGCCGCCTTCCCCGCCAGTCAGACCCTATTAGGGAGGCAAGTTGGAAGGAAACCCATGTCTAAAGTAATTACATTGCCTAGTGGCAATACAGTAACCCTGCGCGACCCAAGCACACTTCGCGTAAAAGACCGCAAGAAAGTTATTGCGGCAGCAGCAAATCAAGAAGGCTTGCTTCAAGCCCTATCTATGGTTGATGGTCTAATTGCGGTTCTTGTTGAATCGTGGAGT